>Ga0194037_1000956_pt1 | contig 21893 bp, 22 predicted proteins | sample JunL306m_MetaG_FD_148653 | JGI IMG/M metagenome (GOLD analysis project Ga0194037, IMG submission 148653) | Anoxic zone freshwater microbial communities from boreal shield lake in IISD Experimental Lakes Area, Ontario, Canada - Jun2016-L304-6m | ecosystem: Environmental > Aquatic > Freshwater >...
GAAACGAGCGCAGGTCGAACTCCTCAAAAACAAGCTCTTCAGGGGTATCATTAACGCTGCTGATCTCCTCAATAACAACCTCTTTTTCCTTATCGATCTCTTCAAGAGGAAAAATCGGGTCACAGACAAGATCAGAGAGCAAGTCAAAAGAGGGTTCAAGGTGTTCGGCCAGACAGCGAAGATAGATACAGGTGTGTTCCTTGGTCGTGTAGGCATCAAGGTAACCACCGTTTTTTTCGATGTTTCTTGCGATGTCGATATAGGTGCGCCGCCGGGTTCCTTTAAAAAGTGCATGTTCAATGAAATGCGCCAGTCCCTGACTTTTTTCGGGATCATCGCGTGACCCGGCATCAATCTGGATGCCGAGGGTAATGCTTTGTACGTATGGAACAGTATCAGTGACGATTCTCAACCTGTTCGCAAGAATATCCTGATGAACGGAAAAGGGTACTGCCAGAGGCTGCGAATTATCTGTCGTCATTACTGAAATAATTTTCTGAAGCTTGTGATCGGAATTGAGTGCAATGTAGTTTTAATTCTTATTTTTACGAACAGTGAAGCTATGCTCTCATTTATATAATAAGAGCAGAACTCTTTTGTTTAGTTTTTGACGAAAAAATAGCGCATTTTTGTTTGGCATAAAACGGCAGTTGTTTACAAGGGTTTCACGAGATCAGGTATCGGGAAGAGAACAGAGGGAAATATTCAGCATTTAATGCTCAACTCATCAATTGTCATAACCGGGGCTACCGGATATATAGGTTCCCAGATCCTTCTTGCGCTGCTCTCACGATATTCTGGAGAGGTCAAGTGCAGGGTGATTGCGCGCAAAAGCTCGGACTGCTCTTTTCTGAAGGGGTTGCCGGTTGATATTGTATGGGCAGACATTCTTGATCCTCTCGTTCTCAATGAGGCGTTCGAAGGAGCGGAGACGGTGTTTCATTGTGCCGGACTGATTTCCTATACAAGGAATTTTCGTAATGCTCTTTATGAAACCAATGTGCTTGGGACAAGGAACGTGGTCAATGCGTCTCTTTTCAATAATGTCCGAAGGCTTGTTCTGACCAGCTCAATCGCAGCCGTCGGAGTTCCTGAGGATGGTTCTGCGGCCAGTGAATCAACATCTTTTCAGGAGTGGCAGCGCAGGAACGGTTATATGGAAGCCAAGCATCTTGCAGAACTTGAGGGGCTTCGTGGTGTGGCCGAGGGGCTTGAAGTTGTGCTGGTCAACCCCGGTGTTGTGATCGGCGTGGACCCGCAGAACCAGGCATCGGTCAGCTCCTCGAACGAAGTGCTGCGTTTGATTTATCAAGGTAAATTGCCGCTGTTTCCTTCAGGAGGCACCGGTTTTGTTGACGTTCGTGATGTGGCCGATGCACATATTGCAGCATGGGAAAAGGGCCGTTCAGGGGAACGTTATATTGTTGTGGGTCATAACCTTTCTTTTCAGGAGCTTGTTTCTCGCATCAAGAGTTGTGATGGCAGTCATACGGGACAACCATTTATGGTGCCTGATGGCCTGGGGTTGCTTGCCGGTCTCGGCGGTGAATGTTGGTCGATGCTGTTGAACCGTCCCTCTTTTATCAGCATGGAAAGCATACGCCTCTCTTCAAGGAAGCTTGCATACAGTAACACGAGGTCTGTACAGGAATTGAGCTTGCGTTACCGGGATCTGCCTGAAACGCTCAAGACCATTTTAACCTGAAAAGATTTCGTTTTCTCCAATTATATCATGCTTGTTTAATTATGGATACTCAGAAAACAGAACAGAAGTCAGTCGCTGTTGATCCTGCAAAACTCAAACAACTTAATCTGGCGGTTGAAGCCCTCGAAAAACAGTTTGGCAAGGGAGCTATCATGCGGATGGGTGACGATTCTGCGGGGATGAAGGTGCAGTCGATTTCCACAGGATCAATGGCGCTTGATTTTGCCCTCGGCGTTGGCGGGTTGCCGCGTGGAAGGGTCACTGAAATTTACGGACCGGAATCTTCTGGCAAGACGACTCTTGCCCTGCATGTTATTGCTGAGGCGCAGAAAGAGGGTGGCATAGCCGCTATCGTCGATGCCGAACATGCGTTTGATCCGACCTACGCCCGCAAGCTCGGTGTTGACATCAATGCACTCCTCATCAGCCAGCCGGAATCAGGTGAACAGGCGCTTTCCATTGTCGAAACCCTGGTCAGGAGTGGCGCCATTGATGTTGTCGTGGTTGATTCCGTTGCTGCACTGGTGCCCCAGGCAGAGCTTGAGGGAGAGATGGGTGACAGTGTCATGGGATTGCAGGCCCGGCTTATGAGTCAGGCACTGCGCAAACTTACCGGTGCGATATCAAAATCGTGTGCAGTCTGTATTTTCATCAATCAACTGCGCGATAAAATCGGAGTTATGTATGGCAGCCCGGAAACAACGACCGGCGGCAAGGCCCTGAAATTTTATGCCTCAGTACGTCTCGATATTCGTAAAATTGCCCAGATCAAGGATGGTGAGGAGAGCACCGGAAACCGCACCAGAGTCAAGGTTGTTAAAAACAAGGTGGCGCCACCCTTCAAGACGGCCGAGTTTGATATTCTTTACGGAGAAGGCATTTCTGCAATAGGCGAGCTTATTGATCTGGGCGTTGAATTCGGGGTGATCAAAAAGGCCGGTTCGTGGTTCAGTTATGGTCAGGAAAAGCTTGGACAGGGGCGTGAAACGGTGAAAAAAGCCCTTCGTGAAGATCCTCTGCTCTATAAAAAGATTCATGCGCAGGTCAAGGAGTTGATGATAGGACCAGCGGAGATTATTACCGGGTCGGAATGAAAATCGGAACGCTTGATATAGATCGCCCGGTCATCCTTGCGCCGATGGAAGATGTGACCGACAGGGCCTTCAGGCAACTTTGCAAGCGCCATGGAGCGGATATTGTCTATACCGAGTTTATCAGTGCTGAAGCCCTGCGCCGGGGTGTTGAAAAGTCTTTGCGCAAGTTGCAGACCGATTCCATTGAGATGCCATTTGCCATACAGATTTTTGGCAACAGTGTTGAGTCGATGGTGGAGGCTGCGGTGATTGCCGAGGAGTATGGCCCCGACTATCTCGACATCAATTTCGGCTGTCCTACCAAGAAGGTAGCTGGAAAGGGAGCAGGTGCTGCGCTGCTGAGGGAGCCGGAGAAGATGGCGCAAATTTCTGAAGCGGTTGTCAACGCGGTTAAAATTCCGGTGACCGCCAAAACAAGAATTGGCTGGGATCTGGAATCGATCAATATTCTTGATATTCTTCCCCGACTTGAAGATGCCGGTATTCAGGCGCTGGCGCTGCATGGGCGCACGCGGAGCCAGATGTACAAGGGGAAGGCAGACTGGAGCTGGATTCGTGCCGCGAAAGAGCAGGCGCGGATTCCGATTATTGCCAATGGCGATATCTGGTCAGCCGAAGATGCTGTCGCAATGTTTGCCGAGACCGGAGCCGACGGAGTGATGATTGGTCGCGGTTCAATTGGCAATCCCTTTATTTTTGAACAGGCAAAGCAGCTCATCAAAACCGGCAAGTCGATGCCGATGCCAGATTTCCGGCAAAGGATACATGCGGCAATTGATCACCTGACGCTCTCGGTGCAGTTCAAGGGGGAGAAGTATGGAAATCTTGAGATGCGTCGTCACTACTCCACCTACCTGAAGGCGCTGCCGATGGTTTCGCGGGTACGCAACAAGCTGGTGCGTGAGGATGGGTGGGAGCAGGTTATCCAGATTCTTCTCGACTACGAAGCGGAGTGTGAGGGATATGCACGGGAAGGAAAGATTTATGACGATACAGAGAGCTTGAATGACCATTCAGATAAACTGGTACTGAATTATTAAGTTAAAACCATAAAACAAGTTATGAGTAGTTCGGATTTTCGCTGTCGGGTAGCGGTGCTTGGCGCAACTGGCTTGGTGGGTCGCACCATGATCAAGGTTCTGGAAGAGAGAAATTTTCCGGTCAGTGACATCGTCCCGCTTGCTTCGTCCAGAAGCGTTGGCCAGGTGATAACCTTCAAGGGTCGTGAGTTCATTATTCGTGAACCATCAAAAGAGGCATTCCAGGGTGTCGATATCGCGCTTTTTTCGGCAGGCGCAAAAGCAAGTCGCGAGTGGGCGCAGATTGCGGCAGGGGAGGGTGCGGTTGTTATCGATAACTCATCGGCTTTCCGCATGGATACTGATGTGCCGCTTGTTGTCCCTGAGGTTAATCCCGGAGATATTTTCAAGGGTGATGGCACCCCTGAGCCGATTATTGCCAACCCCAACTGTTCAACTATTCAGATGGTGGTGGTGCTCAAGCCGCTGCATGACCGTTTCGGGTTAAAGAGGGTTGTTGTTTCGACCTACCAGTCTGTTACTGGCAAGGGGAAAGTGGGGCGCGATGCCCTTGAGAGCGAACTTGCCGGCGAGAAGCAGGATGAATTTACCCATTTTCACCAGATTGCTTTCAATGCCGTGCCGCAGATTGATGTCTTTACGGATAACGGCTACACCAAAGAGGAGATGAAGATGGTGAACGAGACCCGCAAGATTATGGGTGACGATGCTATCAGTGTTTCTCCTACAACTGTTCGCATTCCCGTCTATGGAGGTCATGGTGAGTCGCTCAACATTGAGCTGGAGCGGGATTTTGATATTGATGAGCTGCGCGAGCTTCTGCGCACCTCGCCCGGCATTATTTTACAGGACGACCCTTCGGCACGAATCTACCCCATGCCGCTCACCTCACACGAACGTGACGAGGTCTTTGTGGGCAGGATTCGCCGCGACTACTGGCACCCCCGCACGCTGAACATGTGGATTGTGGCCGATAACCTCCGCAAAGGCGCCGCCACCAATGCGGTGCAGATTGCCGAGGTGATTGCCTCTCGATGGTAGCAACTGCCCGTTTATGCTGAAAGAGCCATCAGCGCCTTGCTGGTGGCTTTTGTGGCTGAGGGAGATTGATCTCTTTTCAGAGCTGTATGGCGAACTGTTTGAACCACTCAAAGAGAAGGAGTTTTTCAGTTCGTTCACTCTCGAAGGTCGCACCTTGAGCTGGAGCAACGGAGCTGATTTTGCGCCCGAGTTTCTGAGGGTGCACGTTGCCTGCCCCTTGCAACTATGAGCTGTCTGTGATCGGAAAAAAGAAAACTATCACCCATATTATCTTTTTGAGGCGGACACTATCGCGATAAATCATCTTTTATGAAAGGCTGTCTGAGAGGCATAATTCGCAAAAAGATTTTTGATGTCCGTTCAGTTTCAGGGAGTATCTCCGCTACAACAAGGTTGAACCGTCAAAGCCTGCAGAAGCGTGGACAACGTCTGATCGCTCAACAATTGAGGGTACACTTCGCAACTATCTTGCGTTTGGAGGATTTCCCGAAGCGATTGACATCAAAGGACGTGACCGCCAGGAGTTGCTTCGGGCCTCTGTTGATGTTGCGCTCCTGCTTGATGTTGTTGAGCGTTACGCTGTGACAAACCCGGTAGCATTGCGCTGGATGGTGTGTCAACTGCCTGGAAATGCAGCAGGTTCATTCAGCATTAACCGTTTTTACGCCGATTTAAAATCTCAAGGATTTTCTGTAGCAAAAGATACGCTGCACACCTATCCCGGTTACCTTGAAGACTCGTTTCTCCTCCAGACACTTTTCCTTGCAACCGATTCGGAGCGTCGCCGTATGGTTAATCCCCGAAAAATCTATCCTGTTGATACAGGCCTTATTCCCCTTTTTGATCGATCAGGTAAAGAAAATACCGGTCATGCTCTGGAAACTGCTGTTTTTCTTGAACTGGCAAGGCGAGGTTATGCAACAGGTTATGTTTAAAGCAATAATGGCGGGCCACTTTTCTGTCAGTCACTGATTACAGGTTGAAGCTACCTTCAAAAATATATTTGGCTGGACCGGTAAGGAATACAACATCCATGTTTTTATTGAACTGTACTTGCAGGGTATCTCCGCTTTTTACTTTTACCTGTACGATTGTGGCGCTTATTTTACCCATAAGGTAGCTCATCAAAGCAGCAGCAACAGCCCCAGTACCACAAGCAAGGGTTTCGTCCTCTACGCCGCGTTCAAAAGTGCGAATAGCAAGTGTTTCAGGCGAGGTGATCTCAATAAAATTGACATTGGAACCATCCGGGAAAATGTCTGTTCTATGCCTTATGGTGCGTCCTATTTCGGTTACCTTGATATGTTCAAGGTCGGAGGTATAGATAACAGCATGCGGTGAACCTGTATTGACTGAGTGGCAGATAAGCCCCTCAATTTCGATATCGTTTCTGAACTCCTTTGGTGGAAGCATCCGCAGTTTGACGGTTTCTTCTCCGGTAATCCAGGCATCGTACCGGTTGCCGTTGGCTTCAAATGTGTAAGATGTCTTTGAAGATCCTGCAATCCCGATGGTGTGGGCGAAATACACTGCGCATCTCCCGCCGTTTCCACACATTGATCCCGGGAAACCGTCTGCATTGTAATAGTTCATGCTGAAAGCGTACCTGGAAGATGGTTCAATCAGAATAAGTCCATCAGCACCAATTCCTGTTCGTCTGGTGCACAGTTCCTGAACATGCAATGGAGTAAGATGAATGGAATTGTTTCTGTTGTCCATGACAATAAAATCATTGCCAGCACCGGACAGTTTGCTGAATGCTATTTTCATTTGGAGAAATGTGGTCAGGATTGAAGGGCTTTCATGCTGCATCTTGTTTACAGGGCGAGTATTAATCAATAGCTCAGTCAAGTGCTTTCATACTGTATAATAAAACAATAGCGTGTCAAAGAGGATGTAAAATAATTTATTATTAAATAATTTTTCTTATTTTAGAAGTATTACATCGAGTTATTTGTTTCGCAGGTGGCTCGATTCAAGCTTGTTTTTACGTGGTTATTCTATAGATTATAGCAAGTTAGTGGTTATGTGTGTTGCATTTCGATTCAAAGGAAAAACCGGCAGGTGAGCACGACGTTTTTTGTGATAAAGGTTTTATCCTGTTTGCTTATAACAAGTTGTGTCGAAATAATTTTCTTTTCGGTTTCTTCAACCTGAATTATGTCCAAAAAAAGGAGAGAATACAATGGCTGAACAAGTGAATCCGGCAGGAGTAAAGCCAAAGGGCACTGTCCCACCTCCCAAGGGGAACGCTCCTTCTCCAAAGGGAAATGGCACTGCAGGTGCCCCATCCGTCATCAAGGAGCAGGACGCATCCAAGATGAGAAGGTTTCTGTTCCAGCGAACGGAAACTCGCTCGACGAAATGGTACCAGATTTTTGATACCGACAAGATTGATGATGAACAGGTTGTCGGCGCCCATCTGGCATTGCTTGGTGTGTTGGGCTTTCTTATGGCCATCTACTATGTTTCAGGTATTCAGGTTTTTCCCTGGGGAGTACCGGGATTTCATGACAACTGGTTCTATTTGACGATTAAGCCAAGAATGGTTTCTCTCGGTATTGATACCTACAGCACCAAAACTGCCGATCTTGAGTTTGCAGCCACAAAACTTCTTGGCTGGGCTCTCTTTCACGTTCTTTCAGGGTCTGTGCTTCTTTTTGGCGGATGGCGTCACTGGACTCATAATCTTACCAACCCGTTTACCGGTCGTACTGGTAATTTCCGCGACTTCAGGTTTCTTGGCAAGTTCGGTGATGTGGTTTTCAGCGGAACAAGTGCCAAAAGCTACAAGGATGCGCTTGGGCCACATGCTATCTATATGTCACTGCTTTTTCTTGGTTGGGGCTTGTTGATGTGGTTTTTGCTCGGTTTTGCACCGATTCCTGATTTTCAGACGATCAATTCAGAGACCTTCATGTCTTTTGTCTTCTCAGTGGTCTTCTTTGCTGCTGGTATTTACTGGTGGAACAATCCTCCCAATGCAGCGACCCATCTTAACGATGATATGAAGGCAGCTTTTTCTGTTCACCTGACAGCAATCGGATACATTAATATAGCGCTTGGCTGTATCGCTTTTGTAGCTTTCCAGCAACCATCGTTTGCTGCTTATTACAAGGAACTCGACAATCTGGTTTTTTATCTTTATGGCGAGCCATTCAACAGGGTGAGCTATAATTTTGTACAAGAGGGCGGCAGAATTGTCTCCGGCTCGAAAGAATTTGCTGACTTTGCGGCTTATGCAATTCTTCCCAAGAACGGCGCTTCCTTCGGCATGTCACGGGTTGTCATCAATCTCATTACTTTTAACCACATCATCTGCGGTGTTCTCTATGTCTTTGCAGGTGTTTATCATGGTGGTCAGTATCTCCTGAAAATCCAGCTCAACGGCCTTTACAGCCAGATCAAGTCCGTGTTTATTACCAAAGGACGTGATCAGGAAGTTCAGGTCAAGATTCTTGGTACGGTTATGGCACTCTGTTTTGCTACCATGCTCTCAGTGTATGCTGTTATCGTATGGAATACTATATGCGAGCTGAATCTTTTCGGAACGAACATTTTGATGTCTTTTTACTGGCTCAAACCGCTTCCGATGTTCGAGTGGATGTTCAGAGATCCAAGTATCAATGACTGGGTGATGGTTCATGTTATCGTAGCAGGTTCACTCTTCTCTCTGATAGCCCTTGTTCGTATTGCTTTCTTTGCGCATACATCGCCGCTCTGGGATGATCTTGGTCTCAAGAAAAACTCCTATTCATTCCCATGTCTAGGCCCTGTTTATGGTGGTACTTGCGGAGTATCTATTCAGGATCAGCTCTGGTTTGCCATGCTTTGGGGAATTAAGGGTCTCTCTGCAGTCTGCTGGTATATTGATGGTGCGTGGATTGCGTCCATGATGTATGGTGTTCCTGCTGCTGATGCAAAGGCCTGGGATTCCGTAGCGGGTCTTCATCATCACTATACCTCCGGAATTTTTTACTATTTCTGGACAGAAACAGTGACGATATTTTCAAGCTCGCATCTTTCGACCATTCTTATGATTGGTCACCTTGTATGGTTTATCAGTTTTGCTGTATGGTTTGAAGATCGTGGTTCACGTCTTGAAGGTGCTGATATTCAAACAAGAACTATCCGCTGGCTTGGAAAGAAGTTTCTCAACAGGGATGTTTCGTTCCGCTTTCCCGTGTTGACGATATCGGATTCAAAGATGGCTGGCACGTTCCTTTATTTCAGTGGTGTCTTTATGCTGGTTTTTCTTTTCATTGGTAATGGCTTTTATCAGACTGACACTCCGTTGCCTCCCCAGGTGGGTGATGCAGCAGTATCTGGTCAGGTTATGCTGACGCAGGTTGTCGACTATCTGATTAAGTTGATTGCTTGAATCTGTTCTTGCCGGGTTTGTTTCTCTTGAAGCATTCCCGGCGAGAATTCTTTACTACTAAAGTTTATCATGTAATTAAAGAGGAGGGTTTTTATGGCCGATCCTGTACAAAAACAAGATATATCGTCAGTTCCTGCGCCAAAGGGTACACCTGCTGCGCCGAAGCTACCACCACCTCCGTCAACAGCGAAGGGGCCTGTAGCAAAGGAGGTAAAGGCAAAGCCGAAAGAGATTCCTCAGGACAAAAAAGGGAAACCTCGTTTGGAGTCGCTTAATGTTAATCTTGGACGGTGCGGAGTCCCTCAGGAATCAGCGTTTCCTGTACAAAAAGCTGCACCAAAGGCAGCTCCGAAGCCAGCAGCGGGGTCAAAGCCTGTTCCAGGGGTTAAGCCTGTCGGGTCAAAGCCCGCTCCAGTTGCGAAGGGGGTCTCTGCTGCAGAGGTAGCTAAGAATGCCCCAGCCGGAGACGAAGCAAAACCAGCATTGAAGAAAGTAACACCAAGAGCTAAATCGCATTACTTTATCATTGAAAATCTTTGTGTCGGCTGTGGTATGTGTCTTGACACATGTCCACCAAAAGTCAATGCCATCGGCTACAAATTTTACGGTGATGTTCAGGAGGGTGGTTTCAGATGTTATATTGATCAGGATGCCTGTATTTCCTGTGCAGCCTGTTTTTCTTCTGATGAATGTCCTTCGGGGGCACTTATTGAAGTTCTTCCCGATGGCGAGGTCCTTGATTTTACTTATACTCCGCCCGATCGACTTGATTTTGATCTAAGATTTCTGCACAGATTTCATAGAGAGGCGAAGTAATAGGGACGTACACAAGACAGAGTTTCAACAAAGCATTGCCTGAAAATGGCGGTGCTTTGTTTTTTTACCGATCCCCCCCTGTATATGTCGGAACTAAAGAATGTTACTCTAAAGTACCCCTCTGTTTTGCCCAGTCTGAAAACGGCACCTCCTGGTTTCGCACTGGTTATTATTCCAACCTACAATGAAGCCGAAAATATTGGCAGGCTGCTGGGTGAACTTGCAGACCGTTATCCGTTCTCGCTTGATATTCTTGTGGTCGATGATAATTCTCCGGATGGAACAGCAGATATTGTTCGGGCAGTGCAGTTGACGACACGGGGGGTATATCTAATGACGCGGCCACAAAAGTCAGGACTTGGTACTGCTTATGTTGCTGGTTTTGGTTACGCTTTGCAGCAAGGTTATCGGTACGTTTTAGAGATGGATGCCGATTATTCTCACGATCCCGTAATGATACAACGCTTTTTGGAAGCTATAAGCAGTTCTGACCTGGTCATAGGCTCTCGATACACAAATAATACGGTCAATGTTGTAAATTGGCCGCTTGGCAGGTTAATTCTTTCAAAGACAGCAAGTATTTATACTCGCCTTGTTACAGGTATGCCTGTTGCTGATCCAACGAGTGGTTTTAAATGCTTCAGTGCAGAAGTATTACGGGCGCTCAATTTTGAAAGGATAAATTCTCAGGGATATTCATTTCAGATTGAGATGAATTTCAGGGTCTGGAAAAAAGGATTTTCTATAGAAGAAATTCCAATCGTCTTTGTTGACCGTTCAGTTGGTAAATCGAAAATGAGTAAAAAAAATATTCGTGAGGCTATATGGATTGTGTGGTGGCTCAAAATAAAGTCACTATTCGGTTTGCTGTAGGTTATATTATTTACCATGAAAAGCCAGGTTCTGAAAGGGCTTTTCATGGTAAAACTATTGTTGAAATCAGGACCTCTTATCAGCAATGATCTGCTGGGCTATGTCTGGTGGAGCCTCCTCATAATGGCTGAAACTGTAAGTGTACCTTGCTCTGCTTTGGGTCAGTCTTGTCAATGCGTGGTGAAAGGTTGTCAGAGATGACTGCGGGATAAGTGCATGAATTATTTGCATCCTTACGTCAGAATCCATGCCAAGAATCTTTCCCCGTTTACTTGAAATATCACCGACAATTTCTCCTGTATATTGTTCCGGTGCATAGACATTCAGAGTGTAAACCGGTTCAAGGAGAAAAGGTTTTGCCTTGTCAAAAGCACTTTTAAATGCCATGCTTGCCGCAATCTTGAAGGCAAATTCGGAACTGTCTACAGGGTGATAAGAACCGTCATAGGCAATGGCTTTCAGATCTACAACAGGATAACCAGCCATAATGCCATTGGTTATGGCTTCCCGAAGTCCTTTTTCTACAGCAGGCAGATACCTTGTCGGGACAACACCACCAACAACTTCGCTTGCAAACTCAAATCCTGTGTCGCGAGCAAGAGGTTCAAGCTTTACCCATACGTCACCATATTGTCCTTTACCTCCGGACTGCTTTTTGTACTTTCCCTGCGCGGAAGAGGGAATACGTATCGTTTCGCGGTAAGGGATTTTAATGGGGGCAATATCGACTTTGACGTTAAACTTTGCCTGCAGTCTGCTGATAATGGTATCCAGATGTGTTTCTCCAAGTGTTCTGAGGATGGTCTGGTTGAACTCTACGTCGTGATCAATTGCAAAGCTTGGATCTTCTTCATGCAGGTGATGCAAGCCGGCTGAAATTTTTTCCTCATCACCCTGGGTAACAGGAATAATCGCTGTAGCAAGGACGGGCAAAGGAAAAATAATTGGGCTTATACGACAGCTTGTTCCCTTGTCGGCAAGAGTGTCATTGGTATGGGCATCTTTCAGCTTTACGACCATTCCGATATCACCGGCAAGCAGTTTTTCAACCTGACTTTTCTTTTGGCCGACAATCGTGTAGACTTGACCAAGTTTTTCAAGTTGGCCGGTCTGGACATCAATCAACTCATGACCTGTTTCGATATGGCCTGAATAAACTCTCAGGTAGGAAATTTCACCGACACGAGGTTCAGACATTGTCTTGAAAATAAAGGCAATGGTATCTCCTTCAGGGTTTGGCTGAATCAAGCTTTTTGTTTCATCAACCGTACAGAGGGCATGTTCAGGGCCACGCTCAATTGGCGAGGGACAGATGTTCACGATGACATTCAGCAGCCGTTCTGATCCAATCAGATGAAGTGGGGAGGTACAGAAAACAGGAAAAAAAGTTCTGGTGACAAGGGCGGATTTAATTCCAGTCCTCAACTCTTCCTCTGTCAGTGTTCCAATTTCAAAAAACTTGTTCATCAGCTCTTCATCCGTTTCCGCAACGGCTTCCACAAGTTGCTGATGAAGATCTTCTGCGTGTTGAAGGTAAAGATCGGGAATGTCAGAAACGATCAACTCTCCGGGTTTGTCAGGGCTGAATTCAAGCAGCTTCATCAGCAAGACATCAATAAGTGTATGGTGGCCGAGGCCTTCATCAGCGGGAAATTGTATCGGTGTAACAAGATGGCCGAAATGATCCTGAAGTCCCTGTATGGTTGTTTTGAAATTGGCGCGGTCGGCATCAAGTTTGGTTAACACAAACATGGTGGGTTTGTAGTATTCTTTGGTATACTCCCAAATTGTGTCAGTTCCCACCTCAACCCCTGATGCCGCATTAACGGTTATAAGGACGGTGTCGGCTACCCGCATTGCTGATTTCACATCTCCATGAAAGTCCAGCAATCCGGGAGTATCGATAATATTGATTTTACGATCGTTCCAGAATCCATTGATGAGGCTTGTGTTAAGACTGTGTTTTCTTTCAATTTCATCAGCGGAATAATCGGAAAGAGTGGTGCCTTCCTCAATACTCCCAAGGCGGTTAACAATGCCCATCGTCAGGGCGAGTGACTCGGTGAGTATGGTCTTGCCGCTTCCGGCATGGCCTGTAATGACAATGTTTCGCAGTTGATCCGGTTGTACGGCTTGCATAGCATGACTCCTTTTTTGACTGATAACGAAATAGCGGGCGGTGGTTTGCATTGCACGCAAACAGCTCAACAAATAATAAACAAAAAATAGTCAGTTTTGCTGTTCAGGTGACGATGAAAAGGTTCAAAAAAAAAGATATATTTTCAACTGTCTATTTTTATCAGTAATGGCCTTCAAATTCCTTTGCGCATAAAAAGCACGTTACAACCCTAAATATTTTTTGTTATGCCTATTATCAAGAAAATTTTTGCCCGACAGATCCTTGATTCAAGAGGAAATCCAACGGTCGAAGTTGATGTTTACACCGAAAATTCGTTCGGCCGTGCGGCTGTACCAAGCGGCGCATCTACAGGTGTTCATGAGGCTGTGGAACTCAGGGATGGCGATGCCGGAGTCTATCTTGGAAAAGGGGTGCTCCAGGCGGTAGAAAATGTAAATACCGTTATCAATGATGCTTTGACAGGCATGATCGTTACCGAACAGGAGGAGATCGACAAGGCACTACTTGCTCTTGACGGAACGCCTAATAAGTCAAGGCTTGGAGCCAATGCACTGCTTGGTGTTTCTATGGCATGTGCCAAGGCAGGGGCAGAATATACCGGATTGCCACTTTACCGTTATATCGGTGGTACAATGGCCAATACCCTTCCGGTTCCGATGATGAATGTGCTTAATGGCGGAGCCCATGCCGACAATACTGTTGATTTTCAGGAATTCATGATTATGCCGGCAGGATTCGACACTTTTTCAGATGCACTTCGCTGTGGAGCTGAAATTTTTCACGCACTCAAGGCCCTCTTGAAAAGCAAAGGTTTAAGTACCGCAGTTGGTGATGAAGGTGGTTTTGCTCCGAATTTGCGTTCAAACGAAGAGGCAATTGAACTGGTGATTGAGGCCATCGGCAAAGCTGGCTATAAAGCAGGTTCCCCGACTGACAAGGGTGGACTTGGAGACGCTCAGGTTATGATAGCTCTTGACCCCGCAAGCTCCGAGTTTTACGATTCTGCAAAGAAACGTTATGTTTTCAAGAAATCCTCAAAACAGGAACTCACCTCTCTGGAGATGGCTGAATATTGGGAAAAGTGGGCGACCAACTATCCGATTATCTCAATAGAGGATGGTATGGCTGAAGATGACTGGGAAGGATGGAAGCTGTTGACGGACAAGATCGGTTCAAGAGTACAGCTTGTCGGTGATGATCTTTTTGTCACCAACAGCAAAAGACTTGCCGATGGTATTGAAAAGGGGGTAGCGAACTCCATCCTGATCAAAGTCAATCAGATTGGAACCCTGACAGAAACGCTTCAGGCTATCGACCTTGCCAAAACTAATGGGTACACATCGGTCATCAGTCATCGCAGCGGCGAAACTGAGGACAGCACCATTGCCCAGATTGCGGTTGCAACAAATGCAGGTCAGATCAAGACTGGCAGTTTGTCGCGATCCGACCGTATGGCAAAATACAATGAACTGCTTCGTATTGAGGAGGAGCTTGGCGATCAGGCTCTTTACCCGGGAAAGAAAGCTTTCCGGGTATAAAGAAACTCTGCAGGGAACCCTTTTTTGAATCGAAAGGGTTCCTTTTGCGTTTATCCTCCGCTGTTCTTTTTGCAGTGTTCTGCAAACAAAAGTGTTTAGAAGCGTGAAAAAAAATCGTTATACGCTCTGGGAGTATATTCATGCCAACCCTAAAAAAATGCTTTTTTGGGTTGGCGTTGTTTATTTCATTTTCTGGATTCTTTTTGACGATTTTGGTCTTGTGAAAAGAGTTCGCATGGAGGCTGATCATATCAGGCTTCTTGAGAGACAGAAAGTTGAGCAAAAAAAGATTATTGATAACGAGCTGCGTATTCGGCACGCCCGTGACCCCGACAGCATTGAAAAAGCTGCCAGGGAGAGGTATAATTTCCGTAAACCAGGTGAAACTCTTTTTATCATCAAGGGAAAATAGATTTCATAAAACTTTTGGACAAGCAAATGTATCAGTATCGCCGCCGTTTTACCCGTGAAGTCGCTTTCGGAACCATTGCTCTTGGCGGGTATCAGCCTATCAGGGTGGAGTCTATGACCAATACCCATACGATGGATACTGTGGAAACGGTTGAACAGTGCAGAAGGCTCTATGAAGCAGGATGTGAAATTATTCGGCTCACGGTGCCTACAGAGAAGGATGCTGAAAATCTCAGGAATATCAGGGAGCAGCTTCGCCGTGACGGCATTGCTACTCCACTTGTTGCTGATATTCACTTTTCTGCCCGAGCAGCACTTAAGGCTGTTGAATTTGTTGAAAATATCCGTATAAATCCGGGCAATTACGCCACCAGCCAAAAATTTTCAAGCAACGAGTATACGGAAGCGGAGTACCTGAACGAAATAGAACATGTTCGCCAGGAATTTGCGCCTCTGGTAGAAAAAGCCCGTCAATATGGGGTTTCCATGAGAATAGGCACCAATCATGGATCCTTGTCTGACAGGATTGTCAGTCGTTACGGGAACTCTCCTGAAGGTATGGTCGAGGCAGCGCTGGAATTTGCAAGATTCTGTGAGGAAGCTGGTTATTATGACATCCTGTTTTCGATGAAATCTTCAAATGTTCGTGTCATGATTCAGGCATATCGGCTTCTTGTGCAAGAGGCTGATGCAGAGCTTCGTTATGCTTATCCGCTTCATCTTGGGGTAACTGAGGCTGGAGATGGCGATGAGGGCCGCGTGAAGTCGGCTATGGGTATTGGAGCACTCCTTGAAGAGGGGCTTGGAGATACTATCAGGGTTTCCCTGACTGAAGATCCCGTGAATGAAGTCCCTGTTGGTTTCGCTCTTGTGAAAAAATATAATGATTTCCATCTCGTCAATGGTGACAGGGGCCATATTCCTCTGAAGCATGTTATTGACAGTCGCAACAAGCAGGCAAATCATATCCCTTCGACTCATGAACTGCCACCGTTCAGTCCGTTCAGTTATCAACGCAGGGCTTCGGGCCAGGTTGTGCTGGCAGGTATGGCCATAGGAGGAGATAATGTGCCGCGAGTGGAAACGGAGGTACACGCATCCCTTTCCGATCGTGATGCTGTTTTTGAAGAAATTATGATAAGGCTTGCCCCGGAGAAGCCTCTGGATACAATTCGTTCAGAGTTTGTTTCTGTTGGTGTCAGCCATGAAGCTGATCTTGATGCACTTGATGAGCTGCTTGGACGACTGGGGGAGGAGGGTCGCTTTGTTGTCGCATCGACAAGCGATTTATCACTTTTTGCGCGTTTGCTTCATAAAGTGTCGAAGGTGAGGTTTGATATTATTGAGGGCGAGAGATTTGAAAATGAGTTGTTGCAGCTTATTGGCAATGAGCGGTTTGCAGCAGTCGAGCTATGTTTTCTTCATGAAGCGTCAGGCTACACTGTTCCTGCAAGAGTCCTTGTTCATCTTGCAGAAAAGCTCTCCAGACTCCATGCGCATCGACTTCTTTTTTCGGTACAGTCAGATCATGTTGTTTTTGTCTATCGTAGGCTCGTGCAGGCATTTACAAGCAGTTCTCTGGATTATCCCCTTCTTGTTCGTTTCAAGTCAGATGCGTCTGATCGACTTGAAAGTATTATTAAAAGTTCAGTACAGTCTGGCACACTTTTCTGTGATGGTATTGGTGATATGCTCTCACTTAATACTATGTTATCTGCTGATGATGAAGTAAGTCTTGCGTTCAATATTCTTCAGGGCGCAAGAATCAGAATGTCTAAAACTGAATTTATCTCTTGTCCTGGTTGCGGAAGAACCTACTTTGAGCTAGAAAAGGCTGTGGCCGCTGTCAAGCAAAGAACAGCCCACCTTAAAGGGTTGAAAATCGGAATTATGGGGTGCATCGTTAACGGTCCGGGCGAGATGGCCGATGCTGATTTCGGCTACGTAGGAGCCGGAAAGAATCGCATCAGTCTTTATGTCGGCAGGGAGTGCGTAGAAGATAATATATCAGAGCAGGAAGCTGTGGAAAGACTGATATCTCTCATCAGAGAGCAAGGACAATGGGTTGATCCGGCATGAGTTTTACGTTAATAACCGGTGCGTCCATGGGGATTGGTGAAGCTATTGCGCGTGAATTTGCCGGAAGGGGCCATAATCTTGTGCTCGTAGCCCGTTCTGCTGACAAATTGCGGGTTCTGGCTCGGGAGTTTCGCCAAGACTGGGGGATTAAAGTAGAAATCTGTGTTGAAGATCTGAGTGATGCAGAAAGCCCTGCCAGGGTTTATGAATTCTGTCACAGACAGGGGGTAATGGTTGATATTCTTGTCAATTGTGCAGGATTGTCATACGCGGGCGATTTCAATGATCTGCCTCTTGGGAAGCTTCAGGAGATTATGATGGTCAATATGATGGCAATGGTCCGGCTTACCCGTCTTTTTTTGCCCGATATGGTTGAAAGTAAAAAAGGGATCATTATCAATGTTGCCTCTCTTGGTGGTATGCAGGGCGTTCCTGGTCTTGCACTGTATTCGGCAACTAAGTCATTTGTATTGACGCTTACCGAGGCACTTTATGTGGAGTTGAAGGGCAAAGGGATCAAGGTTTTTGCCGTCTGTCCGGGTTTTGTCGATACCGGTTTTTTGGGACGTGCTGGACATAATGCTGCAAACATTCGATTGCCGATTTCTGGAATTGATGTGGTGGTTAACGCCGTACTTAAAGGTTTGAAAAAAAATCATATATGGGTATTTCCAACGGTGATTGATAAAGTTCTGGCTTTTTCACAAAGAGCCGTTTCGAGAAAAACTACGATTCGTCTTGCAGGTTTCTTTGCGGCAGTAAAAGATGATTGTCTGAAATAATCTATTTTCCTTTGTATTTCGAAAACCTCTCATTATATTACCAGCCATGTTTTTTGAGCATGAGCTGCTGGTGTAGCTCAATTGGTAGAGCAGCTGATTTGTAATCAGCAGGTTGCGGGTTCGAGTCCCATCACCAGCTCTGAATGTTATGGGTAGGTAGCGAAGTGGTTAAACGCAACAGACTGTAAATCTGTCGACTCTGTCTTCGGAGGTTCGAATCCTCCCCTACCCACAGTTATTTTTGTTTAAGGCTGATGTAGCTCAGTCGGTAGAGCACTTCCTTGGTAAGGAAGAGGTCATCGGTTCGAATCCGATCATCAGCTCAGGTTTTGGAGGTATTGATTAGAATACGTCAGTAGCTTAATTGGTAGAGCAGCGGTCTCCAAAACCGCAGGTTGGGGGTTCGATTCCCTCCTGACGTGCACACAGAAGAAATTTTCACTGTTGTTTATTCCGCACTTGTATTCATGAATAAATATATAGGCAAAGCTACTCAGTATTATCGTGATGTCATCAGTGAGATGCGGAAGGTCATCTGGCCGAGTCAGGATGAGATCAAGGATTTGACTATCGTTGTCTTGACAGTTTCCGGTATTCTGGCACTGTTTACGTTTCTTGTCGATTGGGTTATAAATTTTGTTATGGGGAAGTTATTGTAAAATAACAGTGTTAAGGTTGAATTGATGAGTGCAAAAAAAAAGGATGTTGATGTTCAGGGTGTTCCGGTTGCACGCTGGTATGCACTCAGGATTTATTCAGGCCATGAGCGCAAGGTTAAAGAGGCAATAGACGCAGATGTAGTTCGGTGTGGTCTTGGCGACAAGATACTGCAGATTTATGTTCCATACGAGCGGTTTGTGGAGGTTAAAAATGGTAAAAAAAGAAGTTTAACCAAAAACGCTTTTCCGGGTTATGTGCTCATTGAGGCTGTGCTTGACAAGCAGACAAGGAATTTGATCCTTGACATCCCTTCTGTTATTGGTTTTCTTGGTGTTGATGATGTTCCTACCCCGCTCAGGCCGGATGAGGTTGAAAAAATTCTTGAGCCGGAGAAGGATATTGAGCACCGTTCAGTTGTTGAGGCACCGTTCAGGGTCGGTGATTCAGTCAAGGTAATTGACGGGCCATTCAGTTCGTTGACCGGTGTTGTTCACGAGGTGTGTACTGAAAGAATGAAAGTTAAAGTTATGATAAGCTTTTTTGGTCGTGGTACACCGACAGAGCTTGATTTTTCACAGGTAAAGTCAGTTTCCCAATAATAGTGGCTTAAGCAATTTAAGCTTCTGAATTGAAATAGTTTATGGCAAAAAAGGTAATCGGTTTTATCAAGCTTCAGATTCCGGCTGGTGCAGCGAACCCTGCCCCTCCCGTCGGTCCCGCTCTTGGACAGAAAGGTGTCAATATCATGGAGTTTTGCAAGCAGTTCAATGCGAAAACTCAGTCTGAAGGGGGGATGATTATTCCGGTAGTTATTACGGTTTACTCAGACAAGTCTTTTACGTTTATAACCAAAACCCCTCCTGCGGCTGTTCTTCTCCTTAAGGAGGCGAATTTGAAGAAAGGTTCAGGCGAGCCGAATCGCAATAAGGTTGGTTCTGTTACAAGTGAGCAGGTACGGAAAATTGCTGAGCTGAAAAGACCGGATCTCAATGCTTTCGATAGTAAGGGAGCTGAAGAGATGATCAGGGGGACTGCAAGAAGCATGGGCATTGTAATTCAGGATTGAGTATAGCTTATAGTGTCTCAGGCTGTGGGAGGCTGAAAAGCCGTTTTATTTAACCACTTTGACAAGAACAAATAATGGCAGGGAAAAAATACAGAGATGCAGCATTGAAGATCGAGCGTTTTCGCGAGTATGATCTGGTTGATGCCGTTGAGAAGATCAGGGAGATTACAGTTTCGAAGTTCGACGCAACCGTTGATATTGCCGTCAAGCTTGGCGTTGATCCCCGTCATGCGGATCAGGTTGTCCGTGGCACGGTTATGCTTCCGCATGGTACAGGCAAAACTGTTTCTGTGCTGGTTGTCTGCAAAGAGGCCAAGGCCGATGAAGCAAGGGAGGCGGGGGCTGATATGGTGGGTTTTGAGGAGTACATCGAAAAAATCCAGGAAGGCTGGACAGGTGTTGATGTTATTATTGCAACTCCCGATGTCATGGGTCAGTTGGGTAAGGTCGCCAAGATTCTTGGACCTCGCGGTTTGATGCCGAATCCAAAGTCAGGAACAGTTACGATGGATGTGGCCAAGGCAGTCAAGGAGGTCAAGGCTGGTAAAATCGAGTTCAGGGTTGATAAAGCAGGAAATGTTCATGCCCCGGTCGGCAAGGTTTCATTTCAGCCTGATCAACTGGTTGTCAATATTTCCAGCTTCCTTAAGGAGGTTGTTCGTCTGAAGCCATCGGCAGCCAAGGGTCAGTATGTGCAGGGTATTGCGCTTTCAAGCACGATGTCCCCAAGCGTGAAGGTTAAAATGGAAAAATTTGTCGCCTAATAAAAACGGTTTATACGATGAAGCGAGATACAAAAGAACAGATCGTTCAGGAAGTTGCTGAAAAGATCAACAGGTCACAGGGGATATATCTGACGGAATTCCAAGGGTTGAGTGTTGCTAAAATGTCAGAACTTCGCAACGAGTTCAGGAAAGCTGGAGTTGAGTATCGTGTTGTAAAAAACACCCTGATTAAAAAGGCATTGAAGGATCTTGCAGGGGCGGACAAGCTTGCCCCGGGACTTAAAAGCACGACAGCAGTTGCATTTGGCTTTAATGATCCGGTTGCACCTGCAAAAGTTATCAGGAAGTTCAGCAAGACCAATGAGGCGCTGAAGTTCAAGATGGCTGCAATAGATGGTGTTGTGTTCGGTCCTGATCAGCTTCCATTGCTTTCAGAGATGCTCAGCAAGACGGAGAATATTGGCCGTGCTGCAGGTGTTATCAACAATGTGATCAGTTCTGTTCCAATGGTGGTTAATGCAGTGATGAGAAACCTTGTCTGTGCTCTTGACCAGATTGCCAAACAGAAGCAGTAAATTATAAATACTATTACGCACTCAAAGAGATTACTATACATTTTAAATTAAACAAGAGAGGGGAATAATGTCTATCGAAACACTTGTAGAGGAAATTGGTAAGTTGACCCTTACAGAGGCTTCATCGTTAGTGAAGGCTCTGGAAGAGAAGTTTGGTGTCAGTGCAGCTCCTGTAGCGGTTGCCGGTGTTGCCGCCGTTGCAGCAGGTGATGCACCTGTAGTGGAAGAACAGACTGAGTTTGATGTTGTACTTACTGCCGCAGGTGAAAGCAAAATCAATGTTATCAAGGCTGTCCGTGCTATCACAGGTCTTGGCCTGAAAGAGGCAAAGGATCTTGTTGATGGCGCTCCGAAAACGGTAAAAGAAGCTATTTCCAAGGACGAAGCAGAAAAGATTGCCAAGGAACTGAAAGACGCAGGTGCATCAGTAGAGGTGAAGTGATCTTTGAAAAGAAGTCATTACCAAAGCAAGCTCCGTTTCGATATGAAACGGAGCTTTGTCTGTTTGTATAAGAACAGTTTAGATTGTAACTGCTGTAATGATACGATTGTGGTTAAACCGGACGTTGTTTGTTGTCCGGTTTACGTTTACTGATATTTGTGATGACTTAACCTGTAAGTAATTCATGCAATTGAATAAAAGTGAGGTGCATGTGAAAGTGGCCGATGCAACAACAACACCCTGTATTGACTTTTCCAAAATCCAAAGTATTATAGAGCCTCCCGACTTATTAAAAGTTCAGTTAGATTCATTTCATAATTTTATACAGGATAGTGTACCTCTTGCCAAAAGGAAGGACCAGGGCCTTGAGCGGGTTCTTCGCGGAGCGTTCCCTATTACCGATACCAGAGGCCTCTATCTGCTTGAGTATATTTCTTATGGTTTTGATAAACCAAAGTACACCGTTGAGGATTGTATTGAAAGGGGTTTGACTTATGATGTTTCCCTGAAAGTCAAGCTGAAGCT
>Ga0194037_1000957_pt1 | contig 21889 bp, 15 predicted proteins | sample JunL306m_MetaG_FD_148653 | JGI IMG/M metagenome (GOLD analysis project Ga0194037, IMG submission 148653) | Anoxic zone freshwater microbial communities from boreal shield lake in IISD Experimental Lakes Area, Ontario, Canada - Jun2016-L304-6m | ecosystem: Environmental > Aquatic > Freshwater >...
TTTGTTGAGCAGAACAACTTACTCCATTCGAAGTGAATTGAACATTTACAGTAAATGCGTTTCCGGTTTGTAATTGAGCAGAAGGATATTGACTATTTGCGGATGAAGCACCTTGGTAAGTGAATGGGCCACCAGCAATATTCCATATATAAGTATTGCCAGGGTTATTATTACTATAAGTAACTCCATAATAAATATCAGAAGCGTCAAAATGCGTAATACCATTATTACATTCAATAATATCAGGATGAAGACTAACACTGTTGGCTATTAAATTAGTTGTTACACCTGCAGTACAACCATTTACTGTTACATCATACTGTATGGTACTTGTTCCAGCACTTATAAAAATTACTTTCCCTGTACTGACATCAACAGTGGCAACCGAAGTATTAGAGGAACTCCAAATTCCATTCGGTGTGCTATTTGTTAAATTAATGGAACTTCCTACACAGCCTCCAATTGGTCCAGCAATTGGAGAAACAACAGGAGGTAGTTTTACAAGTACACTTGTGCTAAAGCTGCCAGAACATCCATTGCTATCTGTTACAGAGACCGTGTAGTTTCCTGTAGCATTACTTGTAATGTTAGAAATAGAGGGATTAATAGCATTTGAATTAAATCCATTTGGGCCAACCCAAGTATATTGATAAGGTTGGGTGCCTCCAATTGCTAATGAATTAAAAGATAAATTATTACCCAGGCATATAGAGCTAACATTTGTTGCAGTAATAGAAGGGGATGGAAATACAGTAATAGTGTCTGTAACAAAATCTATACATCCATTATTAGAAGTTACTTGAAGGTTCACAGGATATTTACCAGCAGCTAGAAATGTATGTGAAACATTGTTTCCAGATGTTGAATTGCCATCACCAAAGTTCCATAATTGTGAACTGATACTTCCTCCAAATCCAATATTTGAGTTACTATTAAATGAAAAACTATTTCCTGTTAAACATTGATTTGCCGGTATTATAAATGCAGCGAGTGGTTGCGGGTATACAGTTATGGTTTTACTTAAACTATCGCTGCAACCTAAATCTGAAGTAACTATCAGCTTTACCTGATAACTACCAGGAGAAAAATAACTATGGGTAACAGATACCCCCGTGGCAGTTTTGCCATCGCCAAAATCCCACAATTGATTTGAAATGGAACCAGCACTGATAGTTGACGTACTATTGAAATCAAAACTATTCCCAGATAAGCATTGACTATTGGCTGTTATTATACTTACTGATAAGAATGGCTGAATATTTTCTGGACTTTTTTTCTGATTTTTTTTATGTTCTGAATTAACATGTAAATCAATGGGGTAGTTCAACTTTTTTTTGATGATGGTTGGACCCAAAGCTGCTACACCTATAGTAGGGAAAAACAATGCCATACAAAACAATACAGCTGTTGTTTTTAACAATACATGAATTTGAAATAAATTTTTATAGAGTGTAGAAATGTTCACATGCAGTAAAATTTTAGAATGAAGAGATCGCTTTTAAACTGATGTGATTCAAAAAAACATTCTGAAAATCGATTTTCTGATACTAATGATATGATAAATAAACAAGATCATGTTCGATTTTTATAACCCTTTTGATTTAAACAGAAACCTGTTATCAAATTTAAAATAAATTAAAAGATTTTAGCTTCGTGTAAACACCGTATTTGAGTGGGTAAAACACCGTAATATTATTAGTTCCAGAGAAGTCAGAATGACTCAGTTCAATTATTTGACGATTAAGTATAATTTAAATCTTTAGGCGATTTGAAATTCCTTTTGAAAATATTTATGTTTTACACTTTCTAAAACTTCTTCGCTTATGGGTGTTGCCACAAAATCAACAACAATCGGGTATTTTAATAAGGTTAGAATCTCTTCCATCTCAACAGAAGCTGATAAAATAGCCACTTTTAAATTAGGAAAGTGAATACTATATTTTTCAGTAAAAACCTTTAGAAATTCCCATCCATTCATATTAGGCATATGGAGATCTAAAAACATAAATTCCGGAGCTTTGCTCGACGGGTCTGTTTCATTTTCTAATAAGTCATCAAAAACTTCCAATGCTTCTAAACCATCAGTTGCTGTAATCGTTTCTTTAGCAAAATGTGATATACTAATCATCTTTTTGGCAATCATCAGTAAGAGCTCGTTATCGTTTACTATTAAAACTTTTTCCAACATAACCTAGGGGTTTTTGTATTTGATGAAGGGCTGCTTGTATTGCTTTATTTCTACTGTAAAAGAACAGCAGTTTTAATGCAGAATTTGTAGGTTGCGCCTTTTTGTTTTTGTAGTAGACTTCCTACAAATTGTAATTTTTCGGCAATTTTTAGGCTATGAGATGCAGAATTTCTGCTATAAGGAACTGATAACTTGCTGTATTATAAACCTCCTTTACCACTATAAAGTTTAATGGGTTTATTCAATCTCAATTTTAAAACTGTGATGTAAGGATCTAATACATTTTCGGGAACATCAATGTAAACAAGACCGGGCACTTTGCTCCAGGAGATTTTTCCAACAATTTTATGGGGGAGTTTAGTTCCATTTCCTAAAACTTCAATTTCTTCAATTTTAGATTCAAGTCCCTTTAGCATGATTTGTCCGCTAGCTTTTCCTTGTAAAAAAAGATAGAGTATCGTGCTGTCTTTTGAAAGAGTGGTAGGACCATAAAAGTGTCCTTGTGCGATGCCTCCTAATTGATTAAAAATAGCGGCTCCATTTCTCTGATTCCATTTTCCTAATTCCCTTAAAATATTGATTTGCTCCACAGGAATACTGCCGTCTGGTTTAGGCCCAATATCCAGCAATAAGTTACCACCATTAGAAACGGCATCTACAAAAATGCTGATGATTTCATAGGGTGTTTTCCAATTCGTATCCTTTAGTTGATAACCCCAATTATTATTGGTTGTCATACATAGTTCCCACCATTTGAATTGTGGACGGGATACAGGAAAATTTTGTTCAGGTGTTTCATAATCACCATAACCAGTTAATCTGCCATTAATGATTAAGTTAGGGTTATAACCCAGGAGTTTCTTTCTAATACCTTGCGCATCCCATTCTGCTGCACTATGTTCCCAATCACCATCAAACCACATGAGATCTGGTTTATAATGTTCCATAATTTCGCTTAACTGATGATTTAGGAAAGTTTGAAAACGTGCCCATCTTTCTGGTGCATCTGATATCTTATATCTGCTGCTATCGTTTAGAAATCCAGGATAATCGGGATAGCTCCAATCTAATAAAGAAAAATAGGTTCCAGATTTAATCCCTCTCGATTTTAAAGCTTTGTAAAAAGGGGCTAAAACATCTTTCCTTGCAGGACTTGATTCAACCACATTTAATTTGCTTTCGGCTGTTTGCCAAAGTGCTACTCCATCATGATGTTTGGTAGTAAGCACAGCATATCTTGCACCAGATTGTTTAATAAGTTCCGCCCATGCATTCGCATCATAATTAGACGCATTGAACCCATTGATTTGTTGCATATAATCAGGATAAGAAATCTCTTTATTATGAAAGCTCCATGATTCGCTGATACCATTAACAGCATAGATACCCCAATGAATAAAGATTCCGAGTTTAGCATCTGCGAACCATTGCATCTTTTCCTGTATGCTATCTGAAGGGATTTTTGATTGAGCCTTTACTTTTGGTACACCAATAATACAAAGGATACAAAATATGATTACAATGCGTTTCAAAATATTTTTCATTGAAATAGATGTTTAAATATGGGTCATCACAAAATAACTATTATAATCTGTAATCAATTTGCTTAAAAACTATTTTTTAAATAAATAATTTGAAAGAAGTATACTTTAATTGGAAAAAAAAGTTCAAATTCATACAAGATTGCGCTTGTCAAATTTAATGTTATGATACATTGAATAATTAATGATTGTATATTAATTTATTTACATGAAACTTTTTTTGTTACACTTCTCTCTGCTTGCTTTATTAAGTGTTTCAGCACAGAAAAAAAGCTCCACTCAATGGGAAAACTTATTCAACGGTAAAGATTTAACCGGGTTTAAACAATTGAATGGAAAAGCCTCCTATCGGGTAGAACATGGTGAATTGATTGGTACTACAGTGTTGAATCAACCAAATAGTTTTTTAGCTACAGAAAAAGAATACGGTGATTTTATTTTTGAAGTTGATTTTAAGGTAGATGATCAAATGAATTCTGGAATTCAATTCAGAAGTGAGCAAAATGATGCTAACGATAAATGCAAAGTAACAGATTTAAAAACTCCGAACAGAGTTCATGGTTATCAAATGGAAATTGATCCTTCTAATAGGGCATGGAGTGGCGGCATTTATGATGAAGCAAGAAGAGACTGGCTTTATTCTCTCGATAATAATCCTGCAGCAAAAAAGGCTTTTAAACATAACGATTGGAATCATTACAGAATAGAATGTATTGGATATGATATTAGAACCTGGGTAAATGGAATAGCTTGTGCTCATTTGATAGATGCTATGACAGTAAAGGGTTTCATTGCATTACAAGTACATGCAGTATCTGATCCCAAAAATGTAGGAGAAGAAATAAGATGGAAAAATATTCGCATACAAACAAAAAATTTGAAACCTTCGCCACCCGATTCAATCTTTATCTTGAATCTTTTAGTTAATAATATTTCGGATGATGAAAAAAGGCTTGGTGTTCATTTACTTTTTGATGGCAAAACCACCAATGGTTGGAGGGGTGCTAACAAGGATTATTTTCCTGATAAAACATGGGTAGTTAAAAACGGAAATTTAATGGTAACAAAAGGACTAAGTGCTGAATCTCAGAATGGTGGTGATATCGTTACTGTGAATGAATTTGCAGCATTTGATTTACAGTTTGAATTTCAAATGACTGATACTGCAAATTCGGGAGTCAAATATTTTGTGACTGAAAAAGAAAAAACAGCAGGTTCAGCAATTGGCTTGGAATATCAGATTTTAGATGATGATAAGCACCCGGATGCAAAACTTGGATCCATTGGGAACAGAACACTTGCATCCTTGTATGATTTAATTCCAGCTAAAAAAAATGGGAGAGAAAAACTGCCTATCGGCGAATGGAATAGAGGTAGAATAACAGTGTATCCTGATGGAAGGGTAGAACATTGGCTCAACGGATGGAAAGTATTAGAATATCAACGTGGTACTCAATATTTCTATGCACTTGTTGCAAGAAGTAAATATGTTCCTTATCCTAATTTTGGTATGGCAGCAAAAGGCCATATTTTATTACAGGAGCATGGTACACAAGTTGCTTTTCGATCTATAAAAATTAAAGAACTACAATAAAGTTTAATATTTAAACACTTCAATATGTCAAGTACAAGACGCAACTTCATCAAACAATCGGCGAAAGCTGCAGCTGGAACTTATATAGCCAGCATTGGGTTTAGCGCCAAAAGCTATGGCCGAATTATGGGTGCAAATGATAGAGTGAGGGTTGGAGTTGTAGGTTTTTCTGACCGACATCGGAGTTCTCATATACCACCCTTTATGCAGTTTTATAAGGATATGAATTTTGATATTGTATCCGTATCTGATCTCTGGAAAAAAAGAAGAGAGGAAGGTGCAGCTTATTTAAAATCAAAAATGGGCCACGATATCAATGCATATCGAAATAATGATGAATTATATGCTTCTAAAACATGCGATGCGGTATTTATAAGTACAGCAGATTTCCAACATGCCTTACATACTATTGAGGCTGTAGGTGCTGGGATGGATGTGTATTGTGAAAAGCCATTTGCTGAAACAATGGAAGATAATCGTGCTGCATTAAAAGCTGTTAAGGCCTCTAAAAGTATTGTACAGATTGGATCTCAACGTAGAAGTGGTGCAAATTATGCAGCTGCTGCAAACTTTATTCAATCAGGGAAATTTGGTCCTATCACGATGGTTGAATTAACCTGGAATGTGAATCAACCAGGAAGATGGAGAAGGCCAGATCTTGTAGCACAGTGTAAAGAAGAAGACCTGGATTGGAAGCGGTTTTTAATGAATCGTCCTTTTGAAAATTTTGACCCAAGAAAGTATTTGGAATATCGTTTGTTTTGGCCGTATTCATCAGGCATGCCGGGCCAATGGATGAGTCATCAGATTGATACAGTAAACTGGTTCAGCGGATTGTCTCACCCAAGAAGTGTAACTGCAAATGGAGGTATTTATCAGTGGAAAGATGGAAGAAAAAATTGGGATACTACAACAGCCGTTTTTGAATATGGACCTGTTAATGATCCAAGTACTGGATTCCAAGTGGTATTTATGAGTAGAATGCATAATGGTGATGAAAATCCAAGTGAAATTTATTATAGTAATGGGGGGGAATTAAATTTGATAACCAATAAAGTATCTCCTAATGGTGGATTGAGGGCAGGAGCTGCTGCTGTAATGAAAATGCAACCGAATTTATTGCCAGAAATAAGTTTATCAGACTATATCAAAGTAGAAGCTGGGGCTAATACTGGAGGGGATGTATTAACCACAGCTCACGTTAAAAATTGGATGGAATGTATTCGAAGTCGTAAACAACCAAATGCACCAGTAGAAGCGGGATACAATCATTCCATTGCTACCATTATGTCAAATGCCGCTTGTAGAACGGGGCAGAAAGTAACTTTTGATGAAAAGACGCAAGAAGTAATGGCGGGTGGTAAAGTATTTAAGTATTAATTGTCTATCCATTTTTTAATTACAGCTTCTAGCGTTTCTACAACAAATGGTTTACTGATAAAATCATCCATACCCGCATTCGCGCTTTTTTCGCGTTCATCTTCGTGCGTACCAGCAGTGAGGGCTATAATTGGTATATGTTTATCTCTTGATTTTTGGCGAATTATTTTCGTAGCCTCATAGCCGTTAAGCTCGGGCATTTGAATATCCATAAACACTATTTCGGGTTGATATTTTTCAAATAATTCTATAGTTTTTTTGCCATCAAATGCTTCGAAAATTTCTGCATTGGGTAGAATATTTTTGACAATTTGTTTGATGAGTAATATATTAAATTCATTATCGTCGGCAACTAAAATTTTCACCTGTTTGTTATTTACATAAGAAAAGGCATTCTCAACTTTGTCGGCTTCTTTAAAAGGTAATCCTGCTTTGGCGATACAGTCATATAAACTCTGTATATGAATTGGCTTTAATAATCTACCAGCTACTTGCAGCTCTCTGCAAGCTTCAAAAATATGTTCGTCATCTGCTGAACTGTGCAACAAAATGATGGTTAGTTTATCAGCACCCAATTTCAGACGATTTCTAATTTGTCTGATTGTCTCAATGCCATCCATTTCACTCATATTAAAATCCATCAACACTAAATCATAATCATTAAGAGCTTCTAATTTTTCTAATGCCTCTTTTCCACTTGCTACTGCATTTGTTTTTACATTTTTAAGAGCTAACATTTCAGACACTAATAATCTGTTATTAGCATTGTCGTCAACAATCAGTGCGTGCTTTATTTTACTAATGTCAGTAACCTCTTCTGGTTCAATTTGAGAATCAGTAGTTGCAGTGATATCAAAATAGAATGTACTTCCATCATTAGGGATACTGGTTAATTGCAAATCACTACCCATCAGGAGTAATAATTTTTTTGAAATAGCAAGTCCTAGGCCTGTTCCGCCATATTTTCTTGTGGTAGATGCATCTTCTTGTGAAAAGGCTTCGAAAATTTTATTTTGATTTTCAGGCAAAATTCCAATTCCTGTATCTCTTACAGAAAATCTGAATTGGTATTTGTTATCAGATAATTTGTTTATTGGAACAATCTTAAATTCAATTTCGCCAGATTTAGTGAACTTAACTGCATTTGCCATTAGATTTATCAATACCTGCTTTAATCTTAATGAATCAATCCAGATGTATTTTGGAATGTCATGATTTATATTGACTAATACTTCCAGATTTTTTTCATGTGCTTGAAAACTGATCATATTAGAAACGCTATAAGCAAGCTCCTGAATATTTGTTTTTGAAATATCGATTTCTAGTTTTCCTGCCTCAATTTTTGAAAAATCAAGTATTTCAGTTATGATATCCAATAGCGAATTTGCTGATTGAAATACAGCATTATTGTACAATTTTTGGGTGTCGTCTAAATTTGTTTTATGCAACATATCTGAAAATCCAATCACACTATTTAAAGGGGTTCGAATTTCGTGACTCATATTGGCTAGAAACTCTGACTTTGCTTTATTTGCTGCTTCTGCATTTTCTTTTGCCTCAATATAATCTTGTTCTAGTTGCTTTTTCTCTGTGATGTCTCTTTTAATGGCAATCCAATGAGTGTAAACCCCTTCCGAATTTGCTATTGGAGATAATGAAATGGAAGTCCAAAACTCTTCCCCATTTTTTTTATAATTAATTACTTCGAAATGACAAGGCAAAAATCTGTCCATTGATTCTTTTACTTGTATTAATATTTCTTTGTCAGTTTTAATCCCTTGTAAAATGGAAGGAGATTTGCCAATAACTTCTTCCAAGGTATAACCTGTCATTTTACAATAAGAGTTATTTACAAATATGATCTTTGTTTTTACTTTAGCATCTGGGAGTATATCGGTGATTACTACAGCATCTGTAGTGTTTAATATGACAGACTCTAAAAGTTTCAGTCGTTCCTCTTCCTTTTTCTTTTCGGTTATTTCTCTACTAATTCCAACAATACCGATAATCTCGTTATCGCTGTTTCTAAATGGGACCTTAGAATTTAACATCCAATGAACTTTTCCATTATTATCAACAAAAAAATTCTCTTTATTAATAATAGCTTCTCCAGTTTTAAATATTTTGACTTCATCTGTATAGGAACTCTCTGCCACGTCATTGTTATAAACCTCTGCATCTGTTTTGCCAATAATGTCATCTTCAGATTTTACATTCATGTATTGAAGATCTATTGGGTTCGCAAGTATTTTTCTAAATTGAATATCCTTTACATATACAGCATCAGGGAGGTTGTCGAATAAGGCTTTGAAGAGATTTCTTTCGTATTTAATTTTCGCCTCATTTTCTGCATTTTTGGCAATGCTTTCTTTAAGTGGTTTGAAAAGTTGCGTATAAATGATGGGAAATATTATTATGGAGAGGACTGATGCATCAACTAAAGCTTCAACCCAATATGGAAGTTTTGGTAGGTACTCCAAAATTAACATGATGCTCAATTCACTAATGAATAAACAGGCGATCAGTGTTAGAAAAACCCTCAAAGACTTCTTCATAAGTTATTAAATTTTCACTTAATCTGTTACAAAACTAGATGATTTAATGATAATTTCCATGAATGGCAATATTGAGAAAACTTCAATTGTTAATAAGAATAGCCTTTAAAATCCTCATTTCAATTAGAAAGAGGGTGTATGATCAATTTTTACTAATTTTAATGTGCATTAAAAATGCTTTGTATCCCCAATTAAATTGTTGATTTGCTTTAACTGCCAATTATTCAATAATAACAAGCTAAATAGTTTGTTATTGAATTATTTTTAAAATTCGTTTTTGATTCTAAATTTTAAATGGCAAATCATGAAACAGAATCTATTTTCTAGAATTTGCAGGAGACTTTTTTTTATACTAGTTGTATCTATTTCCTGGATGCAAGTATCCTCTCAGATGGGCATTGAAAATTTGCCATTGGTATCAGGTGCCAACTGCGATCCTTTAACTTTTAATAGGTTTACAGGATCATATCATTCCAATCTTTATATTGGTAATCAGGTAGGCACAAATGTATTGTTAGCCTGGGGACAGAATATGAAAACTTATATCACTGGCGTAACAGGAGATATAACAGCACCAGTATTTGTTTCAACTACAAGCTATGCTGGAACTCCTTATGAAGTTAAATCTTCAAGTACTGGAGGGCCAAATGGACAAAGTGTTATGGGTTTGAGAACTTCTTCTAACTTATATATTTTTGGAGACATGACTAATATAAGTGCCATTACCTCAATGGCGAATTTTGGTGGACCATCATTGATTGATAGCAGAAGTAATGTAACACTAAAATTACCAGCAGGTATTTCAATAACAGATGTAGCACAATTTGAAATATCACCAACTGCAATTGCGATAGTAACTAAATTGGGGCATGTGTATATGTTGACCAAAGTAGTAAATTTGCAAGGTGACAAGGCAGTTGCTGGTCCAGCTATATGGCACCATGTGGTAATGGGTACAGGATCATTTTTAACTGGGGTGGTTAAATTTTCTTTGTCAAGTTCAGGTGCATTTGCACTTACTTCAAATGGACAGATTTATTTTTGGGGGGCGCTAGCCAATGTGAATGGGGTAGTGAATACAACTACCAGATATAATTATGCTTACGATATGTCTGCTCAAATTCCTGCAGGTATTACTGTGGTGGATATAGTAGCACTTGGTGCATCTGGTACAAATGCTCTGAATACTTTATTTCTTTTAGGGAATAATTTAAAAGTCTATAGTTGTGGTATCAATACTGATGGTGTATTAGGAATAGCGAATGCAAGTACAACATTTAACCAGCCCAATTTTAAAATAATCAATGGACTATCAAATATTGTTCGTATCGATGGTGATACTGAAGCAGGGCTTTATACCATGGGCGCTATGTCAACATCAGGTAATATATTCGGTTGGGGTAATGGAGTAGCTTCAATGCTTGGTATTGCTAATCAAAATAGTTTAACAAATTCTACCAATAATGCACCTATTGACATTTATAATATTGGAGGATTTAGCGATTTTAGTATATCCGGACACTTTACGATTGCTTTTCATACTAATATAGCTCTAAATGTGGATCAATATTGGTATGTAGGTCATAATATTGGGGGGTCTATTGGGATTCCTTCAAATATTACAACTTTTATTTCTAATGCTGTTATTGCAAAACTAGACGCCCCAGCAACCATCAGTTTTGATTGTTCTAATACACAACCAACTATTACTATTTCAGGTACACTCAATCCCTTTGTAACATGTGCAGGAGTTGTATCTGGATATCAAACATTATCTATATTAGGAACAAGCCTCACAAATGATATCGTTGTTACTGCTCCATCAGGCTTTGAAATTTCGCTGAATACTGGAACCGGTTATACAAATTCAATCACTTTAACAGGCACAGGAGGTACAGTTACATCTACCAATATATATGTTAGAATTAGTGCCGGAGTTAGTGGATCAGTTTCAGGTAATATTGATTTAAGTTCTATAGGCGCAAATAGTCAATCAATTGCAATTAGTGGAATCATTAATCCATTACCTACTATTGCAACAACAACCGGAGCTGCAAGAACAGGACCGGGTTCATTAACGATTTCAGGTACTGTTACACCATCTATTGGAACTACTATCGATTGGTATTTAAATCCATCAGGAGGCACTGCATTATCCCTCGGAAATTTATCTTATACCACAGGTATTATTTCTAACACAACTACATATTTTGCAGAAGCAAGAAATGCAACAACAGGTTGTGTGTCTGGTATGAGAACACCCGTTATTGCAACAATCAATGGAACGCTATTTGCAGGAAGTATTGGATCGAATCAATCTTATTGTGTGGGGCAAAGTTTGGATCCTTTAAATAGTATTGTAATTGCTTCTGGAGGTACTGGTACGATTACTTATCAATGGCAATTATCAACTGACAATATTAACTTTACAGCGATAGCAGGTGCTACTCTTGTTTCTTATAATCCGGTGCCACCCACACAAACATCCTATTATAGACGACTTGCAACTACTACAAACGATGGAAGTTTTGCATCTAATACCATTACAATTGTTGTGAATCCAAAACCAGTGGTAAATTTTTAATGTTCGTTAAAAACCCATTTCTAGTTTTACTTCTTTGATGGCATTTAAAAGATTGGTAATGTCTTCTGTGAAAATTCTTCCAATATTTCCTATTCTAAAACAACTTGCTTTAGAAAGTTTTCCTGGATAAATGACATAACCTCTTTGATTTAATTTTTGATAAAATATTTTAAAATCAAAAGCCGCATTTTCTGGATAATGGTAGGTATTAATAATATACCCTTGTTTATCTTCTGCAAGGTATTCTAAGAAACCTAATTTAGACATGCCCTCTTTCAATGTGCTGAAATTTGCATGATACCTGATTGCCCTTCCTTCAACTCCTCCTTCATTTTTTAATTCAATGATTGCCTGGTTAAAAGCTAATAAAGAATGGATAGGGGGGGTAAATCTAAATTGACCATCAGTTTCTAAACCCTGCCATTGTGCAAATAAATCGAGTACTAAAGTATCAGCCTGATTTTTACAGGAATTCAATGATTCTGTTTTTGCTAGTATAAAAGAAAATCCTGGAACACCTTCAATGCATTTGTTGGAAGATGAAATAAGAAAATCAATATTGCAAACGGATAAATCAACAGGTACTGCTCCAAATGCACTCATGGAGTCTACAATAAATTGCACACCATATTTTTTTGATAAGGCCCCGAATGATTCGATTGGATTTAGAATACCAGTGGTAGTTTCACAATGAACAATCACCATATGGCTAAAATTGCCACTCATTAGTAATTGTTCTGTTTTTTCTAGATCCGGTATTTCATCTTCCGAAAATACAAGTGAGGTAAAGGGCCTTTTATGAATGGAAGCAATTTTTGCAATTCTTTCTCCATAAGCGCCATTTATGATCACTAATAAATGACCTGTTGGTGGAATTGCGGAAGAAATAACAGATTCAACTCCAAATGTTCCAGAGCCTTGCATGATGACAGCATCATACCCACTTTCTTTTGAGACGTTTCCCAAACCAAGGAGTGCCTCTCTGATATCTTTAATCAATTGTATGAATAAATCATCTCTGGACCCAAAATCATGAAGCATTGCTTCTTTAACAGTAATACTAGTTGTAAGTGGTCCAGGTGTGAAAAGCAATTTATCCATGACAATGACATTAGGATTTAAATGAAATATATACTTTTAAAAATAAGGTTATTGAGCATTATCCAAGATTGGAATAAGCTCTAATAAATTATTTAAAATAAAATCAGGTGCTACTGTTAGTAATTGTTCTTCTGTATGAGCGCCAGTAGTAATTCCAATATTGAATCTGCAACCTGCGTTTCTGCCTTCTTCAATGTCAATTGTAGAATCACCCACTTTTAGTACTTCTTGAGGGTCAGTGATGTGAAACTGTTCCATTGCTAATAATATCATATCAGGTTTTGGCCGATTGTTGCTTACATCAGATGCGGTTACAAGGCCATCAATTTGATCGCCGATAACCCAACCCAATTTTGAGATCAATGAATGAGCAGTTTGTGAATTATAGCCCGTATTTAAAACTACAATGATGCCTCTTTTCTTTAATTCTACAAATAGTTCTGCTGCATTGTCTTGTGGAAGTATTTCCATCGTCTCGTATGCCGTTTCAAGCTGTTGTATAAAGTTTTGAAATATACTATTTGCTAAAGAATCATCATCAATCCCTCCATAAACACTTAAAACACTTTTAATAGCCTGTAATTTCTCTTTACCAGCTCCTTCTGCCAGAACCTGATCTAACGTAAAATCAAAACCTGCTTCGTTAATTGCTTTTCTTAGTGTTTTATATACCACATTATCTTCATTTACAGTAGTACCTGCCATATCAAATACGGTCATTCTTATCATATTGGTGTTTTTAGGGTATAAAATTAATTTTCTTTCATTTAATCTGTATGAATGTAATGTTATCAATTTAACAAGAGGGTTTTGAATTGCAATTTCCAATACTGCATCATTAAACTACCTTTACAGCATTATGACATTTGATGATCTGAATTTAAATACGGCTCTTTGGACTGCACTTGATGATTTGGGGTATATAAATCCAACCACCATCCAACACAAAGTATTCCCCATAGCGATGTCTGGTAAAGACGTTTGCGGTATTGCACAAACAGGTACTGGAAAAACAATTGCCTACTTATTACCTTGTTTAAGACAATGGAAATTTGATAAAAATAAGGATCCTCAGATTCTGATAGTGGTTCCTACAAGGGAGTTGGTGGCGCAAGTAGTTGAAACGGTTAAAAAACTTACCTCATATATGAGCCTGATCGTAACAGGTGTATATGGAGGTGTTAATATTAATACGCAAGCAATTGAACTAGAAAAAGGAGCTGATATTTTGGTTGCCACACCAGGTAGATTTTATGATCTTGCCATGAATGGAGCGTTTAAAACAAAAATGATCAAAAAGTTGGTGATTGATGAAATGGATGAAATGCTAAACCTGGGATTTCGTACCCAGCTTAAGAATATCATGGATATGATTCCTGCTAAAAGACAGAATTTGTTATTCTCTGCCACCATTACGGAAGATGTGGAAGCCTTAATAGGTACTTTTTTCAATAATCCTGTGATGGTAGAAGCAGCTCCAACAGGTACACCATTGGAGAATATTCTTCAATCTAGATATAATGTGCCCAATTTCTATACAAAAGCAAATCTGCTGGAATATCTGTTAAAAGCAGATGAAACAATGACCAAAGTATTGGTTTTTGCTGCTACGAAAAAACTGGCTGACTTATTATTTGAAGAACTTAGTATTCGATTTCCTGATCAGGTAGGGGTGATACATTCAAACAAAGAACAAAATCATCGATTTAATACCGTCAAACAATTTAAGGAAGGTACTTATCGATTTATTATTGCCACTGATATTGTAGCTCGTGGTATTGATATTGCTGAGGTATCGCATGTTATCAATTTTGATACTCCTGATGTGGCAGAAAACTATATCCACCGAATTGGGCGTACAGGTCGATTTGATAAAAAGGGTATCGCCATCACATTTACCACCGAAAAAGAAATGCCATTCATCGCAGCGATTGAAGGCTTGATGAAGTATCAAATACCAGTACTTAATATACCCGAAGATTTGATTCTTTCTACAGAGTTAACGGAAGATGAAACACCAAAGGTTTACATTAAAATTCCGGATATTAAGATCAAGAAAAAAGACGAAGCGGGTCCTGCTTTTCATGAAAAATCTGCCAAGAATCTTAAAGTGAATGTCAAGATTAGCAGAAAGGATATTATGATGAAAAAATATGGCAAGCCTATTAAGAAGGGGGGTAAAAAATAGGTATTTGTTTCCTCCTTATTACCTAAGAAAAATATTGCTTCCAATGAAATATAATAAATAACCTCACTTTTTTGGTGAGGTTATTTATTATATCAACATCGATTGAATAAATATATTTATTATTTACTTTTTATAGATTCAAAACTCACGTTGATAATTTTAGCCACTTTATGAATTAGTTCCTTTTGAAATACTTGTTCATTAATTGTTATTTCACCTAAACTATCCACGCCAGATCCGAGCATCGCGTACCAAATTTGATGCGAATCTTTCACTTTTTGTCCGTGTGAAGTCCATTGTGATTTAATCAAATCTCCTCTTCCGTGGTCGGTAGTAATTAAAATAACTGTTTTCCCTTTATATTCCGGATCAGTATTTATAAAATTGTAAATCTCTTTCAGAAATGCATCAAATCTGTTAGCAGCTTTTAAGTATTCTGGATAATTTCCTGCATGAGCAAGTTCATCTGTTTCTCCAAATGAAATATACATTGCATTTGGTTTCTTAGTTTTTAGATAATGTAATGATTGGTATTTAATAAAAACATCTAAAGTTTCATCCTTACCAAAAGGCTGATAAGATTCCTCTATCAAACTTGCTAATAATTTCATTTGAGGGTCTTTTGGTAGAGCACTATCCACATGATTTCCATTAATGACGGGGAACCCAGACCTTTTTTCATTTAATATCCTTTTAAAAGCATCCCAGGCACCAAATGCAATCACTTTATTTTTATAAAATGGTAAAGTATTTAAGTATTCAAAAAAATTAGTATTTGGATTGGGTTTATATTCATTTGAATTAACAGCAGTATCAACCTGGCCAGTTAAGATTTCACTATAACCTGGATAAGAGAACCAGTAAGGGTTTGAATTATCAACAAAACTTCCTTTATTTCTGTTACCATGAATTTGCCCTTTTTCAACAATCGTTGACCAAAAAAATGGCATTAATTTTTTTCTTCTTTCTTCACTTGTAGTACCCCCAAAATTAATAGCAGTGGCAGTGCTATCGGCATGTTGAAATGCTTTTTTATTTAAAATGGCCGTATCTAATCCATTAAAAACATCCTCCCATCGTAATCCGTCTGTGGTAATTACAATTACTTTTTTGTTTGGAGTAATTGTTTGACTATATCCAGTATGTAATATCAGTAGCCATAGCAACATTAATAAAAACCGTTTTGTCATAATATATTTTTCGGCAATTTATTAAGATCTATCACCATGTTTTTATAAAGTATATTATTTAAACTTTATCCTTTTGAATTTGGAGATGATAGATGTATGATGAAAGAAATGTTTTAACTATGTTTTACCTCAAAAGAAAAACCCACTGAAAATTATTAATAATCAGTGGGCTATCTCATTTTGTTGTGACCGCGTTAGGATTCAAACCTAAAACCCCCTCATCCGTAGTGAGGTACTCTATTCAGTTGAGCTACGCAGCCATTCCCCTTAAAGGGCTGCAAATATAAGGGCATTTTCAGAAATTTCAAAACCAAAATCAATTTTGGCTAATTAATCCTGACTATAGATTGCAGCTGCTGTTTTTTCAACTAGTTTTTTTGGTAATAGCCAAACAAAAGCGGCACCAATTTGGTTAACAAAACCTGTTATTTTTTCGGTTTTTCCTGCAAACATGGCATTGATTGCTTGTTTTGCTACCTCTTCTGAAGTCATATTTAATTTTTCACCTGCTTTACGTGCTTTTTCTATCAAATTTGCTCGGTTTGCAAAATCTGTATCAGTGCCACCTGGAGAAATTGTTGTTACACGAACATTAGTGTGCCTTAATTCATATTGTAAGCCTCTTCCAAAGCTTAATACAAATGCTTTACTTGCTGCATATACACTAAGTCCGGGAACAGCTTGATAAGCAGCGGAACTAGCTATATTCAATATATGTGCTTTTGATGCTTTTTTTAATTCTGGAAGAAATAATGAACTTAGTTCTACAACCATATTCATATTCACCCGCATCATATCAGTATGCTCTTTTGCGGAATAACTCTCGAAAGGCCCACTTAAACCATATCCAGCATTATTGATAAGTATATCAATGGAATAGTTTTTGTCTACACACCATTGATATATTTTTTGTGCGGCACCTTCCTGTGTAAAATCTACAGCTAACCAATCGGTTTCTATTTGATACTGTTGATTTAAACTTTGTGCAAGGTTTTGAAGTAAATCACTTGATCTAGCGACTAAAAGAAGATTTCTATTTTTAGATGCCAAAATTTCTGCCATTGACTTTCCAATGCCTTTACTGGCGCCGGTTATTAATGCGTATTTCATTATATGATTTTTTGTTCAACTATTTATGAACCTTGGAGGTAAATAAATGATAAAATGGGGTTTTGCTTGTATTGTCTTTTGGTTTGTATTTGCCAGTAACGATTGGCACATACATAACCCTTCTCCGACTTGCTTCACCAAATAGTGGCGATTGCTTTACTCGATGCCACAGCCGGCCATCATGTACAGTTAGATCCCCAGGTTGTATATCAAACCCAACTTCATCTTTATCATCTTTATTGTCAATAAAATATTTTTTGCCAAATAATAATTTCAAAAAACCTTGCTTATGTGTTCCAGGTAAAACACGAAGACCACCATTTTCAAATAAACATTCATCAAGGTGTATACCAACATTTAACATGGGCATAATTTTTTGTCCAAGAAATAAGTCTCTTGGACTATCAGTATGCCAACCCATTTGCGAAAATTTACTATTCGGAGTATTGAGGTAATTATTAACTACTAAACCATCTTTTTCGTTTTCTGCAATTCTGCCTTCATATGAGCAGAGGAATCCAGATAATTGTAATAATCTTGAGTCATTTAAAACCTCATGTAAAGCATCACTATATAAAGAAGTGAAGCACAATCTTTGAATGGTTTTATTTCCTAACTCATCTTTCCCAAATTTAAGCGGAATGCCATTAATTTTTTCACGTTTCTCATCTATCCAGGTCTTTTCTAATCGCTTTATTTCTTCAAGATATAAGGATATTTTCTCATGGCTAAGAAAATTTCTAAAAACGATTACACCATGTTTCTCAAAAAAATCCAATTGCACCGGGCTAAGTGTTTCTCCCAAATGAAAATTACTTTCCCATTTATTCATGTGTGATTATAATTAAAAGTAAGCTATTTGTTACTGTGGGGTTTTCAAATGTTACCTGTAATTCTTATTGCAGGATGCCAAAAATAAGCAATTTTGTCAAGAGTTTTGTTCAATAATGAGATAAGGGCAGTATTTTGCACCACTATATGATTCCAAAGAAAGCTTGTTATCTAGTTATAATATTTTTATGGATTGGACCATCTCTATTTTCTGATGCATTAATGGCACAGAAGGATAGTTTGAAATCGCATCAAATCCTTTTGTTTCCTGTATTAACCAAATCCATTGAAACTAGTTGGTCGTTTGGAGTAGCAAGCTCTTCAACTTTTAAATTCTCTAAAAAAGATACTGCATCGAGAACGTCTAATATTCAGACCATCATGTTGTATTCTTTAAAAAAACAATTTGTTGCTGCCATTAATGGTGCTCAATATTTTAAAAATGAACGATATATTTTAAATGAGCAAATGTCTTATAGTTCATTTCCAGATAAATTCTGGGGACTAGGAAAGCATTCTCCTGATAGCGCAGAGGAAGATTATACTTTTCAACAATATTATATCTATTTACATTTAATGAGACATCTTGGAAATAATATTTTTGCTGGAGTATTGTTTGAATATCAAAACTTATTAGAAGTTAATTATAAAAAAGGTGGATTATTCGATCAGCAACAAGTTGTTGGAAGAAATGGTTCTAAAATTTCGGGATTGGGTTTAAGTTTAACCTTTGATAATAGAACAAATGCATTTGCTCCAAATAGCGGGAGCTTTGCGCAAATTTATTTTAACCATTTTAATCCAATATTCGGCTCTGAATATTTATATACCAATTTTGTGATTGATTTGCGCAAATACATTTCAGTTTCTTCAAAAGATGTATTGGCCTTCCAGGGCTATAGTTATAGTAATATAGGAAATGAAATTCCGTTAAGAAGTTTGGCTACTCTAGGTGGAATGGGTAGCATGCGTGGATATTACGATGGCCGTTATAGAGATCGTCAACAATTAGTTTTTCAAACTGAATTAAGACATAGTTTTAATAAACGATTTGGGGCAGTTGCATTTGGAAATATAGGCGACGTAGGACATAATTTTACGGACTTCTCATTACCTGACTTGAAGTATACTTATGGAGCAGGATTGCGGTATGCCATAAACCGATCTGAAAAACTAAACCTTCGGTTAGATTATGGAATTGGCCCAGGAAAAAATCATGGTCTATATTTTGAATTAGGCGAAGCTTTTTAACGCTTTAATACTTGTTTGCTTATCAAGAAAACTATATAGGTAAGAAACGGAGCGGTTATCACATCTATAGAATAGTGTACGTGTTGTATCAGTACTAATATCCCAACTAAAATCGTTGAAATAAACGCTAGTACTTTATCTGTTTTTTTTGTAAAGCAAAGACACATCAAAAATTGAGTTGCCGTATGGCCTGAATAAAATAAATCTTTTGTGATAAATCCATGTTTTTTTCCATAGAAAATATTAGTTATGGGATCACTTAAAGCAATTAATTGAACTGGTGGGTTTAATGGTACCAGATAAATACTGATAAATCTAGAAATACTTAAAAAAATAAACCCCCATAGAAATAATAATAAAAGCTCGGGATTGTAAACAGCACGGTATAAAAAAAGCATAAACATCGACCAGATGATGATAAATGTGGGAACAGATACATCGTATGCAGGTAAACTGTTTATGATAAAATCATTTAAAACAATTCCATTTCTATTCTCGATATAGTTGAAGAAAAAAGGGAAAGCAATCAGAATAGCAACCCATATGATCAAACCTAACTGAAGTCTCTTTTTATAAAAAGAATCAGCAATTGCATCTCTCCAGGCCTTTTTAATTTCTGATTGATTCAATAAGTACATTATACAAAAATAAAAAAACGCTGTTAGTATATAACAGCGTTTTTATGAATGGTAATTTTTAAAAATGCCATCTAACAAATGCTTCCAACGCAGCATACTTTGTTAAACCTAATGCTGCATATATGTTGGCAGTATTCCCATTTCTATCTTCAGCCCTTTGCCAGAACTCTCTGCTATCTGTTCCTTGAAATGGCACTGAGTCTTTTTGAGATTGGTGAATAAAAATGCCAAACCTCTTCTTCATTACCTGATCTGGGCTCATAGGGATGGCCATTTCTATTTCTGAAATATCCCATTCCTGCCATGCACCTTTATACAACCATACCCAACAATCTTTCACCCAAGGTTCTCCAGCAGCTTTTAATCGACGCATACTTTCAAAAACTATATCAAGACAAACTTTATGGGTTCCATGTGGATCTGCTAGGTCTCCAGCACAAAAGATCTGATGAGGTTGAACTTTGTTTAACAATTCCATAGTATTGATTACATCTGCTTCTCCCATTGGATTTTTATCAATGGTTCCAGTTTCATAGAATGGAAGATTTTGAAAATGACAACGACTATCATCAGGAAGTCCTACATACCGACATGTAGCTTTTGCCTCGCAACGTCTGATCAAACCTTTGATTTCTCTGATAGCACCTGTATCTACCTGATTCTTTTTCTTACTTGCGATAAAGTTTCGCGCTTCTGTTAATATTTCCTGACTTTTTTGGTTATCGATTCCAAACATTTCTTCAAATCCAACAGCAAAGTCAATGAATCTGGTAACAAACTCATCAGTAACGGCAATATTGCCACTTGTTTGATATGCTACATGTACTTCATGCCCTTGATCGTGTAAACGCATGAATGTTCCTCCCATACTAATGATGTCATCATCTGGGTGAGGAGAGAATATCATACATTTTTTAGGGTAGGGATGACTTCTTTCAGGGTGTGTAGGATTCTGAATATGAGGTTTGCCACCAGGCCATCCTGTGATACTATCTCTTAGTAAATAAAATACTTGCATATTAATTTCATATGCATCTCCTTTTTCAACTAACAGATCTGACAATCCGTTTTCATTATAATCGTTTGTATTTAAACTTAATACAGGTTTGCCAACTTTTAGAGCAAGATTTATCACCGCTCTTTTTATCATGCTGGTTGTCCAATCACATTCTCCGGTTAACCATGGTGATTTAATGCGGGTTAATTCTGCAGAGGCAAGTTCATCTACAATAAAAGTACATTCATGATGTTGTTGTAGAATACTAGCTGGAATTTGTTCAGTTACATTTTCTTCTACAGCTTTTGCAACAATATTTGCTTTTGATCCCCAGGCCAACAATATTATTTTCTTTGATTTCAAAATAGTGCTAATTCCCATCGTAACCGCTCTTCTGGGAACTTTTGAAATATTTTGAAATTCATAAGTATTTGCAAGACGGGTATTGATTTCAAGATTAACCATTCTGGTTTTTGAAAATATACTTGAACCTGGTTCATTGAACCCGATATGACCATTCAAACCAATACCTAAAATTTGCAAGTCAATACCTCCAGCAGCTTCAATTTTATTTTCATATTCCTGGCAGAATTTTTTTACGTCTTCCTTAGTACCTGTTCCTGAGGGAAGATTGATATTGATGGGGTTGATGTCAACATGATTAAACAAATGTCGATGCATCGACATTTGTTTAATCATGTTGACATCAACCCCATCAATATCAATCTTCCCTCAGGAACA
>Ga0194037_1000958_pt1 | contig 21867 bp, 19 predicted proteins | sample JunL306m_MetaG_FD_148653 | JGI IMG/M metagenome (GOLD analysis project Ga0194037, IMG submission 148653) | Anoxic zone freshwater microbial communities from boreal shield lake in IISD Experimental Lakes Area, Ontario, Canada - Jun2016-L304-6m | ecosystem: Environmental > Aquatic > Freshwater >...
GTGTTTTTCCTGCTATTCGCCGACAAGTAATAAAACAATAAGCATGTAGAAGACCAATGGTAACATTGTTTGGACAGGGGTTCGACTCCCCTCGACTCCACAAAAGAACATTTTAGTTCAATGATTAAGCCTCCGTATTAAATGCGGGGGCTTTTTTTATAAATGGTAGATGGTAGCTACTTTATTTATGAAAATTTGTGTAATTTGTTTGCTCCAAAACAAGTTTATGAAAAAATACACCTTCTTATTTTTAGTGCTATTGATGGGGGCCTCGAATGCCTTTGCTCAAAAAGTTGCACCACCAGTAATTTCTGAAAAATCTGATACTGCAAAACCTGCAAGTAAAAAACCTACATTGGCTGATAAAGTAAAAGGCCAGTTAAAAAATGCTGGACTTTTTACCTTGTATCAAGATACCGCAACGGGCAGTGTTCAACTATACATTAAAAAAGAACAACTAGGTAAAGAATTCATTTATGAAAGTTTTTCTATAAGTGGACCTACTAGTTTATTTTTAAATCAAAGCATGCACCGTAGCAATTTGGTTTTTAAAATCAAGAAGGCTTTTGATAAAATTGAGTTTGCCATTGTCAATACTGGATTGTATTATGATAAAAATAATCCTGTAAGTAAAACTGCAGAAGTAGACAAGCCTGAAGCCATTTTCTTTTCAGACAAATATATAGTGGAAGATTCCTTGGGTTATTTAGTGAGTGCCGATGGATTATTTATTAGTGAGAAATTAGATCCCGTTAAACCCAATATGCCTCCAGGTCCTGGATCTGCAGGTATTTTTAATTTAGGTAACTTAAATCAAAGCAAATCCAAGTATGCGCAATTGCGTTCTTTTAGCGACAATACAGATGTAGTGGTAGATCTTTCTTATGACAATCCAACAGTCACTGCAGATGGTGGACCAGATATCGCAGATCCTCGTTATGTGAGAGTGCGCATGCAACATAGCTTTATTGCCATGCCAGAAAATCATTTTGTTCCAAGAAAAGATGATCCAAGAGTGGGTTATTTCATGACAGAGCGTAATGATTTAACAAGTATTAGCCCAACACCATACAAAGACATGATTCATCATTGGGATTTACAGAAAAAAGAGCCTACCGCTGCAATGAGTGAACCGGTGGCACCTTTAGTGTATTGGATTGAAAATACTACACCCCTTGAATTCAGACAAATTATATACGATGCGGGAATGAAATGGAATGAAGCATTTGAAAAAGCAGGATTTAAAAATGCTTTAGAAATGAAAATCATGCCAGATACCGCCACTTGGGATCCAGCAGACATTCATTACAATGTAATCAGATGGGTGGCCTCATCTCAACCTTCTTATGGTGCCATTGGACCAAGTTTTGTGAATCCAAGAACTGGTCAAATATTAGGAGCGGATATTACAGTGGAGTGGTTTTCTGGGAATGCATCACCTATCAATGATGAGTTGTACAATGGTGCTTCCAACCAATCTTTGGACAACTCAACAGTTGCTCATTTTGGGACCAAGGACAATTGTAATTTAGCCAATGAATTAAAAGCACAATACAGTGCAGGCCTTACCTTACTAGAAGTAGATGGGGCACCTGCAAAAGAAATTAAATTGTTACACCAACAATATTTAACTTATTTGATCTTGCATGAAATGGGGCATACCCTGGGCTTGAATCACAATATGAAAAGTAGCCAAATGTTATCGCCGGCTCAAGTGAATGACACCAGCCTCACGCATAAAATTGGATCAATGGGTTCTGTGATGGATTATCCAGCCATCAATTTTTCTTTAGATAAAACAAAACAAGGAGATTTTTATACCACCAAGGCAGGGCCTTATGATTTATGGGCCATTGAATATGGTTATAGACAATTTGCTACCGATGAAGAAGAAGCTGGTTTAAATAAAATTTTATCAAGAAGCACAGAACCATATTTGGCCTTTGGTAATGATGGAGACGATATGCGCGCTCCAGGTTCTGGAATTGATCCAAGAATCAATGTAAATGATTTTACCAATGATGCCATTGCTTATGCTGAAGATAGATTTAAAATAGTGAATAATTTGATGGGTAAGTTGGTATCCAAGTATTCTAAAACAGGGAAATCTTATGCTGAACTTAGAACTAGATACGGAAGTTTATTAAATCAAAGAAGAAACATGATTGGCGCCGTGAGTCGTTATATCGGAGGGGTATACATTGATCGTTCCTTCCCTGAACAAAAATCTACCACTAAGCCTTATACACCAACTCCAGTGGCCGTGCAGAAAAAAGCCATGGCTACCTTAGCTAAATATGCATTTGCACCTAATGTATACGATCAGGACGCACAAGTATTTCCTTACTTACAAATACAAAGAAGAGGGTTCAATCAAGGTAGAGGGGAAGATTATAAAGTGACTGCCAATTTAAATTCATTGTCTACAAGTGCCTTTGATCATATTTTACATCCAAATACTTTGCAAAGAATTACCAATACAAGTTTGTATGGCAATCAATACAGTGTAGCAGAAGTGATGAATGATTTAGTGAAAAACGTATTTGAGGCGGACTTAGGTGGGAATGTAAATGTCTACAGACAATATTTACAAACTTCTTTTGTAAAAACTACTGCGCAATTGTTAGACAATCCAGCTGTAGATCAAGTATCAAAATCGGCGCTTTATTATACTTTGAAAAAATTAAAAATAAAATTGACTGCTGCAACTATTGGTAATGAAGAAACCAAAGCGCACAGAGCTGCCATGATTTTTATCATTGAAAAAGCATTAAAAACCAACTAATTTGAGCTTCCTAAAAATTTAAATCATGAAAAAATTATTTAACCTAGGACTGGCATTGCTGGCATTGCTTTTTTCAAATGCAAGCATGGCTTCTAATGATCCAGAATTTTCAGCGCCAGTAGAAGGTCGTTGGGATTTAACCGTGAACATGGGCGGTGGTCGTATCGCAGCTTCATGGTTGGAAGTAAGACATTCCGGTGTGAACTGTTTGACTGGGCGTTTTGTAGGTGATGGTGGAAGTGCTCGCCCTATTTCTTTATTAATATTTAAGGAAGGCAAGCTAAGTTTTCATATTCCAGCACAATGGGAAAAAACCGATAAAGAAATGATTTTCGAAGCCAATTACAAAAACGATCAATTGGAAGGGACTATCATTAGCACGATGGGTAAAACTTATACATTTACTGGAGTACGCGCGCCTAAATTAATTAGAGAAAAAGCGCCAGTATGGGGCACACCCATTCAATTGTTTAATGGAAAAAATTTGGAGGGTTGGATGCCACTTGGTAAAAACAATCAATGGGTAGTGGAGAAGGGTATCTTAAAAAGTCCTCAGTCAGGTGTCAATATAAGAACCAATAAAACTTTCAATGATTTTAAATTGCATATTGAATTTCGTTATCCCAAAGAAAGTAATAGTGGAGTTTATTTAAGAGGCAGGTATGAAGTACAAGTAGAAGACAGCAAAGGCAAAGAACCCTTAAATATTTATTTGGGTGGGGTTTATGGTTTCATTGATCCTTTATGGATGATGGCCAAAGAAGCAGGGGAATGGCAATCTTATGACATTACCTTGGTAGGTCGTCTGGTGACTGTGGTAGTGAATGGAAAAAAAGTAATTGAAAGTCAACCCATTCCTGGAGTAACAGGCGGCGCCTTGGATGCCAATGAGTCTGAACCAGGTCCTATTATGATGCAAGGCGATCATGGCCCAATAGAATACAGAAATATTATTCTAACGCCTGCTAAATAACAATAGTTAAGATCGAATAATAAAAAGCCTCCAAATTTTGGGGGCTTTTTACTTTGAGCTATCAAATATCAATAGGGGTATTGATTTTAATCATGTTTAATGCTTTCGCAAGGCGCTTATTTTGTGCAAAACAAAAAATAAGCAATGGTGCATCCTTACAATTACGCTTCGGCGAATGAAGCTTTAAATTTAATTCAAAGTGGACAAAGAATTTTTGTTCATGGCAGTGCTTGCACCCCTTTGTTTTTATTAAGAGAATTGGCAAAGCATAAAGATAGATTGGTGGGCACCGAAATTGTATCTATCACTTTACAAGGAGAAATTGAACTGGCTAAAAAGGGATATGAAAAGGCCTTTCATATCAATTCACTTTTTGTTTCCGAACCCATTCGGCAAGCGGTGGCCGAAGGTCGTGCCGATTTTATTCCTGCATTTTTAAGTGATATACCCGATATGATGCGCAGTGTTTTGCCCATCGATGTTGCCATGGTGCAGGTATCCCCTCCAGATATCCATGGCTACTGTACTTTAGGGACTTCCGTGGATGTGGCGCGCACTGCAGTGAATTGTGCTAAAATTATTATTGCTCAAGTGAATCCTCAAATGCCTAGAACACATGGGGATGGGATGATACATACCGACCGATTTACTGCCATGGTTTTTCATGATGAAGCATTGCCAGAAGTAAATTATGCAGCATCTGTTACAGAGGAGGAATTAAAAATTGGAAACCATGTAGCTGGTTTGATAGAGGATGGCAGTACACTGCAAGTAGGTATAGGGGCGATACCTGATGCGGTGTTGAAAGCTTTGAACGGGCATAAAAATTTAGGCATGCATACCGAAATGTTTAGTGATGGGGTCATTGATTTATTTGAGAAAGACATCATCAACAATAGTAAGAAAAAAATTCATCCCAATAAATTAGTGACTTCTTTTGCCTTAGGCACAAAAAAATTATACAATTATATCAACGACAATCCAGCCATTGCATTTTTAGATATCGATTATGTGAATGACCCGCATGTGATTAGGCGCAATCCTAAAGTGATTGCCATCAATAGTGCCGTAGAAGTGGATATCACTGGCCAGGTTTGTGCAGATAGTATTGGCAGTTATCAATTCAGTGGCATTGGTGGTCAGATGGATTTTATGCGTGGGGCCGCATTAAGTGAAGGGGGCAAGCCCATTATTGCCTTAAACAGTAGAACCAACAAAGGAAAATCTAAAATAGTTCCTTATTTGCAGGAAGGGGCAGGGGTAGTCACCACCAGAGGGCATGTGCATTATATTGTGACAGAATATGGAGTAGCCTATTTGTATGGAAAAAATCTAAGACAAAGAGCTCAGCTATTAATTGATATCGCACACCCCGATGACCGAGAAGCACTTTCAAGAAAATGTTTTGAAAGGTTTAAGTTATTTTAATTTAAACCTTGGGTTGCTATCTTTCAAAAACAACTTCTTCATAAGGCAGTCTAAACCTTGGCCCCCAAATACCTTCTTCGGTGCCCTTGCCCACCGAAATAATCATATTGATTTCTGCACCAGCAGGCAGTTGCAATGCTTTTTTTACTCTTAGTTCATCAAAGCCCTCCATAGGGCAGGATTCAAATCCTTCTGCGGCAATAGACAACATAAAAGTTTGTGCGGCTAATGCACAAGATTTGTGCACCGTTACTCTTTGGTCTGCCTTGCCACCAAAACGCATAAAAGGTTTACGGAGTCCCATAAAAAAACTTAGGCATCTTCTTACAAAAGCAAATAGTCCGAAAATATCGGAACGATAGGCGAGGGGCATTAATTTTCCATAATAATCCAAGCCTCTTTTTTGAAGTTTATTGGGTTCGCCTTTGATGCCAGCTTTCAATCTATCATAATTCCATTTGGCATGTTGTTTCCATAAGTCTTTTCGCGTAACAAAGACCACAATTTCTTTGGCAGTTTTAGCAGCATTCTGTCCTAAACACAAATCGCCATATTTCTTTTTCTCCTCTTCAGATCTAATCCAATAAAATTCCCACAATTGCATATTGCTGCTATTGGGCGATAAAATGGCTCTTTCTAAACTTCTTTTGATGACCTCTGCTGGAACTTCTACCAAGGGATCAAACTTTCTATTGGACCTTCTTCTGTTAATTATTTCTTGAAATTCGCTGGAATACATATTGCTTTTGCTTTATTTTAATTAAATTAGTGCTTGAATTTAGCACTTGCGGCTTGCAAATAAACCAAAATTTTCCTACTAATGCTAAAAAAAGTACTACTTGGGTTTGCTTTTATCCTTATTGTATTGATAGGGTTATCGTATACACCAAGATTCTCTCATTTGAGAAATTTTGCCCTTTGGGGAAAACATACCATTCACGATTATAAAACACATCCTACTCGTTTAGTCGCCAGTGGAGGAGCACCTCAGTTTTGGCCTTTAGATAGTAATTACAATAAAGGCGTGATTCCAGATTCTTTAATGAAGATTATTGATTCTAATAATACCCATGCTTTTTTGGTGATTCAAAATGGGAAATTATTGTATGAGCAATATTGGGATGGGTATACCCCTAAAACATTAAGCGGATCCTTCTCGGCTGCTAAAAGTATTATTTCCTTACTCATTGGCATTGCATTAGATGAAAGAAAAATAAAATCCTTGGACGAGCCAGTAGGTAATTATGTGCCTCATTTCAAAACCAGTGGTTTGGAAAAAGTACGCATCAAAGATTTATTGACCATGAGTTCTGGCACCAATTATAAAGAATCAGACCTGGGCTATTTTAGTTTAAATGCGACTGGTTATTATGGGGATGATGAAGCTTATTTGATTGATCAACTAAAATACAAAGAGCCATCGGGCACTACTTGGGATTATCGTAGTGCGGATACGCAAGTGTTGGGGTTTATCGTAGAAAAAGTATTTGGGGACAATATCTCTCATTTGGTAAGCGAAAGGTTTATGAAACCCATGGGTGCTGAAGCAGATGCATTATGGTTATTAGATGGAGCTAAAAAACATGAGAAAACATTTTGTTGTTTCAATGGGGTGGCACATGATTATGCTAGGTTTGGCCAATTGGTATTGAACAAAGGTAAATGGGGAGATAAACAAATTGTTTCTGAAAGTTATGTACAAGCAGCTACCACACCTGCTACGTATTTAAAAGACACTTATGAAAACAACAATCCTGTGGATTTTTATGGCTATCAATATTGGATTGTCCATCACAGAGGGTTAAGTATTCCTGCACAAAATGGATTGTTTGGCCAATATGTTTTTATCATCAAGGAAAAAAATGCGATCGTGGTAAGATTGGGAGAATCAAAAGTGATCAAACCCATCCATCATTCTCAACCTGAAAATTTTTCATATATAGATGCTGCTTTATCCATTCTTAAATAAAGAGAAAGAAAATAATTGAAATAAAAAAAGCCTTCTGAATAATCAGGAGGCTTCTTTATTTATAGGGAATATTTTTTAAAATTTAATCTTAGATCAAATCCATGGCTTTTACAAAATAAGTAAAAGTACCTGGAAGCGCTAGCCAGAAAAATTCTCTGTGTAAGATGATTAAGGCCACTAAAACGACCGCCCATGTAAAACATAGTGCCCAGTATTTTTTTGTATTTTTTTGTGCTTCCATTGTTGAAATTAATATAATTGTTTAAAGAGGCTATTTTATTCGGGGCAAATATACATTTTTTGTTTTATTTATTTGGACTATAAGTATATTTTAAATCTACTTTCCAACCTTTTTTGCTATTGACCACTTTAAGTTGATGGGGAATTTTATCCATTGAACTTTGGTAGCTAATGATGCTTTGGTTGCTATCGATGGTCTTTACTTCATTAATCTGTATAGAGGCCTGTCTTAATTGCTGCCTTCCTTCCTTGTCTAAGGCAAAATATTGGAGGGAGATACCCTTAAAATAGCTTTGATTTTCGGGATTGTCCAATAGGTAATTGACGGCTTTGTTGAAATCGCCTTGGTTGCAATTTTCTAAGAAGTACCTGCCACCGTCAAGGGCATTGTCTGCCATTTCATGATTGGCCTTATCGCTACAACTCATTGCCACAACAAGCATTCCGATAAGTATAAAGGCTTTAGTTTTTAGTGGTTTCATTGGGAGCAAAGTTAAGCCAATTTGCCATTGAGTCAAGGCTGGTTTTGTAAATTGGCAGCTTGCTTGGTTTATATTAATTTTGCTAGTAGGATCAACCACCTAAATATGATAAAAGATAAATTGATGAAGCAGATTGTTGCTAAGCAATCCTATTTATGTGTGGGTTTGGATTCCGATATAGAAAAATTACCGGCAGGTATGCCTAAGACAGCCCAAGGGGTAATCGATTTCAATAAAGCCATTATCGATGCAACTGCGCCTTACTGTGTGAGTTATAAAATCAATACCGCTTTTTATGAATCCTTGGGGGTGAAAGGTTGGCAAGCCATGGAAGAAACTTTGGAGCATATTCCGAGCACACATTTTACGATAGCAGATGCAAAAAGAGGAGACATTGGAAATACTTCGGCACAGTATGCAAAAACATTTTTTGAGGTTTTGCCCTTTGATGCCATCACGGTAGCACCCTATATGGGCAAGGACAGCATTGAACCTTTCTTAGCCTATAGCAATAAATGTACCATTGTTCTTGGCTTAACCTCCAACATAGGAAGTCAAAATTTTGAACAACAAAAATTAGCCAGCGGACAATTTTTATATGAGTCTGTTTTGGAACAAGTAGCTTCTTGGGGTTCAGCAGATCAAATCATGTTTGTAGTGGGTGCCACCAAGGCCAAAGAATTTGAAAGCATTCGTAAAATTATTCCAGCACATTTTATATTGGTACCTGGAGTGGGTGCGCAAGGTGGTAGCTTAGCAGAAGTGACTAAATACGGTAAAAACAATGAAGTTGGCTTATTGGTTAATGCCAGTAGAGCCATCATTTTTGCCAGCAATGGAAATGACTTTGCCGAAAAAGCAGCCCTTGCAGCAAAGGATTATGCGCAAGAAATGAAAGCCCTATTAATCTAATTTAATCGTTTCTCCTTCCGATTTTGCAATGACCAAGGTGGCAGCACTGTTGCCAATAATATTAGTGATGGCACGCGCTTCACTCATAAATTTATCTACCCCCAATAAAAAAGCTAAGCCTTCTATAGGAATTTTCTGAAGCGTAGCTAAGGTAGAAGCTAGCACAATAAATCCACTGCCGGTCACACCTGCCGCGCCTTTTGAAGTAAGCATCAAGATTAAAATCATGGTTACAATTTCTACATTACTTAATTGTACATTGTACAACTGTGCAATAAATATAACCGCCATGGATAAGTAAATGGAAGTCCCATCTAAATTAAAAGAATAACCAGTAGGCACCACCAAGCCCACCACCGATTTTGAGCAGCCCATCTTTTCAAGCTTATTCATCAGCGATGGCATGGCAGGTTCGGAAGAGGAAGTGCCAAAGACGATGAGCAATTCTTCTTTGATATTTTTGATTAATTGGAAAATAGAAAGTTGATAATATTTTAAAATAAGTCCTAGCACAAGCACAATAAAAATAGCCATGGTCAAATACATCGTACCCATTAATTTACCTAAAGGGATCAGTGTTTTTAATCCATATTTACCAATGGCAAAGGACATGCCACCCAGGGCGCCCAAGGGCGCTAAATACATTACATATTTTAAACCAAGAAAAACATAATGGGTGGTACGTCCAAGAAAGTGAATGTATTTTTCTCTTTTGTTTAAAAAGTTTAAGACGATGCCGAGTACAATGGCCAATAACAAAATTTGTAAGTTCGTATTTTGTTTAATGATGGCCCATAAATTAAAATGAGTGGCTTGGGTATATTTAGAAGGATCTTGCATTTGCAAACCCTCTTTATTGATATTTCCTGGTTGAATCCACAAAGCCATCATAACTCCGATGGCTAAAGAAAGGGTGCTTACAATTTCAAAATAGACCAATGATTTAATTCCTATGCGGCCTACTTTTTTTAAATCGCCCATGCTGGCAATGCCTAAAGAAACGGTTAGAAAGATGATGGGGTAGGTGAAAATTTTAATTAGGCTGATAAAACTTTTAGCCAATGGTTCTAGCTGAACCGCCTTTGCTGGGAAATAGATGCCTAATAGAATACCCGCAATAATGGCAAGTAAAACGTAGAAACTTAAGTGCGTGATTACTTTTCTCATGTGAATTATTGTTATTGTAAATATACTTTTTTACTGTCGTTTCTGCTACCTTTGTACAAGTTTGTTTATTACCTAAAATTATTCAATATGGCAGTTAGAGCCGACTTATTTGAATCGCCCGATTATTATCAATTGGATGAATTACTTTCAGAAGAACAACGCATGGTGCGTTCTGCCATCAGAGACTATGTAAAAAAAGAAATATCCCCCATCATTGAAGATTATGCGCAACGTGCAGAATTCCCTACTCAAATTATTAAACAATTAGGAGACCTTGGTTGTTTTGGTCCAACAGTGCCTGAGGAGTATGGCGGCGGTGGCTTGGATTACATTAGCTATGGCCTCATGATGCAAGAATTAGAAAGAGGGGACAGTGGTGTTAGAAGTACCGCAAGTGTGCAAGGTTCATTGGTGATGTTTCCTATTTATGCCTATGGTAATGAAGCACAAAAGAAAAAATATTTACCTAAATTGGCATCAGGCGAATGGTTGGGCTGTTTTGGTTTGACGGAGCCCGATCATGGATCAGATCCATCGAGTATGTTGACAAATTATAAAGAGGTAGGCGACCATGTTATTTTAAATGGAGCTAAAATGTGGATTAGCAATGCCCCTTTTGCACAAGTTGCGGTGGTATGGGCAAAAAATGAAGTGGGAGAAATTAAAGGTATCATTGTAGAAAGAGGCATGGAAGGGTTTTCCACACCCACTACCCATGGTAAATGGAGTTTGCGTGCCAGTGCCACTGGAGAATTGGTTTTTGACAATGTAAAAGTTCCTAAAGAAAATATTTTACCCAATGTAAAAGGATTGAAAGGTCCTTTAGGTTGTTTAAGCAAAGCAAGGTATGGTATTGCTTGGGGTGCATTGGGTGCCGCCATGGATTGTTATGACACCGCTTTGCGATACAGCAAAGAACGCGTTCAATTTGGTAAACCCATTGCAGCCTTTCAATTGCAACAAAAAAAATTAGCCGAAATGGTGACTGAAATTACTAAGGCGCAATTGATGGTTTGGAGATTGGGTTTGTTGATGAACGAAGGTCGTGCGACTCCTGCGCAAATTAGTATGGCCAAAAGAAATAGTTGTGAAATAGCAGCTCAGATTGCAAGAGACGCTCGACAAATATTAGGTGGGATGGGCATCACAGGAGAGTATTCCATCATGAGACATATCATGAACTTAGAAAGTGTCATTACTTATGAGGGGACACATGATATTCATTTATTAATTACGGGGATGGACATCACTGGTTTTAATGCTTTTAAATAGTAGTAAAAGATGGCTGCTGAAAAAATATTTTTAATAGGGATGATGGGTTCAGGAAAAAGTTTCTGGACAAAAACAATGGCTAAGTGGATTAAATCGGCTGGCTATGATTTAGATGATTTAATTGAAATGACCGAAGAAAAAACCATCGCAGAAATTTTTGAAGAGGATGGGGAAGATCATTTCAGAAAACTTGAAGCTAAAATTTTAAGGTGGTTTAAGGAGAAAAAAAAGTTTGTATTGGCTACGGGTGGTGGCACGCCTTGTTTTCAAGAGAATATGGCTTGGATGAAAAAAGAAGGCATCGTTATTTGGTTGGATGAATCGGTAGAAGTATTGGTCCAAAGATTAATAGCAGAAAAAGCCCATCGCCCTTTAATTGCAAATTTGTCTGATGAAGCACTAGCTAATTTCATTCAGCAAAAATTGGTCGAAAGACATGCTTATTATCAACAAGCCACCTACCGATTAAGCTCAGCACAAATCACTGAGGCTGGCTTAAAAAAACTAATCTTAAAACATGCATCGTAAAATATTAATTTGGGGTTTGGTTTTTTCTTTAGTGGCAGTCTTGCTTGGCGCCTTTGGGGCACATTCCTTAAAATCCTATGTTTTGACAGATCGTATCACCATTTTTGAAACCGGCGTTAGGTATCAATTCATTCATGCGATGGCACTAATTGCCTTGTCTATTTATGGCAGTCAAAACCAAGCAGTAGAAGGGGAACAAAAAGGGTTAGGCTGGGCAGCTCATTTTTTTATTATTGGTATTTTTTGTTTTAGTGGGTCCTTGTATTTATTGGTTTTATCTACCATTTTTAATTTTTCATGGACTAGTTTTTTAGGTCCCATCACACCCATTGGAGGATTGTTTTTTATGCTGGGGTGGATGAACTGGCTTAGGGTTGTTTTTAAGCATAAAGTGGATAAGTAGCCTTGCCCTTTTTCAATTTTACACATTTGCTCAAATTCTTTTTTGGTCCTATACAGATAACTTATATTTGTTATCATGGCAAATACGCTTAAAAGCAAAAAAGAACCAAAGGTTTCAGTGGACGCACTTAACCCAGACAAAGCAGCTGAAGTCTCTGTTACAGAAGTAGTCAAGGATGAACGTACTTCTAAAATATTTGGCGCTGTAAGTTTGCTCATTGCTTTATTTTTATTTGTTGCTTTTACTTCCTATTTATTTACTTGGCAGGAAGATCAAGACATGGTTCAGCTTTGGCGTAACCATTTATTTACCGTGAATGACTTGAAAGCAAATAATTTAATGGGTTATTTTGGCGCGTTTGTAGCTTATCAAATTATATTTAATGGATTTGGCCTACCTGCTTATTTACTTTGTTCCTTCTTTTTTGTATTAGGAGTGAACTTATTTTTTACCAAACCCATATTTAGTTTGTGGAGAAACCTGCGTTATGTAATGATAGGTTTATTGGTATTGAGTACTTCTTTTGCCTTTGTCACTCAAGGGGCCTTATTTTCTTGGGGTGGGGCGCTCGGTGAATACAGTAGTAGTTGGTTGATAAAATGGATAGGCAGTTTTGGTACAGGTGCTTTGTTATTGGTGGCAGGGTTTAGTTATGTCATTTGGAGGTTCAATCCAAGTTTTAATCTGCCCAATTTTGATTTTCTCAAACCTAAAATAAAGGAAGAAGTCTTTGTTACAGAAGATACTGAAGAAGCAGTGAAACAAGAATGGGATTTGAATGCACCTCAAAATAAAAATGAAGCATTTAGTGCCAATACTTTAAAAAATGATACAGTGGTTGAACCATTAACCAATGGAACATCCTTTGATGAAATTGATTTAGTAGAAGAGCCCACTATTGCACAGATGGAATTGGCGCCAACCTTAATTGAAGAACCTGTCAGTATTATTGAACCTACCAATATTGAAGATTTTAATGGAGAATTATTAGAAGACCTTGATTTAGAAATCAAAGATCTTGCTAAAGAAGTAATTGTTCCAGTAGGAAGCATAGGGACACAATACGATGCCACTTTGGATTTGAAAAATTACAAGTATCCGCATTTAAATTTATTAGAAACACATGGCTCTGAAAAAATTGTGCAGGATCCTGAAGAATTAGAAACACATAAGAATCAAATCATTGCCACACTTAAGAATTATGATATAGCCATACAAAGAATAGCCGCTACCGTGGGGCCTACAGTTACTTTGTATGAAATTGTTCCTGCACCAGGGGTTCGCATTAGCCGCATTAAAAATTTAGAAGATGATATTGCCTTAAGCTTAGCTGCATTGGGCATACGTATCATTGCACCCATACCTGGTAAGGGTACCATTGGTATTGAAGTGCCCAATATTCGTAAGTCGGTGGTGAGTATGAAAACATTATTGGCTAGTGAAAAATTCCAAACCAGTAAATTTTCTTTACCTATTGCCATTGGTAAAAAAATTGACAATGAAAATTTTATTGTTGATTTAGCTAGCATGCCACACTTATTAATGGCTGGAGCAACAGGACAAGGAAAGTCGGTGGGTTTGAATGCCATCTTGGTTTCATTATTGTATAAAAAACATCCTTCACAATTGAAATTTGTTTTAGTAGATCCTAAGAAAGTGGAATTGAGTTTGTACCGTGTCATCGAAAAACATTTCTTAGCTAAATTGCCTGGCGAAGAAGATGCGATTATAACAGATACTAAAAAAGTAATCAATACCTTAAATGCATTGTGTATTGAAATGGACAACAGGTATGATTTATTAAAAGAAGCAGGCTGTAGAAATATCAAAGAGTACAATGAAAAATTTACTGCACGTAAATTAAATCCTGAAAAAGGGCATCAATTTTTACCATTCATTGTTTTGGTCGTGGATGAGTTTGCCGATTTAATTATGACAGCAGGCAAGGAAGTAGAAATGCCCATAGCGCGTTTGGCGCAATTGGCTAGAGCGGTGGGTATACATTTAATTATTGCTACACAAAGACCAAGTGTAAATATTATTACAGGAACCATTAAAGCCAATTTCCCTGCGCGCATAGCTTTTAAAGTGTCTAGCAAAATTGACAGTAGAACTATTTTAGATGCCGGTGGTGCAGAGCAATTAATTGGAAAGGGAGATATGTTGGTGAGTTACAATGGAGAAATTACGCGTTTGCAATGTGCTTTTGTAGATACCCCAGAAGTGGATAGAGTTTGTTCCTTTATTGCAGATCAAAAAGGCTACCCACAAGCATTTTTATTGCCAGAATACATAGATGAAAAAGAAATGGACGCAGGCAATTTTGATGCAGGCGCAAGAGATGTGTTGTTTGAAGAAGCAGCCAAATTGATCGTGCATGCACAAATGGGTTCTACCTCTTTAATACAAAGAAGAATGAAATTGGGTTATAATAGAGCTGGTAGGTTGATGGACCAATTGGAATCTGCTGGTTTGGTAGGGCCTAGTCAAGGGAGTAAGCCTAGAGAGGTTTTGTACAAAACAGAGGCTGAATTAAACACATTTTTGCAAAAGAACCTTTAAGAAGTTATTATTTTATTAAAAAATATTGTCCAGGCCTGATTAGACCTTAAATCATTAAATTTGTCCTAATTGGAATTGCTTTAAATAAATACAATGAGATTAGTTTACCTATTGATCGCGTTTTTGACTGTTTTCACCGCCGCTGCTCAAAAAGACAGTCAGGCTAAGGCTATTTTAGATCAAATTGGGGCCAAAGTAAAGGGGGCCAAGGGTATTTTAGTAAGCATTGAGCTGATCTCCAAAAATAGCAGTGGGAAGTCATTGGGCAATAAATCCATCAATTTAAAGATGAAAGGGGACAAATACCTTTTAAAACAAGGCGCGACCGAGATTCTTTGTGATGGAACCACAATTTATAATTTTGATGGCGTAAACACCATATCCAAGTCCAATGTTTCCGAGTCGGATCAAACCTTAAGTCCTCAAAAATTATTATCAGGTAACTATGATAAAGACTTCAATTACAGCATTTTAAGTCAAAATAATAATCAAGCCACCATCGAACTTATTCCTATCGATAAACGCAAGAGTTTTCAAAAAGTAACCTTGGTCATTGACAAGCTAAAATCGGCACTTTCTACCGCCACCATCTTGGATAAAAGCAAAAACAGCACTTTTGTAAAAGTAGTGTCAATCAACTACTCCGCTGTATTGATCGATAAAATATTCCTATTTGATCGAGCAAAATACCCAAAAAACGTCGAAATTTTTGATTGATTTACGCCTTTTCCACGTATCTTCGCAGCCGAAATAAAAAAATAAAACCGTAGTTAACAGTTAACTACAAAAAAAGAAGTTTTTACAATGGCTACATTAACAAAAGAAAAAAAAGCAGGCATTTTTGCCGAATTTGGCGGTAAAGCAACAAACACTGGTTCTATCGAAGGACAAGTCGCTTTATTAACCGAGCGTATTGCGCACATCTCAGGTCACCTGAAAGCAAACCACAAAGACCATTCTACTCAAAGAGGGTTGATGCAATTAGTGGGTCAGCGTAAGCGTTTATTGGTTTATTTACAAAAACATAACCTAACTGGTTACCGCGCTCTAATTGAAAAATTAGGTTTAAGAAAATAATTCAAGAAGAACTTATTAATAAGCTGTCCCAACTGCACAACACGGTTGGGATTAGTTGTTTGTATACTTTCAGTTTTTCCTTTTGATCAACTGTATAAAAAAAATTAAAATGTTAGTACAACCAAAATCGGTAAAATTCGAAATAAATCCTGGTCAAGAAGTATTCATTGAGACAGGAAAATTAGCACGTCAAGCAGACGGTGCTGTTACAGTAAGACAAGGCAATTGTATTTTACTCGCCACCGTGGTGGCCAATAAGGATCCTAAAGAGGGTCAAGACTTTTTTCCATTAAGTGTAGACTACCAAGAAAAATTTGCATCTGCAGGTCGTATTCCTGGTTCATTCTTTAAAAGAGAAGCGCGATTAAATGATTATGAAATATTAACCAGTCGTTTAATTGACCGTGCATTGCGTCCTTTATTCCCCGAAGATTATTTATGTGATGTACAAGTATTGATCTCTTTGATCTCAAGTGATGAAAATGTAATGCCCGATTCATTAGCATGTTTAGCTGCATCAGCTGCCTTAGCCGTTTCAAATATACCTATCAAAGAAATTATTTCTGAAGTACGCATTGGCCGCATCAAAGGAGAATTTATTATTAATCCTTCTAAAGCGCAATTGGCTATTTCTGATTTTGAATTTTTAATTGCTGCTACTGAAAAGAATTTGATGATGGTGGAAGGAGAAGCAAAAGAATGTTCGGAAGAAGAATTGGTTCAATGTTTAGAAATTGCGCATGAAGCCATTCGCAAACAAATTAAAGCACAAGCGGAATTAAGAAAAGTAGTAGGTATTACAGAAGTGCGTGATTATAAAAAACCAGAACAAGACCAAACAATTAAAGATAAAGTATATGCATTCGCCAAAGCGAAAGTAACGGCGATTGCTGAAATGGGTTCTGCCAAGCATGAGAGAAGCGATGCCTTCACTGCTTTGAAAAAAGAAATCATCGAACATTTAGGAACTGAAATTACCGACTTGCAAAAGAAATTAGCAGGTAAGTATTACGAGGACTTGAAATGGGAATTAGTAAGAGATATGATGGTAGACAAACGTATTCGTTTAGATGGTCGTCAATTAGATCAAGTGCGTCCATTAGCCATGGAAGTAGATCCATTGCCAACACCGCATGGTTCTTCTTTATTTACAAGAGGAGAAACTCAATCTTTAACCACTGTTACTTTAGGTACGAAGTTGGATGAGTTAATGCAAGAGACTGCAGCAAGTGCTGAATACACTAAATTTTTCTTACACTATAATTTCCCTCCATTCTCTACAGGAGAAGTAAAGATGATGCGTGGTGTAGGTCGTCGTGAAGTAGGTCATGGTAATTTAGCCATGCGTTCTTTAAAACAAATGTTACCAGATAGTACGGTGTTCCCTTATACTTTAAGAGTGGTGTCTGATGTTTTAGAATCTAATGGTTCTTCTTCAATGGCAACTGTTTGTGCGGGTTCTTTAGCATTGATGGATGCAGGTGTGCCTGTGCCTAAGCACGTGAGTGGTGTGGCCATGGGATTGATTTCTAGAGAAGATGGCAAATACGCCATCTTAACAGATATCTTAGGCGATGAAGATCATTTAGGAGATATGGATTTTAAAGTAACAGGTACACGCGATGGTATTTGCGGTGTGCAAATGGATATTAAAGTAGACGGTTTAAGTATGGACATTATGCGTGAAGCATTGTCTCAAGCTAAAAAAGGTCGCTTACATATATTAGATGCCATGTATGCTTGTATGCCAGCTGCCCGTGCAGATGTGAAACCACATGCACCTAGAATGGTGAAGTTGATTATTGATAAAGAATATATTGGAGCAGTAATCGGGCCAGGTGGTAAAATCATCCAAGAGATGCAAAGAACAACTGGTGCAACGATTAATATTGAGGAAGTGGGCAACCATGGTGAAGTAAGCATCTTCTCTGCGAACAAGGATAGCTTAGATGCTGCGGTTAAATGGATCAATGGTATTGTTGCAGTTCCAGAAATTGGAGATGAATACGAGGGGGTAGTGAAAGGCGTGAAAGAGTTTGGTGCCTTTGTAGAATTCATGCCAGGCAAACAAGGTTTATTACACATTAGTGAAATAAGCTGGAAGCGTTTGGAAACAATGGATGGTATCTTTAATGAAGGAGATGTCGTAAAAGTGAAATTGGTTGGTTTGGATCCTAAAACAGGGAAGTTCAAATTAAGCCACAAAGCTTTATTGCCTCGTCCAGAGCAAGCGCCTCGTGAAGATAGAGGTCCTCAACAATAGAATTTTAAAAGTTACCATATAAATGCCCTGCTACTAACGCGGGGCATTTTTTGTTGCTAACTTTGCAAAGTGTTCTTATGTTCAAGTGAAATTGGAGTAAATTCTATTCCGTAGCGAACATTCGAGCGCAGCGAGCTGAGCGCCTAGGAATAGGTACTTATTCCAATTACTTCACTCAACTTAAAATTAAACCCATGTCCAAAGAATACATACAAATAGCCTTCGATTTTGAGCGGCAGGACCAATTTGAAATGATCGTCGCCCAACTTTCAGCCCTTGGATTTGAGGGGTTTAATGAGGAAGAGGCGAGTAAAGGCATCAATGATGGGGTGAAAATGTCCAATGGTTTAGGAGCAGGGGCAGGCCATTGTAAAACCTTTATATTGACCGCTGAATTTGAGGCGAATTATGTACAAAATGAATTAGATAATATATTTAAACAATATAGTTTAACATATTCTAAATCAATTATTAAAGAACAAAATTGGAATGCGATTTGGGAATCTAATTTCGAACCAGTAAGAGTGGCTAATTTTGTAGGTATTAGGGCCAATTTTCATCCTCATTTTGATCCTAAAGTAGCCTTTGAAATTGAGATTACACCTAAAATGAGCTTTGGAACAGGCCATCACGCTACTACATTCACCGTTATTGAACTCATGGAATCAATGGACTTTAAAGAGAAGTCGGTCTATGATTTTGGAACGGGTACAGGTATACTAGCCATACTTGCAGAAAAGTTAGGGGCTTCATCGGTATTGGCCGTTGATAACGACGATTGGTGTATCGAAAACGCCATCGAAAACGTTCAAAACAATCATGCCGCCAATATTAGGGTCGAAAAAGTGGAAACTGCAGGGCAAGGCCAGGTTTTTGATGTGATTTTAGCCAATGTGAATAGGCATATCATTGAGGCCAATTTAGTGGCCCTCACTCAATCCGCAAAGCCTGGCAGTATTTTAGTCTTAAGTGGCTTACTTATTGAAGATCAATCAGATATAACTAATTTAATGTCAAATTTAGGTTGGAATTTTGTTAAAGCACAGCCCTTAAATGGATGGGTTAGTTTAATGTTTAGTCGATATTGTTAACAAAACATTAATTTTTTTTGGCGTATATTTGCCCTCTAAGGAAAACTTAAGAGACAGCTATGACAGAAATTATTCTTATTATTTTAGCTTATTTGATTGGTTCTATTCCCACAGCAGTTTGGATTAGTAAGTCCTTTTTTGGGATTGACATAAGAGATTATGGTAGTGGAAACGCAGGGGCGACCAATACTTTTAGAATATTGGGTTCTAAATGGGGTAGTTTGGTGATGTTAGTAGATGTTACCAAGGGTCTTATTGCCACTTCTTTATATATATTTATTCCCTATTATTTGAACAACGAACTAGCTAGAACCAATTTTATGATTGCACTAGGCATGATGGCTATATTAGGTCATATCTTTCCCATATTTGCCAATTTTAGAGGTGGAAAAGGGGTGGCTACTTTATTAGGCATGGCCTTGGCTATTCAACCCATGGTAGCACTAATTTGTTGTGGAGTATTCTTAATTACTTTATTGTCTACCCGATTCGTATCCTTAAGTTCTATGTTGGCAGGGGTTGCTTTCATGGTGCTTATTTTGTTCATCTTTAATGAAAGGGAAACCGTTTACCGCCTTTTCGCAATTATAGTGGCTTTGATGGTGGTCATCACGCATCAAAAAAATATCAGTAGGTTACTCAAAGGCACAGAGAATAAACTGCCAAGTTTCAAAAATAGGTTAAAGCGTAATTAACCTTTCTTTTCCAGTTAGAATTTCGTAACTTCGTCGTCCTTTAAATATTAACAACTATGTCAAGTAATCAGAACATTTTGGAGAAATTGCAGTTGAAAGAAGAGAAAAATTTATTGGTTCAAGGATTACCATCGTCAGTAGAAAAGCAATTTGCAAAATTATCCTATAACAAGAACATTACGCCATTGTTAAAGGCCCGCAAAATTGATTTTGCGCTCATTTTTGCCATCAATCAATTACAGTTAAACAATATTTTAAAAGAGGTTTTTTCGGCTTTGCATCCAGAAAGTAAGTTGTGGATTGCCTACCCTAAAACTACTTCTAAGATTGTCTCAGATTTAAATAGAGACGCCAGCTGGGAGATTTTGTCCAAGAATGAATATGAAGCAGTAAGACAGGTTACTTTAGACCATGTTTGGACTGCGATGCGTTTTAAGAAATTAGATCAAATTCCCAATAGAAACAGAACCTTTGTTGAGTTCAAAGCGGCCGATGTTAAAGTGGACGATTTTGAAAAAAGATTAATTGCCCTTCCTATTGAATTGGATAAATTATTTGGCGCACATGAAGAAGCTAGAGAATTCTTTATTTCTTTATCTATATTAAATCAAAAAGAATATTTAAGTTGGATTCAAGGTGCTAAAAAAGAAGAAACCAAACAAAAGCGTTTGGAATCAACTTTAGAAAAATTATTAGCAGGGAAGAACAACCCTTCAGAGAAGTAGAAATTTTAAGGCTCCAGGTTTGGAGCCTTTTTTATTTTTTAAATTATTTTAAGATCACTGTTCCGATACCTTGGGTCAATTCACGCTCCACCTCTTTTAAGTGCTTATGTATTTGCAACAATTGAATTTGTTCTTTCTCGGGGGCAGTTTCTAAATCCAATTGATTTTGACCAATCATCTTTTTAACTTTTCTAAGTTTATAATACATCAGTCCAATTTCAATTTCAAGGATATAATTTTTAGCTTCTTCGCGTTCTGGTTTACCTAATTTTTCATTCCATCTTTGACTGAGTTCATGTTCCGGTTCAAATAAATTCACCGCCCATTTTTGAACCCGCTCGTCCTCGTGGTATTGCAATGTTTTGCTATTGGCTATTTTACCTTCCTTTATCCATTTTTTATAAGCGTCCATTAAATAAACCATATCGGCATTTTCAAATGGGAAGGATTCAATTTCATCAAAAATCCAATCTGCTACTTTTTTATCTTTAGGCCCTTGCTCATTGCCATATTCTACCACCAAGCGCACCAGATTTTTTTCATGGGCTAAATCTCTATCTACAAATAAATCATTGTCATTGTCCGCATCGCTTTCCTTAGGAAAACTAGGCATTAAAATAGCCGCCTCATCATAAGACATTTTCTTTTCTTCCTTTACTATCTTATCACGTTTAAACTTGTTCACGAGTTGTGTCAAGCCTGTTTCGTCAATACGCAGTAGGGAAGCGCACTTTCTTACATATTCTTGTAGCTTGGTAAAATCTTCTGGTTTATTAATCTTACTTAAAGTTTCCGCTATCTGATTCACCAATGCATTTTTCTTATTCAAATCTCCACCCACTTCTTTTAACTGCACTTCTAATTGAAATAATACAAAATCCTTTTTAGCCGATTGTACAAATGTGCTGAAAGCATCTGGGCCAACCTTGTTTACATAACTGTCTGGATCTTCTTTGTCAGGGATTAATACCAATTGAACATTCAATCCTTCTTCTAAGGCCATGTCTAGTCCACGCAAGGCTGCTTTTACACCCGCTGCATCTCCATCATAAATAATGGTAAGGTTCTGCGTATATTTTTTTATTAATCTTAATTGATCAATGGTCAAAGAAGTACCACCACTAGCCACTACATTTTCGATACCTGCTTGGTGTAGGCTCACTACATCGGTATACCCTTCTACCAATAAACATTCATTTAATTTATCTATCGAAGTTCTTGCAAAATAAGAGCCATATAATATTTTACTCTTTACATAAATTTCATTCTCTGGAGAGTTGATGTATTTAGGAGAC
>Ga0194037_1000959_pt1 | contig 21857 bp, 15 predicted proteins | sample JunL306m_MetaG_FD_148653 | JGI IMG/M metagenome (GOLD analysis project Ga0194037, IMG submission 148653) | Anoxic zone freshwater microbial communities from boreal shield lake in IISD Experimental Lakes Area, Ontario, Canada - Jun2016-L304-6m | ecosystem: Environmental > Aquatic > Freshwater >...
TGAGGGAGAGATCTATGAAGGATTGGAAGATATCTGGCCCGACTATCCCAGTCAGGAAGATTTCTTTTTTAATGAAGATGAATATTAATCGCCTATAATACGATCAACCTCTTTTTATGATAAAGGCTGCCGGATCCGACAGCCTTTTTTAATGCAATTTATTTTTCCATTTGCTCGATCACGGCATGGGTTACGCCCGTGAAAGAGAAACCTCCATCGTGGAATAGGTTTTGCATGGTCACCATTCTCGTCATATCACTGAACATCATCACGCAATAATTAGCACAATCTTCGGCGCTGGCATTGCCGAGCGGACTCATTTTTTCGGCATAATTTACAAAACCATCGAATCCCTTTACACCACTTCCTGCGGTAGTACGGGTTGGAGATTGTGAGATGGTATTCACGCGCACATGTTTCTTCACCCCATAGTAATAACCAAAATTACGGGCAATGCTTTCGAGCATTGACTTACCATCCGACATATCATTATAATCAGGGAATACACGCTGAGCTGCGATATAACTCAGTGCCAGTACACTTCCCCATTCATTCACCGCATCCTGCTTCATGGCTTCCTGCAACACACGGTGCAGGCTGATCGCAGATATATCCAGGCCCTTATGGGTGAATTCGTAATTGTTCTCTGTATAACTAAGTCCCTTGCGCACATTGATGCTCATGCCTACAGAATGCAGGATAAAGTCTACCCCACCTCCGAAATGCTCCAATGATTTAGTGATCAGGTTGGCAACATCTTCATTGCTGCTCACATCACAGGGAACCACGGGCGCATTGATGGCTTCGGCCAGTTTATTGATCTCACCCATACGCATGGCAACCGGAGCATTGGTCAGTAATATCTGAGCCCCTTCTTCATGGCAGCGGATGGCAGTTTTCCAGGCAATTGATTTTTCGTCCAAAGCACCAAAAATGATTCCTTTCTTTCCCTTAAGCAACTGATATGACATGTGTTAGTTTTTTGTAAAAATAGCATTCTAATTTTTAAAGAAAAAATTGTTGAAATGTATTATAATAAAGCCGAAGATAAATACAATTAAAAAGACAGCAGTCAGGTTCAGCAGTACGAACATCATAAAATGGGCAAATGACCGTCGGGGATTGATGATCCGGGTGAGCAACTGATGAACAGAATAGGCCATACCGGTAGCAAATATCAGCAACAGGATCAACAAAATCTTCTTATACAGCACTTATGATATTTTGGATGATCAGTTTCCCAGCATCTCCCGCGCATTTTGCAGGGCGGCAGCTGTGGGTTTTTCTCCGCTCAGCATTTGGGCGATATGGGTTATCCTTTCTTCTGCATTGAGCAAGCGAACGGAGGTTTGAATGGTATCTTTTACAATGGTCTTATATACAAAAAAATGTGCATCGGCCCTGGCGGCGATCTGGGCCTGATGGGTGATAGCGATCAACTGGTGGTTAGCAGACAGCGATTTCATGATATTACCCACCTGCCGGGCTGCTTCCCCGCTGATGCCGGTATCGATCTCATCAAAGATCAGGGTGGGTAATTGCAGTTGCCTAGCCACTAAGGATTTTATACAGAGCATCAATCGGCTGAGCTCTCCCCCACTGGCTACTTTACGCAGTGCCTCAAATCGATCTGTTTTATTGGCATCGAAAAGAAATTCAATATGATCGGCCCCATTCATATGTAAAGAAACCGCAGCATCTAAAGCCACTTTAAAGCGTGCATTGGGCATACCCACTTGCAGCAACAAGGCATCTACCTGCTTCACAAAACCCGGTATCGCTTTTTTCCGCTTGGCTGAAATGGAAGCCGCCAGTGTTTCTGATTGTTTTTTTAAGGCTGTTGTTTTTGCCTCCATCTGCTGAATGCGGTCATTGATATTCAATACCTCATTCATTTTCTGCTGCAACTCGTCCCTGATCTGCAATAATTCGGAGGAAGTTTGTACGCCATGTTTCTTCAACAGCCTGTACCCCACCGAAAGTCGGTCGTTAACTATTTGTATTCGTTCTTCGCTATAATGAATGCCTTGATGGATATGTTGCAACTCGCGGGTGATATCCTGTAATTCCACCTGGGTAGCTAATAATCGTGTAGCCATCACCGGTATTTGTGTATGGTATTGTTCCAGGGCATGTAGCTTATTGACCAGCGATTTCAGATGTGCCACTACCGGCTGCTCTGACTCGTCCAGTTCTATAATGACCTGTCCCAGTTGCTGCTTTACCGACTCTGCATTACCCAATAATTTTAACTCAGCGTCCAGGTCTTCCAGTTCATTCTCTTTCAGGTCAAGCGTATCCAGTTCTTCCAGTTGGAAGCGGTTATAGTCTAACTCTGCATTGGCTCTTGCCTGCTGTGTTTTCAGCAACTCCGTTTCTTTATCTGTGCTGATGTATTGTTGAAAAGATGCCCGGTACTCTTGCAATAATGAACCATTATCGGCTAATGCATCAAGCACTTCCTGTTGAAAGTCGGAACGGTTCAACTCAAGGGTATCAAATTGCTGGTGAAGGTCTACCAGCAGATCACTCAAGGATTTCAGCTGACTTAGATTCACCGGGGTATCATTGATAAAAGCCCTTGATTTTCCATTGGGCGCTATTTCTCTTCTGATCACCAGTTCCAGATCATTGTCCAGATCATGGGATTTAAGAAATGCTTTTATTTCTAATTGGTCTGTTGCAGAAAAACTTCCTTCCACAATACATTTTTTATCAGGATTGCACAACAGACTGCTTTCGGCTCTTTCGCCAAAGATCAGGCTGAGGGCGCCCATGAGTATACTTTTACCTGCACCCGTTTCGCCGGTGATGATATTCAGGTGCCCGAAAAACTGTATCTCAAGTTCCTCGATGATGGCATAATTCTGTATGAATAGTTTTTGAAGCATACTGTTATGTACAGAATAGCAAATTAATAAATTTAGCCGCAGCAGGCCCATTTATTTACCACAAATAAAAAGAGCTCACAGGGATGTGAACTCTTTTCAGTTATATTAAAGCCCGGGGCCTATTTATTTTACGTCAACCTTATCAAACAGGTCGGTATCCACCAGGATACGTCCGCAGTTTTCACATACCATCACTTTCTTGCGCAGTTTGATCTCACTTTGTTTTTGAGGAGGGATAGCATGGAAACAACCACCACAGCTATCACGCTCAACCGGCACTACTGCCAGTCCGTTGCGATAGTTCTTGCGGATGCGATCGTAGCTGGTAAGCAAGCGCTCGTCAACATGTTTGCGGGCAGCATCTGCTTCTTTGTTATAATGCTTCTCTTCTTTTTCAGTTTCGGCAATGATCTTTTCCAATTCACCTTTCTTTCCGCTCAGGTTTCCTTCTTTAGTGCCTACTGCTTTTTTTGCAGTTTCCAGTTGCCTGGCTTTTTCAGCGATCTCTTCAGTAGCATCCTTGATATGCTTTTCACAAAGTTTCACTTCAAGGGTTTGCATTTCAATTTCCTTGTTGATGGCTTCAAATTCGCGGTTGTTCTTTACATTCTCACTTTGCTTCTCATATTTTTTTACCAGTGCTTCGGCATCCTTGATCCCTTGTTTTCTTTGCTCAATAAATTCCTGGATACCATTGATCTCTTCTTCCACACGGGTTTGCCTTGCATGCAGACCTTCGATCTCATCTTCCAGGTCTTTTACTTCCATGGGCAATTCGCCTTTCAGGATCTGAATCTCATCCAGTTTACAGTCTACCTTTTGCAAAAGTACCAGTGAACTTAATTTTTCTTCAACCGAGAAGTCTTTTACTGAAGCCATTTTATTATTGAAATTTGAAGTTCAAAATTACAGGAAATAATGTACCGGATTGGTTTTTACTCCTGTTTTAAGGACGGCAAAGGTAGGGAATTTTTTCCTCAAAATATCAAATAACAGGTCGGTGCTGTATTGCTCGCTCTCGTAATGGCCAATATCGGCTATCACCAGCCTTCCGTCGGCATCAAAAAACTCATGGTATTTCAGGTCGGCACTCACGAAGAAATCGGCCCCGGATGCAATGGCAGCGCCGATCAGGAAGGATCCGGCTCCGCCGCAAATGGCAAGTTTTTTAACGGGCTTCCCCAGCAGCGGGGTATGCCTAACCACCGATAGCCCGAAACGGTTTTTCAGCAGTTCAAGAAAGACCTGTTCGGGTATCGGTTCTGGCAGTTCACCTAGTAGTCCGCTACCAGTATCGCCGGCCTTGTTTTCAAGCGAAATGATGTCATAGGCCACTTCCTCGTATGGATGAGCTGCGATCATGGCTGAACAGATGGCAGATTGAAGCCAGGCGGGGAAGATCATTTCTATCTTCATCTCGGCTTCCTGGTGCTGTTGGCCAATGGTTCCCACAAAAGGGTTTGTACCTGCTCCAGGCTTGAAAGTGCCAGTACCGGAACTATTGAAACTGCATTCACTGTAATGGCTAATCTGTCCGGCGCCTGCGGCAAACATGGCCTCCCGAAGAGCGGCGGCATGATCAACCGGAACAAAACAAAATAATTTTTTAAGCAGTCCTTGTTTAGGTTGCAAAACAGATCGGTTGATAAGCCCGAGCATATCGGCCATCTTCCCGTTCACCCCATCCAGAATATTATCGAGGTTGGTATGGATGGCATAGATAGCAATATCATTTTTGATGGCAAGGATGATGGTGCGCTCCACATAATTTCTGCCGGTGATCTTTTTCAGTCCGCCGAAAATGATGGGATGGTGGGCAACGATGAGGTTGCATTTTTTTTCAATGGCTTCATTCACCAGTTCCTCGGTAGCATCCAGGGTAGTGATGATCCCGGTACAATTCCATCCTGCATTACCACAAATCAGACCTGCATTGTCGTAAGACTCCTGCAAGGAAAGCGGTGCCACAGTTTCTAAGAAAGATGTAATATCTTGAATTTTCATTTTACAAAATTAAGCCATGAAAGCAACAGCCCTGTATAGGAAGTACCTGACAAAGATGCAAAAAATAGCTGATGTAAAATATGCATCGGCGGTTTTACAATGGGATCAGGAGACCTATCTGCCGGCAAAGGGACAATCAATCCGCGGACAACAGATCGCCACGCTCAGTGAACTGGCACACCGTGAATTCACCGATAAAAAATTAGGGGCATTGTTGCTACAACTTCAAGAAGCAGATGCTTTATCTGACCGGGAGAAGAGAAATGTTCAACTGAGTTTGGAAGATTATGAAAAGAACAAGAAATTCACAGGTGCCTTTGTGAGGAAAATGAGTGAGGCCGTCAATACCAGTTTTCATGCCTGGATGCGGGCCAGAAAGCAGAATGATTTTTCCCTTTTTCAGCAACCCCTCGATAAATTGATCCAACTTAAGAAACAGGAAGCCGAGATCCTGGGTTATCCGCAGCAACCCTATGATGCCTTGCTCAATGATCATGACAAAGGACTCAGCACGGCAAGGGTGGATGAATTATTTGGCGAACTGATCCCCAAGCTTTCCAAGCTGATGGAACAGGTACAAAAAATGCCGGCGCCCGACACCCGTTTTTTAACCCAGTATTTCAATAAAGAAACGCAATGGAAATTTGGGATCGAGATGCTGAAAAGGATCCACTATGATTTTGAAGCGGGCCGGCAGGATATCAGTGCACATCCTTTCACCACCAATTTCAACGCAGGTGATGTGCGCATCACTACCCGTATTGATGAGCATGATTTCATGAACATGACCTGGAGTTGTCTGCATGAAGGCGGACATGCCCTGTATGAACAGGGGTTACCAGAAAGCGAATACGGATTACCGTTAGGCGAGTATGCCAGCATCAGCATTCATGAAAGCCAGAGCCGTTTATGGGAAAACTGTATCGGCAGAAGCCTGCCCTTCTGGGAGCAATATTTTCCGCTGCTCTGCAGTTATTTTCCGGAACAGTTCAAAGGAGTAAGTCTGGCCCAGTTTTATGCCGCCATCAATTGCATTCAACCCTCCCTGATCAGAACTGAAGCCGATGAACTCAGCTATCATTTTCATGTACTCATTCGTTTTGAAATTGAAAAAATGCTGATCGCCGGAACGATCAGCACCAAGGATATCCCTGCCTGCTGGAATGAATTATACCATAAACACCTGGTCATCAATGTTCCTGATGATAACCAGGGCTGTCTGCAGGATGTTCACTGGAGCCATGGCAGTTTCGGATATTTTCCAACCTATAGCTTGGGAAGTTTATATGCTACTCAATGGCATGCAGCACTTAATCGTGAAAATGCGTCTTTTGAAAAATTGGTTGCGGCTGGAGATACTAGTTTTATTTTAACCTGGCTGCGACAACAAATTTTCCCTTTTGGGCGTTATTATGATTCCGATGCCCTTTGCCAAAAGGCCACCGGAGAAAAATTAGACAGTAACTATTTTATACAGTATGCCACAAAAAAATTGGACAGTTTCATTACCAGCTGATCTATCTAAATTACCCGGTTTATTATACCGGGCTAGGTTTGCCATCGTGATTGCCTTTTCGCTCATGCTGCTTTTATTGAGTTGCAAAAAATCAAGTTCGGATCCGGCACAACCCGTAAGTCTGGTACAACAGTATTTTGAAGACAATATCCTGAACCACGATTTTCAGGTTCAACTCGCTACGGATACCGCGCTAAATATCACCTCCCAGTTTACCGGATATATTTTCAGGCTTACCAAGGGGAGCGGACTAAGCGGTCCCATGACCAGCCATATTGGTTTGACCGTTTACAACGGCACATGGAGCAGCAACAGCGATTATAGCAAACTGACCATTACCCTGCCTGTTACACCTGCTTGTTTTATTTTCCTCAACCGGGAATGGAAATTCACTAAAAAGACCTTGCCCATCATGGAATTGGCACCCTGGGGAACCACCGATCCTAAGGTATTGCATATGGAAAGATTATAATTAATTAATACCTATCTAGTTATTTCAATTTTCCTGCTTTCCTACACAATTTTTTGAACCTGCATTTAGTTAGTACTAATAGGAATTGTACTATTTGTAATCCGTACACTATCTATTTTTTGTAAAAACTAAAGCAAGATCCAATGACTGCCCCTATTGCGGTCAAACGCACCCTTATTGTAACCCTGCTGGCAATCGGCATTATCCCGGCCTATGCCCAGCTTGCTGCCAATTTTACCGCCAACCCATTATCCGGATGTATCCCTGTAGTGGTCAACTTTACTGATCAATCAACCGGAGGCCCAAACCAATGGCGCTGGGACTTGGGCAATGGCACCATATCATTCAATCAAAATCCCTCATGTACCTATTTCACTCCGGGTCAATACAATATCAAATTGGTGATCCGCAATGCAGCAGGCAATGCCGATTCGCTCACCAAATTGCAATACATCACGGTGAATGCCCAACCCACGGTTGCATTTTTGGGCAATCCGCTGATGGGATGTTTCCCTTTACCTGTTCAGTTCAGCGACCTGTCGAATCCTGTTAGCGGAACCATCAGCAGTTGGCAATGGGATTTTGGAGATGGCTACCTGAGTGCCGTTCAGCACCCTACACATACTTACACCGCAGCGGGAAATTTTAATGTTACACTGCGTGTAACCAATACCGTTGGTTGCATCAAATCATTGACCAAGACCCAGTATATTCGCACCAGTGCAGGCGTACATGCTGCATTTACCAATAACAACCCAAATTCCTGCCTGCCCCCTGCCACCATTAGTTTTCAAAATCAGTCTACCGGATCAGGCGCCCTTACCTATCAATGGACCTTTGGCGACGGCGGAACAGCCACTACGACTAATCCGATCCATGTGTATGTGAGTGCAGGCACCTATACCGTTCGTTTGATCGTGTCCAATGCTACCGGTTGTAGGGATACCATCATTAAACCAAATCTTATTGTAGTTGGCAGTATTGTTGCTGGCTTTACCAGCGCCGACAGCATCTGTGTTAACCGCCCGCTCAGTTTCACCAATACATCTGTTCCACCACCCAGCACATCTGCCTGGGACTTTGGCGATGGCAGTACCTCAACAGTATTGAACCCTGTAAAAGTTTATGCTACTGCAGGGCCCAGACTAGTCAGGCTGATCGTAGGCATGGGAGGTTGTTTTGATACGACAAGGAAAACAGTGATCGTTCTCGACAAGCCCGTAACCGGATTCACCAATTCCAACTCTACAAGTTGTTCAGCACCGCTTACGGTTACCTTCAACAACACGAGTCCCGGTTTCGGCTATACCTACAACTGGATTTTTGGGGATGGTGGTTTTTCAACGCTTGCAAATCCGGTTCATACTTATACGACAACAGGAACATTTGATGTAACCTTAATTGTTACCAATGCCACAGGATGTTCCGACACCCTGCGCAAGCAAGCCCTGGTAAAAATTCAGCCACCGCATGCCAGCATCAATAACCTTCCGCAAAGGAACTGTGCGCCGCTTACCTGGACGTTCACGTCAACCAATACCAGCATTGACCCGATAGTCAGCTATCTTTGGGATTTTGGGGATGGCTTTACTTCAACACTTGCCAGTCCTACCCATGTGTTTGCCGCAGGCACTTACGACATCAAACTAATTATTATTACCGCAGGCAATTGCACAGATACGGCAATAGTGTTGAGAGGGATCATTGCCAGCATCAAACCGGTTCCCAATTTTTCGGCAACACCCCTGGATGCTTGTGCGCATGTTCCCATTCAGTTTACGGATCTAACCACAGGTACCGTTACGCAGTGGTTATGGAATTTTGGAGATGGAGGAACTTCTACAGCACAAAATCCTTCCCATGTATATGAAGACACGGGTTATTTCAATGTACAACTGATCGTATGGAATGAAGGTTGTTCAGACACGATCCGTTTCACCCATTATATTCATATCAATCCACCGATTGCGGCCTTTACCATCGGACTCAATTGTACCCTTCCCAAGACCAGAACATTCCTTGATCAATCCATTGGCGCAGACACCTGGAACTGGGATTTCGGTGATGGCAATACTTCAACCCTGCAAAGCCCTGTACATACTTATACCAATACGGGTAATTATACCATTACACTGGTTGTATTCAACAGCGTTACGGGTTGTAGTTATACCCGAACCCACACTACCAATGTGGTGATCGAGAAAGCTGATTTTCGTGTATCCGACAGCGTTATATGCCGAAAATCCACCGTTACCTTCTCCGCCCTCAACAGTTCTCCGGCCAATGTGAGTTCCTATCAATGGACTTTCGGCGACGGCGGATCTGCCAGCGGAGTAAATGTGAATCATACGTATACTGTATCGGGGCAATACACCGTAAGGCTGATACTCACTGATATCAATAGCTGTCGCGATACACTGATAAAAACACAGTACATCACCGTGAACGGGCCTACCGCCGGATTTAGTGTTACTACTCCGGGAAATTGTATGCTGAGTACTATTTTCTTTACCGATCAATCAGTCGGTGATGGTACACATCCCATCAACAGTTGGGTATGGTATTATGGCGACGGCATAAATGAAACCCTGTTTGCCCCACCATTCAGTCATCAGTATACCAGTGCGGGTGTCTATAATATTTCCTTGAAGATTACTGATACTCAGGGTTGCATTGATAGCGTAATGATGACCAATGCCGTTACCGTATCAAAACCAGTAGCTATTTTCAGCTCGGTAGATACGGCCAGTTGCCCCAATAAGATCATTCATTTTTCTAACGCCTCAACAGGACCTTCACTAAATTATAGTTGGGATTTCGGTGATGGTGCCACCAGTACGGCTGCGGCTCCAACCCATACTTATACCGCCGACGGATGGTATACGATCCGCCTGCTGGTCATTGACCAATATGGTTGCCGTGATAGTTTGATCAAACCGGCCTATATCAAGATCACTACCCCGCATGCCGATTTTACCATGAGTGATTCCATAGCCACCTGCCCTCCGCTATTGGTGAATTTTACCAATACCTCCAATAGCTATACCACCGAAACCTGGGATTTTGGCGATGGCATTGCCACACAAACCACCTTCCCATCCCATTTTTATTCTATAGCCGGCACCTATTTTGCCAAACTAACGATAACGAGTAATGGCGGTTGTGTGGATTCTATCGTCAAACGAATTGTGATAAGCGGACCGAGTGGAAGTTTTGGATATGGCCCTTTAATCGGTTGTGAACCACTGACCGTTAATTTTTCGGCCAGCACACAAGACAGGCTTTCCTTTGTCTGGGATTTTAGCGATGGCAATGTTGCGGTCACATCCGACTCGTTGATATCGCATACCTACACATTACCCGGATATTACCTGCCCAAGATGATCCTGATCGATCCAACAGGTTGCCAGGTACCCATCTTCGGTGGCGATACCATCAGTGTAAAAGGAGCAACAGCAAATTTTGGATTTTTAAACCAACCCTTATGCGATGCAGGGCCAGTAGCCTTCACAGATTCTACCATCGGTACCGACCCCATTGCTACTTACGCGTGGAATTTTGGCGACGGCGGCACGGCCACTATTCAAAATCCGATTCACACGTATTCAACTACCGGTACCTATTACCCGCAGTTGACCATCACTACCTTGCTGGGTTGTACAGATACGGCCCAGTCAATTGTGCCGGTTAAGATTGTAGCTTCGCCACAGGCGGCCTATACCCATTCAGGAAATGGATGTGCGCCTCTAACGGTTCAGTTCAATGGCCTGCTGAATATTCCCGACAGTTCTGTTGTGAGCTGGAACTGGAGTTTTGGAAACGGCAATAATTCTGCATTACAAATACCTCCGATACAATCATATTCCACTAATGGCAGCTACCCCATTCAACTCATTGCCACCAACAGTACCGGTTGTAAGGATACCGTAACCGGAATGATTGAATCATACCTGGTACCTACTATTCAGGCTGGCGCCGACACGCTGATCTGTCGCGGTACGGGTATCACCCTCAATGCCCTGGGTGCAGATACCTATACCTGGACACCTGCAATAGGCCTCAGTTGTAATAACTGTGCCAGTCCGCTCGCCAATCCCGATTCCATCACTACCTATATCGTGAAAGGAACTACCATTCACGGGTGCAGCAATATGGATACAATTACCATCGATGTGAAACAACATTTTGTAATGAGGAACAATCCGGGTGATACCCTATGCAAAGGAGGATCTGTAAGGCTCTTCGCCAGTGGCGCCTATGCCTATACCTGGTGGCCAAGTACCGGATTGAACAGCACTACCTCACCTACTCCGCTGGCTACTCCTGCCAATAGCACTATCTATCGGGTGATTGGAAGAGATGACCGAGGTTGTTTTCAGGATACAGGTTATGTGAACGTAAGAGTTTTTCCGATCCCCACTGTGAATGCCGGATTAGATCAAACCATCAATGTGGGCCAAAGCATCGAATTAAAACCGATTATTTCAGGGGATGTTAGCAATGTCATTTGGATACCCACCAATAGTATTGTATCAAGCAATTACCCAGCAGTGCTGGTAAAACCAAATGTAACAACTGAATATACTGTAGAAGCCAGGAATCTCGGTGGATGCAAATCAAAAGATAAAGTGACTGTTTTTGTGGTATGCAATGGAGCCAATGTATTTATTCCGAATACTTTTTCGCCTAATGGTGATGGAGTAAATGATATTTTTTATCCCAGGGGAACAGGCCTGTTCAGCATAAAATCATTCAGGATTTTTAACCGTTGGGGACAACTGGTTTATGAAAAAGGTGGATTCATGCCGAATGATGCGTCTGCAGGCTGGAATGGAAGTTTTAACGGACAACGTCTGAATCCGGATGTGTATGTGTACATGGTGGATATCGTTTGCGACAATAGCAATGTGCTCACCTTTAAAGGTGATGTGGCATTGATCCAATAAAATCGCTTGGTTTTTTACAAATGACATTGCCGGCCAATTGGTTGGCTTTGTCATGTAATACAATAAGATGAGGAATAATTACCCTTTCAATTTATTCACCAGATCAATATAGGCCGCCATAGCGGTTTCTTTTCCGGTACCTTTCAAGGAAGACCAGGCATCATATTTTGCTTTGGCCACAAAATCAAAGGGATTAGCAGGAGCATCATCACCAGCATCGCCTTCAGTTGATTGCTTGTATAAAGAGTATAATTGCAAAAGGGTTTCGTTACTTGGCTTTACAGACAGGGCTTTACTTTCAGCCACCGCAGCATCAAAATTCACTTTCAGTTCCATCAGTTGTTTTTTTTCAAATGTAGTTTATTTTTTTCTTTTCATTTTCTGGTGGCATTTCGGGCTATTGGTTTTCACAAAATAAAAACAATACTATTTTTTTTAAATACCTTAGTTTTCTAAATTTATTATCATGAGCGATATCAATGAAACGATCCAGGAATCTCTGGAACATGCCAGTGAAAGCAAACTGAATGGTAGGGTGGCTTTATGGGTGGCCATCTGTGCCACATTCATGGCCATCTGCAATATCAAAGATGGAAATATTGTACAAGCCATGTCACAGGCACAGGCACATAGCATTGATTCCTGGTCTTACTTCCAGGCCAAAAGCACCAAACAGAGCATCGCGGAGAATAGTCTTGAAATGATCAAACTGCAACAAGCAGCCGGTAGCGATAGCATCATAAAAAAATTGCAGGATAAGATCGCCAACTACGACAAAGAAAAAGCAGAAATAAAAAAACAGGCCGAAGGCTACCAGCAAGAATATGACGCGATCAATGTATTTGACGACCAGTTCGACATGACCGAAGCGTTCTTGTCCATTGCCATTGCCATGCTCGGCATCACGGCCCTAACCCGAAGAAAATGGCTGTTCTATTTTTCAGCCGTGATTGGTGTCCTGGGCATCGTATTCGGACTCACCGCATTTTTCAACATCAGTCTGCATTCCGATTTTATATCCAAAATACTCGGATAATTGACAAGCAGGTTGAAAATTTGTTTCAATCTTTAACAGTTGGACAATTAAATTCGGCTTAATTTTATGGCTCATTTAAGCAATATCTATTTATGAAAAAGTTCTATTTGTTTGCACTGACCACCCTGATCACGGCTACCGTTTTTTCGCAATCCATTTATCGGATCAGTTTTACAGAAAAAGGAAGCATGGATGCTATCTCGATCGACCTGGGCGACAATATCATCATGAACCTGAAAGACGATGGCAGTTTGATCAATTGGGGTTTTGATGTTTACAAATCGAGGGGAGGCGAAAACTATACCGGTCAATTGGAAACTTATGTGGGTCGCATAGAATATTTTTCTGAAGCAGCAGATATAGCAATCCGCGGAAAGATCAAATATGTAGGGTCGGTGGCTTTTAATTATTATGCATCATATGAAGGCGACGAATTCAAAGGCAAGCTCAAAAGTATCGGCAATAATAATTTTCAGTATTATGCCCGATACGATGATGCGGCATTCCAAGGGAAAATTAAAAGCATTGGCATGACGACCTTTAACTGGTTTGCCGCCTACGAAAATGAGGCTATGCGAGGCAAACTTAAATCGGTAGGCAATACGGCTTTCAGCTATTACAGTTCGATGGAAGATAAAGCATTCCGTGGCCGGGTTAAATCCATCGATGGTTCCTCCTTTACCTATTATTCTTCTTTTGATACACAGGAATACCGGGGCAGAATGAAAACCGGCACACAACTTCAATACATCAATGGCATAAAATATTTTGTGAGGAATTAAGTATACCGGGTTCGTTTTTCTTGGGCTGATCAATGAGATCATCAAAAAAATACAGCATGTACCAGCAAGCCAGATCTATTTTTTTGTGTATTGCATTATTTACCGTCAATGTATTTTCAATTACAGATCTACAGGCTCAACAACCCATTCCTGCAAAAAAATTGATCGTGCCGGGCAAGCAGATCGGACTTACCCGTATTTCAGACAGGGCTACATTGGTGAGAAAAAGACTCGGACCACCCAGTTTTGAAGAAGCAGCCATGGGCAAATCTTTGGCCCAATGGATATCTGCTAATGACAACAGGATTGAAACAGATATTTTTTTCATCACCAATATGGGAGCAGCTAATGAAGCCAGCAGGGCGGAAATGATCAGGGTAAGCTCTCCGTATTTTATCACACAACAGCAGATCGCTACCGGTTCTACACTCAGTGCCATCCAACCCTTATACCCCCGCATAAAAAAACTGGGAACTTATACGCAAGCCGAAACCCATTTTACTATCGCTTTATATGATGACCGCAAGGCCGGCATCTGTTTTGAAATTGATGAAGCCGGAAAATGTGTAGGCATTGCCATACACAAACCCGGAAAGGAATCCTACGGATTATACTTTGCGCTCTTTCCGGGCTTTACCATTTTATAGTTTCTAATCTTTTTCTGTTGTTTCCGGGATCATGGGTTCTGGTAACACAATTATTTCAGACGCCTTACCAATCTCTCGGCTCAACGATGCCCTGCTTTGCTGCAATCCAGCCGGTGCATGATTCAAAGTATCCCAGGCCTTTTGTACCGCATCAAGTTTGCAGATATAAATGCTTCGCCCATGGGTGGCTATTACCAATTCATTTTCGCGTTGCTGAATGGCAATATCGTGTACGGGTACACGCGGAATATTTTTACCCATTACCATGAATGATCTTCCCCGGTCGAGCGTCGCATATAATCCATTGTCGCTGCCCACATACAGAATATTCTCCTTTTTAGGATCTTCCTTAACCACATTCAATGGCTCAGCCGGCAGGTCATTACCCAACTGTTGCCAGCTGTTGCCATAATCTTCACTCACCATCAATACAGCCGTAAAATTATCATTTCGGTATCCATTCAGCGTTACATAAACCCTTGATTCCTGATAGGCTGAAGGCAATACCCTGCTCACATACCATCCCTGCCATGCTTTGGGAATGGACTTGCTGATATTGGACCAGTTGTACCCGCCATCACGACTAACATGGATATACCCATCATCGCTGCCTACATATATCAATCCGAATTTCAACGGCGATTCTACTACAGTGGTGAGGGTACCAAAGGGAATATCACCCTCACGCTTACCCGAAGTCAGGTCGGCACTCAGCACTTCCATCTTATCTCCCTTCTGCATACTGCGGTGGAACCGGTTGGTGCCGTAATAAAAAATATCCTGGTTATGGCGACTCAGCCAGATCGGTGTTTGCCAATTAAACCGGAAGGCTTGTTCACCCAGATCGGGCCGGGGATACAAAGAAAGTCCCCTGCCGCCATCAGTATTGCGGCGACTATAAAATCCGAATTGTGATCCGGCATATACGGTTTTGTTATCGCGGGTATCGATCTGCACTTGCATGCCATCACCGCCGCCGATATTTTTCCAGGGGTAAGGACTTTCATAATTCCACTGATCATTGTCTTTTGTAGTGGAAGGCCCAAACCAGGTACCGTTATCTTGTAATCCGCCATACACATTATAGGGTTTTGCATCATCCACCGCAATATTATAGAACTGCCCTACTGCAGGTGTATTCACTTTGAACCAATGCTTTCCGTCATCGTAGGTGATATTGCAACCACCGTCATTACCCGCGATCCAGTGACCATCGCGCTGCGGATCCATCCAGCATCCATGCCAGTCGGGATGCGTTGCCGATTTATCAACTGCTTTAAAACTAACACCCCCATCTTCACTCAGCATCAGGCTGAATCCGTTGATCACTACTTTTTTATCATTGCTGGCGCTAACCGATATCTTTCCAAAATAATATCCATAGGTATTGAAAAGACTTAGACCGGATGCGTTCACTTTTTTCCAATGCAAGCCGGCATCCTCACTGCGGTAAACTTCGCAACCGATGATGGGCGTGTTGAATAGCGCTGTATTGGCATCAAACAAATAATCGTACAGGGCCGTGGGTTTGATCTTGTCTTGCCTTACCAATTCCTTAACCGATGCAGCCTTGTATTTGTCGGGAAGGTTATTATCCGTGATAAAACTATCCAGTTTATTATTGTCCAATGCTTCAAATTGTGCTTTGCTGATGTCCTTGAAATTGTTCAGCACATACATGGTATCATTTTCTTTTTTTGCAGTATCGGGCCGGTGTCCCTGGTTATCCAGCACAGCATACACAATATTGGGATTGGCTGCATATACGGCTATTCCGATCCGTCCAATGCCCTGACCTTGAGGAAAGCCGCTATTCGTATCCGTTAGTTTTGTCCAGGTATTTCCACCATCCCCAGATTTATAGATTCCGGAACTATTTCCACCCTCTTCAAAATTCCAGGCGCGGCGGGTCCGATACCAGCATGAAGCATACAATTCATCTGGATTTTTGGGATTGATCTCCATATCCACGGCACCCGTATTCTCATCAACAAACAGGGTTTGCTTCCAGGTTTTTCCGCCATCAATAGTTTTGTATACACCGCGTTCTTTATTGGCCGAATATAAATGGCCGAGTACAGCCACCCAGGCCACCTGGTCATTGCCCGGATACAGGATGATCTTTCCTATATGCTGACTTTCGGGCAGACCCAGGAATTGCCAGGTCTTTCCCTCATCCGTACTTTTATAAACCCCGATGCCGGCATAAGAAGAACGGCTGCTATTGGCCTCTCCGGTACCTACCCAAATGGTTTTACTGGTCCAGTTTACAGCAATATCTCCGATACCGATCACATTTTCTTTGTCGAAAATAGGGACCAGACTTTGTCCGTTATTGGTGCTATGCCATAGTCCTCCCGTAGCATAGGCCACATAAAATTCAGTAGGATCGGCAGGGTTCACGTCAATATCCACCACCCGTCCGCTCATGATACTGGGACCGATATTCCGGAACTTGATCTCCTTCAACAAACTGCTGTCTTCCAACAATTTTCTTTTCTGCAATCCGTTTAATCTTTCTGTAGCGGTGCTCGGTTTTGTTTGTGCCCAAACAGAATTAACAGTTAATAAAAATAGGAATGCCGTAAATTTGGTAAGCAGGCTACTCATTACCGGAGCATTTTTTAGAAGGCTCATATCGTTAAATTTAAATTGACAGTCAAATGCGTTGTTTAAAAATACAGCTATTGTGGATATTAACCATGATGATGTTTGTTTGGGGAACCGATGTTTCGGCGCAGTACAAAAGCTTCAAGTTGAATGCCGATGGCGACACCCTGAATGCCATAACCAACAGCGGACTCAAACAGGGCAAATGGGTAATCCATGTGGATGAGATCAGGGGTGAGCCCGGATATGAGGAAGAAGGGATCTTTGCAAAAGACAAAAAAGAAGGGATCTGGCGATTGTATAATCTTACCGGCGACCTGATCGGAGTAGAAAATTATAAACTGGGGGGCAAGGATGGTGTGCAACAGTACTATACCTATCTGGGCGATCTGGTGCGGGAAGAATCATGGCGCGCCTATAATCCGGATGCACCATTTGATACCATTCCTATTTATGGAATCGGGAGCAATGAGATCTTAGAATTTAAAATTGTGAAAGCCGAACAATACAGTGTGAAGCACGGAGAATTTAAATATTATGAACCCGGAACCGGGATCCTGATGAAGACAGAAAAATATGACCGTGGTTTATTGGTCACGCCCGGTGCGCCAGTAGTACCCGTTACTACGGTTACAGAAAAACCGAAAAAAATTGAGAAGACTCCCGAAATGCTGGAATGGGAAAAGAAGAATAAGGGCAAGAAAAAAGTAGTACGGGATGGCAGAACGGTCTTGTGATCCCGTTGCCGCCACCCCTTTTACTCAAAAATTATTTTACCGGCACTACACTAATAGCACATCCTCCACCCGGAGCCAGTGCAAGGTGTAATATTGTTTTGCTATCCACTACTTGTTTGCTGATCACATAAGCTTCCGGATTTTTTTGGTAATCCGCATCCGGAGCATCTGCATAAATAGTAGCCGTATATTTTTTGTTATTGTCTAAGAAATCGAGCGCTATATCGGTACTGCGTTTATTCTCATTCGTGATGGCACCAATGAACCAGTTATTGGTCTTCTTTGCTTTTCTGGCGATCGTAATATATTCTCCGGGTTCGGCTTCCAGGTATTTACTATCGTCCCAATCAACCGCCACATCTTTTATGAATTGAAAAGCATCCAATCTTTTCTCATAGCTTTCTGGCAGGTCGGCGGCCATTTGGAGCGGACTGCAAATAGTAACATACAGGGCTAATTGCTTGGCCAGGGTGGTATGGATGGTTTCTTTTTTATTTTTGTCCCAATAACTCAGGTCGAGCTGAAAGATGCCGGGTGTATAATCCATTGGTCCGCCCATGAAGCGGGTGAAAGGAAAAATGGTTTCATGCCGGGGTTTATTTCCTGCACTCCAGGCATTGAATTCCATGCCCCTTGCAGCTTCGCAGGCCAACCAATTGGGGTAGGTGCGACTAAGTCCGGTAGGCCGCACCGGTTCATGTGCATCGAGCATGATCTTATAAGATGCTGTTTTTTGTGCCACGCGAACATAGTGATTCACCATCCATTGTCCATCATGGTGTTCGCCTCTTGGAATGATATGCCCTACATAACCTGTCTTCACTGCATCATATCCATTGGCTTTCATGAACCGGTAAGCGGTATCCATTTGTCTTTCGTAATTGGTTACCGATGCGGAAGTTTCATGATGCATGATGAGCTTCACATTTTTTGATGCGGCATAGCGATGCAATTCTTTCACATCAAAATCGGGATAGGGCGTTACAAAGTCGAACACATTTTCTTTGTACTGGCCAAACCAATCTTCCCAACCCACATTCCATCCTTCTACCAATACGCCACCAAATCCGTGCTTGGAAGCAAAGTCGATATATTTTTTTACGTTGGCTGTAGTGGCTCCGTGTTTTCCGGATGGCTTTAATACTGATGGATCAAAGTTGGTGGCATTTTGATTGCCTGCATAATCCCAGGTTGATTTGCCGATATGCATTTCCCACCAGATGCCTACATATTTTGTTGGATGTATCCATGAAGGATCCTTGATCACGGAAGGATCATTCAGGTTGAGGATGGTATGTGAGGCAAGAATATCGGTTGCTTTATCCGACACCAGGATCGTGCGCCATGGCGTTTTTGCGGGTGCTTGTAAATAAGCCATATTGCCTAAGGCATCCGGAACCAGTACCGAGCTTAAATTAAAATTCGATTTATCAATATGCAGGTTCATGGCCGGATAATTTACCAGTGCTGCTTCATGAATATTGATATAGAGCCCGTCTTTCGATTTCAGCATCAATGGTGTTTGCACCGCATCTTTATCAAAGAACTGGTGGGCAAAAATTGAAGCGGCCAAACTTGCATCATCTGCATTGACCTCACTGAGGTTGGTTACGTTCGGACTGAATTCATTGCTGTCATAATCGCCCGGTATCCAGAAAGCCTTATGGTCGCCGGTGAGATGAAACTGAGTTCTTTCTGCAGCTACGATAAAATGATTCAGGTTCTGTTGTTCCGGAAATTCATAACGAAATCCTACCCCATCATCAAACACTTTAAAAATGATCTTGAAGCTGATCGCCTTATCTCCTTTTTGAGAAAGGGTTACATCATATTCATTATAATGATCGCGGATCGATTTTACATCGCCCCAAACAGGCGTCCATTCATCATCAGCGCCGGTTACCGAAGAGGCGGTGATCACGAGGCCATCTTTTAAGGCAGGCAAGGGTTCATTGGTAATGGTTTGTTTCAATTCAAAACCCATGGACGAGGGAAGGATAACAGACCTGTTCTTATACATAAGGTCGTACATGGGTGTGCCTTGTCCGTCTAACCAGAATTCCAACTGAATATTTTTACTGGGTGAACTTACCACTGTTTTATTCTGTGCAATACTAAGCGTAGAGATCAACAGGGCAAGTCCTGCGATACAGCAATTTTTAAGAAACATAGCAATCGGGTTTTAGAAAGTAAATCTACTGTTTAATGTGTATATTTTACACACTTACTTGAAATTGTTGAAAAAATTCCTGAAAAACAATAGCTGGTATGGGATGGAATTGCGCCAGTAATCCCAGCCATGCACCCCAAAACGTTCAATATAATCATGCGGAATTTTTAAGGCCAGCATTTTCTGGTGCAAGCGCCGGTTGCTTTCAATGAAGATATCGTGGTTACCACAATCGAACAGGATCTTCACCGGCGTATTGGGATATAGTTCTATCAGGTTGATGATCGACCAATCATGCCAGTACTTGGCATTGGTGCTGGTATCGCCAATGCGTAGCGCAATTTCAAATTGTGTTTTACTATCGGTAAGGTCCATGCCCCCACTCATCGCGGCAGCAGCACCAAATATCGCCGGGTGGCGAAGCGCCAGGAACATGGCTCCATGGCCACCCATGCTGAGACCGCAAATCGCGCGGTGCTGGGGATCGGCTACAGTTTTAAAATGGCTGTCGATATACCCCACTACTTCTGTGGAGATATGGGTTTCATAACGGTAAGCCGTATCCGTAGGTGAATCAAAATACCAACTTCCGATTGCCCCGTCCGGACAAACAATGATCAACTGATAAAGATCCGCATAGTTGGTCAACTGCGGGATGCGTGTGATGCAGTTGCTATAGCTGCCTCCATATCCGTGCAGGTAATACACCACCGGAAACCTTGCTTTCCCGCGCGCATAATTGCTGGGCTTTATCACCACACATTTGATCGACTTATGCATGCTGTTGGAAAAAATAGCGACAGTGTCTACCGTACCGGCATTAGAAATTAAGCAGGTACCGATGACAAAAATGAGCAGAATGATTTTTTTCATGATTGGAATATTGGCACTAAGCTACGAATATGCCATAAAAAAAGCTGCTCATTTCGGAGCAGCTTTTATCATTCAGTAAAAAATTTAATTCTTGATCTCTTTTTGCATGGGGTTAGTACCACCTCCCATTCCGCCGCCGCCTCTTGGGCCACGGCCGCCACCTCCTTTAAAGAGTTGGAATTTGCTGGGTTCAACTTTTACAGGCCAACCGTTATTAGCCGTATTGATATCGGCAGTTTCACGCATTGGATCCAGTAAGATGGAAGCCACTTCTTTATCTTTCATGAAGGTTTTGGTAACCTTGTTCTCATTTTTGCGCCATACCTGTACAGGAACACGGTCAATCTCTTTGCTACCATCCTTAAAGGTCCATTCAACGATGATGGGCATCAACAATCCGCCTTTATTGCTAAACGTGAGTTCATACATATTCTTACCCCCGGCAATATGATAGCGTTCTGCTTGTGTAAAAGTATCCACGACTGCTGCAGGGGTGGTAATTTCAAATGGGGTACTGTCTACCTTAGCCAGACCACGATCATACTTCCAATAAAAATCACGCAGCGATTCATCGGCATCTGTAGCAAATACAATTCGTTTGTCATCGCGGTTCCTGATCTTAGAAATATCATCAAAATTATTCAGGTTGGGTTTGGCTACCGGAATTTTACGGGTGCTGAGTCCATTATTATTGCCTCCACCGATGGGGTCTGTACTCAACACCGACCACCGAACTGTGTCCAGTGAAATATCGCAGGCATCGGTACTATAAAACCATCCTCTCCAGAACCAGTCAAGGTCTTCGCCACTGGCATCTTCCATGGTCCTGAAAAAGTCGCCTGGTGTGGGATGTTTGAAAGCCCATCTGCGTGCATATTCTTTAAAGGCATAATCGAAATTCTCCCTGCCCATGATGGTTTCGCGCAGAATATTCAATCCGGTTGTGGGTTTGCTGTAAGCATTGGGGCCAAACTGAATGATGTTTTCACTATTGGTCATGATTGGCTCCAGCTGATCTTTCGGCAGTTTCATATAATCCACGATCTTATAGGCCGGGCCCTTGCCTACCGGAAATTTATTATCGAACAGTTCCTCTGTCAGGTATTCGCAAAATGAATTCAGTCCCTCATCCATCCAAGTCCACTGGCGCTCATCACTGTTGATGATCATGGG
>Ga0194037_1000960_pt1 | contig 21835 bp, 20 predicted proteins | sample JunL306m_MetaG_FD_148653 | JGI IMG/M metagenome (GOLD analysis project Ga0194037, IMG submission 148653) | Anoxic zone freshwater microbial communities from boreal shield lake in IISD Experimental Lakes Area, Ontario, Canada - Jun2016-L304-6m | ecosystem: Environmental > Aquatic > Freshwater >...
TCTTGTCGTCAAAATTGTAGAAATCATCGTCGAGGTCACGGATGGGAACCATACCTTCGCATTTATTTTCCACCAATTCCACGTAAATTCCCCATTCGGTAACGCCAGAAATAACACCTTCGAAAACTTGCCCGATGCGTTCGGCCATGAATTCCACTTGCTTGTATTTGATGGAAGCACGTTCGGCATTCGCTGCCAATTGCTCCATGGCGGAACTGTGCTCGCAGTAGCCCTCGTATTCTTCGGCATTCACGCTGCGACCGTCTGTGGCATATTTTTCCAACAACCTATGCACCATCATGTCGGGATAACGACGGATGGGCGACGTGAAATGGGTGTAATACTCAAAAGCCAATCCATAATGACCCATGTTGGAAGTGGAATAAATGGCTTTTGCCATGGAACGAATGGCGAGTGTTTCAATCAGGTTTTGTTCTTTTTTGCCTTGCACCTGGTCCAACAATAAGTTGATGGAACTGGATACAGCGGCTGGTTTTCCTGTTGTTTTCAGGTTATATCCAAAACGTTTGATGAACACCGAAAAAGTCATCAATTTGTCGGGGTTGGGCACATCATGAATTCTATACACGAAAGTTTTGGCTTTTTGTCCTCTACCCGGTTTGCCAATGTGCGTGGCTACCGTTTTGTTGGCCAGCAACATAAATTCCTCAATCATTTTGTTGGCATCCTTTTGCTCCTTGAAAAATACCGAAGTTGGTTTTCCTTTTTCATCAATTTCAAAACGCACTTCCACACGGTCGAAAGCAATTGCACCACTTTCAAAACGACCTTGACGGAGTATTTTTGCCAATCTGTCCATGGTCAGAATTTCTTCTTTGTAATCGCCTTCGCCAGTTTCTATCACCTTTTGCGCTTCTTCGTATGCAAATCGGCGATCACTGCAAATCACTGTTTTGGCAATTTTATAGCTCACCACTTTTGCTGCATCATTCATTTCAAAAATAACCGAATAAGTCAGCTTGTCTTCGTTGGGACGCAATGAGCAGATGCCGTTTGACAAATGCTCGGGCAACATGGGGATGGTACGATCCACCAAATAAACCGACGTTGCACGTTGTTCTGCTTCCGTTTCAATAATGCTTTCGGGAAGTACATAATGGGTTACATCCGCAATGTGAACGCCTACTTCCCAATGTCCGTTGTCCAATTTGCGCAGCGAAAGTGCATCGTCAAAATCCTTGGCGTCACGTGGATCCACCGTAAAAGTGGTTACATTTCGCATATCAATTCGCTTGGCAACTTCGGCCGGTGTAATGCCTGCATCCATCTTTTCGGCTGCCGCTTCCACCTCTGCCGGATATTTGTATGGCAATCCAAATTCTGCTAAAATTGCATGCATTTCTGCATTGTTGTCGCCTTTATCTCCCAAAATATCAATCACTTCACCAACTGGATTCTTGGCATTTGCTTCCCATTCCAACAGTTTCACAACCGCTTTTTGTCCTGTTTTTCCACCTTTCAATTTGCTTTTTGGAATAAATATATCATTGGTCATGATGCGGTTGTCCAAAGTAAGGAAAGCATAATTTTCCGACACATCCAAAATACCCACGAAGGTATCCTTGGCTCTTTTGACAACTTCTACTACCTCACCTTCAATCGGTTGTCCTTTTCGGTGTGCATATAAAAATACTTTTACCGTGTCATTCAGCAAAGCGTGATTGGTTTTACGTTCTGGAATAAATATCAAATCGCCGCCATCATCTGGTTTAAGATAGGTTTTAACGCCTTGTCTTTCAATTGTTCCCGAAATATATCCACCACGAGAATTGACTTTGAAGCAACCACGTGAGATTTCTACCAAGTAATCTTCTTCGAGAAGTTCATACAGTATCTGATTGATAAAAATCCGTTGGGATTCGGATTTGATGTTCAATAACGAGGATACTTGTTTGTAATTGAATGTCTTTTCGACATTCTCGTTGAAAACATTGACAATATTCTTTACCAATTCGGTTTTGCGAATGCGGGTGCTGGTGCCGGAGGGACGTTTCTTTTTTGACATGCTTGATGTGTTTCGTGTTTTGTGTTTCGGGAAGTTGGTACGTGATAGCTATTCGTATCAGATTCCGAAAAGAATTGAAAGGTTTCATTTTATAATACCGCAAATATACAACAAAGCAGGCTAATGTATCCATTTCAGGACCTCTTTTAATAAAGAATTCATAATGTATTCTTTTTATGTTGTATAACATGATATTTTATGCATCATATTCAAAAAACAAGTGTTTTCTTTACACTTGTTTTATTGATGAATATAACCGTTTAATAATATCGGTTTATATAGCTGAAAATAAAAGCTTTACGGACGCATTAAAACGATATTGAAAATTCCATTTTTGATAATACATAATACGATATTTAAATGACAGCTGCTTTTTACCAGAATAAAGATACACATTTAGTTGCTGTTGACTGTATAATTATGGGTTTTAAGGACAACGATTTGCATATTCTTATTGCAAAAAGGCCTTTTGAACCGATGAAAGGTGGTTGGTCGTTGATGGGTGGCTTTGTTAATCTTGGTGAAAGCATAAATGAAGCTGCTCAACGGGTCTTGGATGAATTTACGGGAATTGATGATGTTTTTATGGAGCAACTGGGTGCGTACGGGGAAGTGGAGCGTGATTTGGGAGAACGGGTGGTTTCTATTGCGTATTATGCTTTGGTGGATATTGATAAATTTGATACTTCATTGGCCATAAAATACGATGCTCGCTGGGTGAAAATATCATTGTTGCCAGAACTTATTTTCGACCATAATAAAATGGTGAAAGACACCATTAATACATTACAACGCCGAGCAGCTGTAAAACCGATCGGTTTCAATTTATTGGGTGAACAGTTCACATTGCCAATGTTACAAAGTTTGTACGAGTCTATTTATCAAGAAGATATTGATAAAAGAAATTTCCGAAAAAAGATATTGTCGATGGATATTCTCGAAAAGCTGGACGAGAAAGACAAGAGTGCTTCAAAAAGAGGTGCGTTTTATTACAGATTCAACAAAAATAAATACGACCAATTGATACAGCAAGGGATGCATTTTTCATTGTGAAAAGACGGCCCCAAATCCGCCAGCTGGCGGAGCTTAGAGACGCAGTTTGTAAATAAGAATGTGGTGTAAAGAAGTTCTTAATTTTTTTTGAAGCAATAAGTGTAATTTAAACGCTTATATCAGAAAGTAAAAGTTAGGAGCAAGGAAATAGTAAATGACCAAATAGTAAATGATTTTATGTTAGAAGCATTAAAAGAAGAAGTTTTCAAAGCCAATCTCGATTTAGTAAAACACGGATTGGTGATTTTTACTTGGGGTAATGCCAGTGCCATTGACCGCGCAAGTGGATTGGTTGTGATAAAACCATCGGGCGTTTCATACGACAATATGAAAGCGGAAGATATGGTGGTGGTGAATTTGGACGGAAAAGTAATTGAAGGTAAATTCAAACCATCGTCTGATACCGCTACTCACTTGGTTTTCTACAAGGCATTTCCAAACATTGGTGGTGTGGTGCACACGCATTCTACTTATGCCACTTCATGGGCACAAGCCGGATGTGATATTCCAAACATTGGCACCACGCATGCCGACTATTTTAGTGCCGGTATTCCATGTACACGCAGCATGACGCAAGCCGAAGTGGAAGGTGAATATGAACTGGAAACTGGAAACGTAGTGGTAGAAAGATTCGAAAGCTTGAATGCTGACCATATTCCTGGTGTTTTGGTGAAAAATCACGGACCATTTTCGTGGGGTAAAAATGCCGAGGATGCTGTTCACAACGCTGTGGTTATGGAGCAAGTAGGCAAAATGGCGTATATCGCTTATGGGGTAAATCCAGATTTGACCATGAATGACCACTTAATCAAAAAGCATTTCTTTAGGAAACACGGGCCGGGTGCTTATTATGGGCAATGAATGACCCCTAGCCCCTAAAGGGGAACTATGCAAGTCCGTCTTCATAGTCCATTTAAATTTATTTTTTAGAAATATTACAAATAACACTCTTATCCCCCTTTAGGGGTTAGGGGTTATAATATCAACATTAACAATACTAACTTCTCTGACTCCCCTTTAGGGGTTGGGGGTAATATTTTACAATATCATGGCTTACAAAGATTTAGAAGTATGGTTCGTTACAGGAGCACAGCTTTTGTACGGCGGAGACGCAGTGGTTCACGTAGATGCACATTCTACTGCAATGGTAAAAGGATTGAACGAGTCGGGCAACCTGCCTGTAAACGTTGTTTATAAAGGAACAGCCAACTCGTCGTCTGAAATTTCTGACATTATGCGTGCTGCCAATGGCGATACCAAATGTGTTGGTTTGATTACTTGGATGCACACTTTTTCTCCTGCTAAAATGTGGATTCATGGTTTGATGGACTACAAAAAACCATTGTTGCACCTTCACACTCAATTCAACGAACAAATTCCTTGGTCAGAAATCGACATGGATTTCATGAACTTGAATCAATCTGCTCATGGTGACCGCGAATTTGGTTTTATTACAAGCCGTTTACGCAAACCACGCAAAATCGTTGTTGGTTTCTGGAAAGACAAATCTACCCACGAAAAAATTGCTGGATGGATGCGCGTTTGTGCTGGATGGGCTGATGCTCAAAGCATGCAAATCATCCGTTTTGGTGACAACATGAACAACGTGGCTGTAACCGATGGCGATAAAGTAGAAGCTGAAATCCGTTTGGGTTATCACGTTGACAATGCACCAATTGCTAAATTGGTACCTTTTGTTGAAGCGGTTACTGAATCAGAAATTGATGCATTGGTGGATGAATACGAGAAATTATATGACTTTGCTGATGACTGCAAGAAAGGTGCTGAGAAACACATTTCTGTTCGTCAGGCTGCTGCTCAGGAAATTGGATTGCGCCGTTTCCTTGAATCTAAAAATGCAACTGCATTCTGTACAAGTTTCAACGAATTGGAAGGAATGTCTCAATTGATGGGATTTGCTTCACAACGATTGATGGCTGAAGGTTACGGATTTGGTGCCGAGGGTGACTGGAAAACTGCTGCTTTAACACGCACCATGTGGGTTATGGCAGAAGGATTACCTGGTGGATGTTCATTCCTGGAAGATTATGTATTGAATTTTGCTGGTGAAAATAGCTCAATTCTTCAATCACACATGTTGGAAATCAACCCGGAAATTGCGAAAGCTAAACCACGTATTGAAGTTCACTTCTTGGGAATAGGTGACGCTGGTGTTTGTGCTCGTTTGGTATTCCAGGCACACGAAGGTACTGGTATTGCTGCAACTGTTGTGGATATGGGTAACCGTTTCCGCATGATTGTAAACGAAGTAACAGTAATTGAACCACAAGCATTGCCTAAATTGCCTGTTGCTTGCGGATTGTGGATTCCACAACCAAACCTCGAAGTAGGTGCTGGTGCCTGGATTACTGCTGGTGGAACTCACCACTCTAGTTTCTCATTCTCTATCACCACCGAGATGATGGAAGACTACGCAGAAATTGCTGATATCGAAATGTTGATTATTGATAAAGATACCAACATCCGCAACTTCAAGCAAGATATTCGTAACAACGAAGTGTATTACATGTTGAATAAAGCGCTTAGATAGTCGGTAGTTTGTAGTCGGTAGATAGTAGTAAGAAGTCGGTAGCTAGTAGTGGGTAGTTTATAGTAAGAAGTCAGTAGATTGTAGTACGAAGTCGGTAGTAAAAAAGGAGATAAAACAGTTTTTTATAAAACAAAATACTTCAATTTACTATTTATAAACTACCATCTACTATCTACCAACTACCATCTACTAACTACAATCTACCCACTACAGTCTACAATCTACCCACTTCTTACTACTTTCTACAAACTACTAACTACATACTAAAAAATGAAATACGTAATAGGTTTAGATTATGGAAGCGATTCAGCCCGTGCGGTGATCGTAAACGCCGAAAATGGCGAAGAGCTGGCTTCATCAGTAAAGTATTATCCACGTTGGTCGGAAGGAAAATATTGTATTCCAACTGCCAACCAATACCGTCAACACCCACAAGATTATGTTGACGCATTGGAATTCACAGTGAAAGATGCACTTTCAAAATGTCCTGCCGGAACTGCCGAACAAGTTGTTGGTATTGCTTTCGACACCACCGGTAGTACTCCGGTATTTACCGACAAAAACGGAACGCCACTTTCATTACTTCCTGAATTTGCTGAAAACCCGAACGCCATGTTCGTGTTGTGGAAAGACCACACCGCCATCAAAGAAGCGCAGGAAATCAATGATCTTTGTGCTCGTTGGGACATCGACTACAGTTCTTACGAAGGTGGAATTTATTCTTCGGAATGGTTTTGGGCAAAAGCTTTACACGTACTTCGTTCCGACGAAAAAGTACGTAACGCTGCTTATTCTATCGTTGAACATTGCGATTGGTTACCAGGTTTGATTACCGACAAAACTGATCCTTCTATCATTTGCCGCAGTCGTTGTGCATCTGGTCACAAAGCCATGTGGTTAGAGAAATGGGGTGGTTTACCTTCCGAAGAATTCTTGACTGCACTTGATCCATTGTTGGCAGGTTACCGTCAACGTCTTTATACCGACACTTGTCCTAGCGACAAAAAAGTTGGTACTTTGACAGAAGAATGGGCTGGTCGCTTGGGCTTAACAACAAATGTAGCTGTGGCAGTTGGTGCTTTTGACTGTCATATGGGTGCTGTAGGTGCTGAAGTTACTCCTGGTGCGTTGGTACGTGTTATCGGAACTTCTACCTGCGACATCATGGTGGCTAGTTACGAAGAAATGGGTCACAAATTGATTCCCGGCATTTGCGGACAAGTAGATGGTTCAGTGATTCCTGGTATGATCGGACTTGAAGCTGGTCAATCGGCTTTTGGTGATGTTTATGCTTGGTTCAAACAAGTTTTGGCTTGGCCTATCGAAAATATATTGGCTAAAAGCACCTTGATTGATGCTGAAACAAAACAAAAACTGATTGATGAATCGTTGGATCAAATTATTCCAGCACTTTCTATCGAAGCAGCAAAAGTTCCGGTTTCTGAGTCAACAATTTTGGCTACCGACTGGATCAATGGTCGCCGTACGCCTGATGCCAATCAACTGGTAAAAGGTACCATCACCGGATTAAACTTAGGAAGCTCTGCTCCACTTATTTTCCGTGCATTGGTAGAAGCAACCGCTTACGGTTCGAAAGCAATTGTTGATCGCTTTATCGAAAATGGTATTGAGATTAAAGAAATCATCGGTATCGGTGGTATTGCTTTGAAATCACCTTTCGTAATGCAAACCTTGGCCGATGTATTGAACATGCCTATTAAAGTGGCAAAAGCTGAACAAGCTTGTGCATTCGGAACGTCTATGTTTGCTGCCGTGGTAGCAGGTGTTTACGCAAAAGTAGAAGATGCACAAAAAGCCATGGGAATGGGATTTGCTTCTGAATACTTTCCAAACAAAGAAAATGCTGCTCTTTACAGTGAATTGTACAAAGACTATTGCAAGTTAGGACAGTTTACCGAAAAAGAATTATTCTCTTAAACAAAAATAAGACTAACCACTAAGATACTAAGGACACTTAGTGACACTAAGAATTCAAATTAAGAAGAACACTTAGAAAAAACAAATGTTTTTTATTTTTTTGAGTATTAGAAATACAAACTGCATAAAACATTTATGTTTTATACTTAGTGTTCTAAAGTAAAAATAGAAAGATTAAAAAGCTTAGTGAATCTCAGTGTTTTTAGTATCTTAGTGGTAAACTTCTTATTTTCATATTTATAATTAGATGAAACTTTCTTAAATCATAAATAATAAAACGAAATCATGAATTGGAATTCACAGGAATTTATTTGGCTCGACTGGGTTATTCTCTCAGTTGGGATATGTGCTGTATCATGGGCTGTATGGCGCTCGGTACAAAAAGATAAACGTTTGCAAAAAGGTGCAGACAGCTCTGACTATCTGTTCGGAAAAGGCGAACCTTGGTATATTATTGGTGCTGCTATCTTTGCTGCCAACATTGGTTCTGAACACCTTGTAGGACTTGCCGGAACTGGCGCAAAGTCGGGTGTAGGTATGGCTCACTGGGAAATGCAAGGATGGATGATCCTTATCTTGGGATGGCTATTTGTTCCATTCTATCAATTAATGAACACGAAGTTAGGGAAAATCATTACCATGCCCGACTTCCTCAAAAATCGCTACACACCGCGTGCCGGATCTTGGTTGTCTATCATTACACTTATCGCTTATATACTTACCAAAGTGAGTGTAACTGCCTTTACCGGTGGTATCTTCATGGAAAGTCTTATCGGCTTGCCTTTCTGGTACGGAGCTATTGGCTTGATAGTATTAACAGGTCTCTTCACTATTTTTGGTGGAATGAAAGGTGTAATGACGTTGTCGGCTATTCAAACGCCGATACTTATCATTGGGTCTTTCCTTGTTCTTTTCTTGGGATTATCGGCTCTTGGTGATGGTAATGTTGCGCACGGTTGGACGGCCATGATTGATTATTCAAGAACGTTAAGCGTTGGAAAAGATGGTGTTGCTTATGGTACCAACCACATGTTTCACTTAGAAACTGGTGACCCATTGTATGACGATTATCCTGGTTTCTGGGTATTTATTGGTGCTTCTATTATTGGTTTTTGGTATTGGGCTACCGACCAACATATCGTGCAACGTGTACTTGGACAAACAAAAGGTGAAGCCAACGACGTGGTAATGAAACGTGCTCGTAGAGGTACAATCGCTGCTGGATATTTCAAAATTCTTCCTGTGTTCATGTTCCTTATTCCTGGTATGATTGCCGCCGCATTGGCAGCACGTCCGGGCAGTGGCTTTACCTTAGACAATCCTGATACCGCTTTCGGTTCAATGGTGAAATTTGTATTGCCAGCCGGTGTAAAAGGTATTGTAACCATTGGATTTATATCTGCTTTGGTTGCTTCATTGGCCGCATTCTTCAACTCTTGTGCTACTTTGTTTACCGAAGATTTTTACAAACCAATGTTCAAAGGCAGAACCGAAGCTACATACGTTTTGGTTGGTCGTATCGCAACAGTGGTGGTAGTGGTACTTGGTATTGCATGGATTCCGGTAATGATGAGTCTTGGTAGCCTTTATTCTTATCTGCAAGGTATTCAATCGTTGCTTGCTCCAGCTATGGTAGCCGTATTTGTAATGGGTATTTTCTCCAAAAAGATTACCCCAAAAGCAGGTGAAGTTGGTTTAATAGGAGGCTTCTTTATTGGAATGGCTCGTTTGCTCACCAACATCCTTACCAATACAGGCAAAGATGTGATGACAGGTGGTTTCTGGGAAAACACACATTGGTTTTGGCATACTAACTGGCTAATTTTTGAAATCTGGTTGCTCGTTTTCATCATGTTGATGATGGTAGTAGTTTCGTTTTTCACTGATAAACCAACTGCACAACAAATCGATTTCATCACTTTCGACGGCGACTACAAGAAACTTATCTTCAAAAGCTGGAACAAATGGGATGTTATTGCCTCACTTGGCGTAATTGCTATTTGTGCAGCATTCTATATTTATTTCTGGTAAATAAAAAAAAACAATGTTCCAAGTCGGGGCGCGACTTAAAGTCGCACTCCGACTTCGAACAATAGAACCATTAAACAATATTATCATGAAAAAAATAGCATTATTTATTCTAATTATGACAGTGATCTTTACAGCTTGTAACAGTAAAAAAAGCAGTGTTCAGTTATTTCCTGAAAAGAATTTTGATACCACTTTGGTGAATCAAAAAGTTTCGCTTTACACAATAAAGAACGAAAAAGGAATGACTGCACAAATCACCAATTACGGTGCGCGTGTCGTAAGTTTATGGGTTCCTGCCAAAGATGGTGAATTCAAAGATGTGATTTGGGGTTATGAATCCATCAAAGATTACTTGAAATCAACTGATTTGTTTGCTGGTCCTATCGTTGGTCGTTATGGCAATAGAATTGGGAAAGGACAATTTTCATTAGACGGAAAGGCATATCAACTGACATTGAACAACAACGGCAACCAATTGCATGGTGGTGTAAATGGTTTTTATACCAAGGTTTGGAATGCACGTCCTTTCAAAAATGATAAAGGAGAAGAATCTTTGGAAATGAGTTATTTGTCGCCAGCTGGCGAAGAAGGTTACCCTGGAAACTTGACCATCAAAGTGGTTTATTCAATTACTGCCAACAACGAATTGGCCATTAATTACGAAGCCACTACGGATTCAACAACCATTCTAAATCCAACCTCGCACATGTATTTCAACTTGCATGGTACTTCTGCGCTTTCTACCGATTCGCACATTCTTACCATCAATGCTGACAAATACACGCCAACGGATTCTTTGCTAATCCCAACTGGTGAAATTGCAACTTTGGAAGGTACGCCACTCGATTTCAGAAAACCAATAGCAGTTGGCGAACGTATCAAAACTGACTTTCTGGCTTTGAAATATGGCAAAGGTTACGACCATAATTATGTATTAATCAAGAAAGCCGGAGAAGTATCGTTGGCAGCCGAAGTTTACGAACCTGCAACAGGCATAGTTATGAAAGTAACTACAGACCAACCGGGTGTACAGTTCTACAGTGGCAACTTTATGGACGGAAAAGACACAGGCAAACGTGGCGATGTGCATAATTACAGAACCGGCATTGCTTTGGAAACACAAAACTTCCCTGATGCACCCAACCATGCTAACTTCCCTTCTGCAACTTTGAAAGCAGGTGAAACCTACAAACAAGTGGCTGTTTACGCATTTGAAGTAAAGAAATAATACTCTAAGTCGGAGTGCGACTTAGTGCTACAAAAAAGAGTTTGATAATTTATCAAACTCTTTTTTTGTGACTTATATATATCCTGTTCTACCAGTTTGAAAATTTAATAAATTATTTATCCGGTTGGCTGGGGTATATAGCTGCTAAACCAGCCGAACAAATAGACTGACGCAATACTCCCAGCTGAGTTCTATTTTACCTCCTCGACAAAAATAGCATATGCATCACCAGCCTTTCTATTAGGATAGAAAGATATATTTAGAATATAATTCTTCTTTTTGTAATCTATTCCATTTTTTTTTAAATCTTTCCCCCAATTAAATTCTTTCTCATTGGTAATTAGTACCCAATCATTTCTCAATAACTCACGGGAATAATACCCGTAAATTTCTTCATCGGATTGAGAAGCGGAATAATGCACTGAAATGAATGTTTTTTTTAATACCGCATGAGAATCCTCGTAAGTAACTATTGTATTAGGAAATTTATTGATTTTATTTAATTCATTTTTCATTTCTATCAATATTTGTTTTTGCTCAGGATATGAAATAATACATCTGATTATATAAGTGATAAAAAAACAAAGAAAAATAAACACGGGTATAAATGATACATTTTTATATATAAAAGCAAGTATTTTTTTCATGTTTTCAAAAATTACAGAGTGAATTTTATTTATCAAACATATTTCAGATATACTAAAGTATATATTTCAATCCAAGATTAATTCCCACACTCCCAAATGGATATTTTATAATTAATGACGAGGTCGGTTGTGAATCGGGTGTGGCTGTGCTGCTACTGGTTGTCTTGACACTTTCAACAAAGTTTATTTCTTTGTTTTTTGTCGTCATACTTGGCAGCACATCAGCTCCATTGTATGTGGCAGTAGTAAATATTCCCTTTGTGGGTGCATAAGATAAATTTACAGTTGTTATTTCGGCATACAAAACTGCTTGTTTATTCAATTTATACTGTGCGCCAATGCAGGAGCTGATTCCCACTGCATCACCACCATTCATTTTTACATCATAAAGAAACACATCGGTACCCTTGGTTTCTTTCCCTGAATAATACACATCGCCAGAACCAAATATAATTCCAAATTTAGCATACGGATTTATATTGTCCATCCCTGAAGCAATCACAATCGTTGGAGTAAAACGTGTCATGTTGGCTGAATAGTTTGAACTAGATGTGCCTCCAACAGCACTGCCTTGGCTATATGTATTGGCACCAATCAAAAATGAAAGACCCAATTCAGCACCAATGTTCTTATTAAACATATAGCCCACAGACCCACCATAATTAGAACCTTGTCCCAATGATAAATGAATTTGTTCCTGGGAAGAAGTAAAATTAGTACTTGTGTTGTTTGAAAAATTGGGTACATTTTGTGTACTTGTACTAAATGCGCCACCGCCGCTAATGCTTACATATAAGTTTTGTGCAAGTAAATGATTTGCACACACAAAAAGCGTCACTGTCACTAATAAAGTCGATAATTTTCTTTTCATTTTGTTCGTTTTAGTCTTGTTGCGTACTCTCAAGCTTTTCCGCATCCGCTTATTTGTTTATATTCTTTTGCAAGATTTCCCAAGCAAAGCCCACCCTATTTGCACATTTAATCAATTCTATGTCAAATTGGAAGGGTTCACTTATTTGGTGAGCTTAATTGTCAGGGGAGAATAGTCCAGGTTTCTGAAGCCTACCAAACCATACACTGTTTCACCAACCTTGATGTCACGGTTTACGATATCGTATTGCAGCAGCTCGTTGAATAGATTTTTATTAGCATTAGCAGCTACCAACATATTACTTCCAGCAAGCAGAGGCCCAAGTATCAAACCAACTGGAAAGGGATGAGAGCCATTTACTGTAAATGTCAATGGAGTGAACAGTAAATAGAACAAGTGACTTGGAACAGACTGCTTTAAATTATTATTTACCCACACGGATTCCATTGGATAAATCATTGTGTTACCAGAATAAAAAGCTGCATTGTTGCCGATATTAATTACTTTGTCGGTGTTATTTGTAATTTTCACCGCCACTAACTTGATGTTATTCTTCTTCTCCTTCTTTGAAATCTTACTGTTGCCTTTTTCATTCAAAACGTCATAACGGTAATAAAGACTTACATCTTCCATACTGTTTGAAGCAGTATAAGCAACCTTGGTTGGATTAATAGCATAATAACTTTGGGCACATCCGCCAATTAGAAAAATAAATGCAAACATCAAGCAATTGGAAATAAACTGTCTCATGATTCTGTAAATTTGATTTTGTAAAAATTGATTTTAATGATAATTCTATTCTTTGTATTATTTACTTCCTGCTTCTATTGGAATAACTATCCATAAATTTATTATTAACCACTAATCCATTGGTGTTTAGTTTGAAATCCAATGAAGATTTAAGTAAAGCACGTTTTACGCGAGCTGGTTTGGGCGCTCCTTGTAAACCCGATATTTGACTGATTGCTTTTCCCAAAAGGTCTTCGTTGGTGTTCCCCAATTGATTGCTATAATCATCCTGTACCAAAAAGTTGGGAACAAAACCTTGCGTGAAATCGCTAAGGTGATCCTTATTGAAATACTTTAAAATGATGGGCATGAAAGCCCATTGATTGTTTGTGTTTTTTGTGTCATTCACCAAAGTAGAACCCACATTTTTCCCTACTGTAGTGTCTCCAATAAGTACAACTGGCAGGAAGGGCGACAATCCATTGATCACCATTTCGCTGGCAGAAGCAGTACCATTGCCCACCAAAAAGAAAATGCGCTGAAGGTTATTCCCAATGTTTTGAATGGGTGTTTTCACTGTTGAGGGAGAAGCAGCATCAATTGTTGTTGAAAAATTAGTTACAAATGGGTTTTCGCTATATTGACTTTTAAAACTTGAACTGTTAAAGTAGTCAGTGTAGTTCTGGTTAAACTCTGTATAAGCAAACACCTTATTCGTGGTGAGATTGGGAACAAGCATGCTCGACAGATGTACGGCAGATGACATCATGCCGCCATGATTATATCGTAAATCTATAATTAATTCAGACACATTTTGTGTCTTGAAATTTTGGAAGACGCTGTTCAATTCCAAATCATACTTCATCGATCCATCGCCAGGATCATTGGTAAAGAAGTTGTAGACCAAATAGCCCACTTTTTTATTCTGAACAGTATAAACAGTATCCATGTATACAGGATCTTCCTGATAATTAGCAGCTTTGTTTACAGTAACTGCGGTTTGGTCATAAAGCGAATTGTTTGCTACCAACGCGAAAGTTATCGTTGAACTTGCTGACTTATCATACAAATAATTTATAACTTCCTTGTAATTGAGAATGGTTATTTGCGTACCATTAATTCTCCTAAAAATGTCCCCACGTTTAATGCCTTGTTTCTCGGCTGGAGTTCCATGTTTCACATATTCTACTATCCCCAATACGTTGTTATTGTATGAGTTTTCTTTATACAACTGAAAGTCGAAACCAATATCAGCAGTACTAACGCCATTCAGCTCATTCAAAATGTCATTATAACTAGCAAAAATGGCCGAGAACCGATCAGCTTTATTCTTTAGACTTACAAAATAGTCACTCGGATTAGCGGAAGAACTCGCATAAGCTGGCAGCGTAGTATTCCAATAATACAACTCCGACATGTTCTGATAAAGCCATTCATTCACATACATGGACATTTTATCATCCTCGGATGGACCTTTGACATCATCCTTACAACTCACGAAAAACAAACTCACACACAAGAAAAACAAGACTCGCTTCATAATTATTTATTTTTAAAATTAGTATTTTCAGTCAATATGTTTGTAATATCCCTTTTTTACAATCTCGTTTATTAGATATCGCGCTTCTACAATGTCGATTCCAATCCCAAACTTGATGGTTTTCATACCGTAGTCAAATTTTATTTTTCCGCCAGTCATTCCCCAAAATTCGCCAGGTTTCTTTTGTGTAAATAAATCAGTAGATGCTTGACCTGGATTTAGTTCTAATCCTTTCAAGAATTTCAACTCATACTCTTTTCTATAGACTCTGAAGTTTACAATTTGCCTTTCAATTTGCAGAACTTGATTGTCAATTGTTATTACTTCAAATCCCAGCAAGCTCCATATAATTCCAGTAATCATAAATCCACCACCAATGGTCCAACCGATAAGCCAAAATAACATGAAGCTATTCATTTCATTCTCAATTTCACGTAAGGCTGATAATTCTCCCATGAGCCAACCTCCCAACCAAGCAATCATAAAAATAATCATAAACCAATTCTTTTTTGAAGGAATTTGTATTTTCATAATCAATCCATCAAATGTAATTGTTGCTTTCCCATTAGTTGTTTCTTCAATCATAATTTTTTCGATTAATATATAGTTATTACATTTATTTCTTTCATATTCTAACTGTATCGTGTAAGGCTGATTTCCCCGTTTCCCGTAGCGTAACCCTGCGTTGTTTAAGTTCGGCGTACGGCTCTTTGCCTACGTCGCGGCTAGAAGGAAGGCTCTGCCTTCCAAATGCAAGGCAAAGCCTTGCTTCCCACCCGATCCCGATAGCTATCGTGGACGAAAGACGCTATGCCGAACAACAAGATTACCTTGCTACGCTACGCCGAACCGGGTCATTTATTTAAACCAAATCATCTTTTCAAACTTTACAAATTTAAAATCAATAAACCCTGGTGGAATTGTCATTTTTAGACCTTTGACCTTATTTATCATCGAAATCAATTCATTTTCATTGAAAAATGTTTTTTTTGACAAAGTAAGAATAACAACCTCTTTAATAATTCCCTCTCTATCCGTAAACATTTGAATAAATATACTTGCCTTTAATTTTACCAATTCCTTATATCTATCTTTGCTAAAACAACTTAATACAGCATTATAAACAGCTAATCCCTCAGACATTTCATTGGGATTATTTCTAGTCAAACTGTAATCAAATCTACTACCTTTTGGAGGATATTCTTTATCGGAAAATATTATATCATCTTTTATCCCGAAGTATTTAAAATTACTATCATTTTTTATTACAATAGCATTCTGAGGAATTAACACAAGTGTTTTTGATGATTTATTGTTGCCATCCTGAATATTGCTCTTTGTGCTGCATCCCAAAAAAAGAAACAATACTACAATATACGTAGTTGCCAGATAATTAACCATGTTTTTTTCATTAATAATTTGAATTTAAAAATTTTTGCAATTATAGTACTTGGAAAACTTAATGTCGAATCAACAGGGCAACCATAGGGTGTTCCCGAATGATATCGCTGAAATTGATTAACTAATTCCAAATACTCAATTCTTTGTTGAATAGTAAATTCAGTCGGAAATATACCATTATTATTTACAATTTGTTTATAAACCCACATCTAATTGATTACATATCCGGTTGGACGGGGGTATATAGGGTCGGATTAGAAATAAATCCCACCCACGTGCAACGCCCATCTTTTGAACATCTAATTAATTACATATCCGGTTGGACGGGGGTAAATTTGCAATCTTGGTTTGATATTTCAAAATTCTATTCAGTTGTTCAATTACAGGATGAAAAAATGGAACCGTATCATTCGAAAAAGCTTGAACTCGCACTTCCATAATATCGCAATTTTTTATTATACAAGTTAAATTGTGGTGTATCGTTTTATCGTCTTCTGAAATCAAAAACCATTTGTAGTTCTTTACAAATTCAGACTTCCAGTTGTCACTGGGACCTAAACCTACAGTTAATCTCCAATCGAACTTTTTATTTTTATGATTCCAAAACAACGAAACTGCCATCTGCCACTTATTTTTATAAAAAATATCGGCATAATAACACTCTCCAAGTCTTAAATACTTTTTCAAAATATCTATATCCTTAAACTCTATAAGACTATCACGTATCGCAGCCTCCCAATCAATATGATATACGGGTGCTTCAAGTATTCGAAATTCACATCGGCGAGCTTCTTTTATGGATAAAGGCATTATAGGTTTTTTAGTTATAAATTCAAAATAGCGATCATTATAGACAAAATGTCTGTATTTAAAGGATCTTACTACTTTTTTCGCTTCTTTAAAATACCCCTCATCGATATTTGGGAAGTTCTGTGTGCTAAATACTTTGGTCTGACTTTTACATGAACAAAAAACAATAAACATGCACCAACAAGCACTTTTCAAAACATTTATTAGAATATACTTAATTTGATTGTAATCTCTTTCATTTTTAAATTTTAGAATCTTCATAATCATACTTGTTAATTATTTACAATTTAAAATCGCTACTGAACTGATATTCTCCTGTTGATATTTCGAGTATGTAATAATTTCGAAAGTACCTGTAGCTGGATCCATAACTTTTAGTTCTTGATTACCCCCGTTTGATAATTGTGTACCTACTATTACCATAGTATGGCTATCACCATCTGTGTTTGGAGACGTGTATGGTATTCCTGTAGCTCCTTGGTTTTTCAAATAATCGTAGATTTCATCAAAAGTAAAATCTGCACCATCTTCTTTAGAAGCTAACAATGTGAAATTTTGATATTTAAAAACACCCCAAAAATCAACTTGAGTGTCAGTGAGCCCGGTATTTCCTGCTGCATTCGCATAATAGTTTTGATTATGGCATCCACCCATAAATTCAGCTGCAGCCTCTGCACACCAATTCTTTTTATCACCTTGTGAGACTCCAGGTCTTCCGTTTGTTTTGTCGTTTACATCTGTGGGATTTAAATGGAATTCCTCTTGAATATAATCCCATATAGGACCTATGATATTTTCATCAAGCCAATTTATTGCATCTCCAATAGCATCAACTACCAAGTTAAAGACATCAGCAACAGCATTAACTATCCAATTAAAAGCATCAGATAATGCATCAACTATCCAATTAAAAGCATCTGATACTGCATCAACAATAGACTCCCAAAATGTTTTATCATGTGTTTCATCGCCAGTACCTGCTTCAACATTCCCATTTATATCTTTTCCACTATAATCATAACCATCTACATTGTAGCCATATTCATCATAGCCATACTCATCATAGCCATACTCATCTAAGCCATATTCATCATAGCCATACTCATCATAGCCATACTCATCATAGCCATACTCATCATAGCCATACTCATCATAGCCATACTCATCATAACCATACACATCATAACCATATTCATCATATCCATACACATCATAACCATACACATCATAACCATATTCATCATAACCATATTCATCATAGCCATCAATATACCCATCACCTGTTTCATCGCCTGACGATTGCGCTTTCATCTCAATACCCGCCGTCACTTCCATCTTCCCATGCTGATAAGCAAAGGCAAAGTTAATGAAAAAGAGCAGTAAAACTATATATTTCTTCATATTCTCTCTTATTAGTTCTGTTTATTTTTTGATTATTAGGGATGTGTACACTTTTTCGCCATACACAAGCCTCACGGTATAGCTACCCGGTGTGAGGTTTAGCTGAATCTGGTAGCGGTGGTTGCCCGAGGGGAGTTTGCCCATTGGTTCTTCATACACCTTTGTGCCATTCACGCTGCAGATACTCACGCTGCACGCTGACTCGGCATCCAGAATGAACGACAGGTTGAGCTGCGACACAAACGGATTGGGATATACCATTGGGGTGGCTATAAGTTCAGCCGCAGGTTGGGAAACAGCTTCCGCAGGAGCTGCATCCCCAACTTTTGATGGCTTAGTGGTATCAACGGCAGTATATATGCTCAGGTACATGGGCTTGCCCGGCTCCTTAGTATCAGGCGAGTAAAGTTGCAGGTTACCGGCCAGGTTAATGGTTTTCCCCTCACGCACTGTAGCAAGTGCGGCTTGCATTATATTTCAGTTTAAAGGATTGAAAATCCTAAGAAAAAGAAAAGGTGGGATTAAAAAGAAAATCCCACCCACGTGCAACGCTCATCTTCTGAACATTTAATCAATTACATATCCGGTTGGACGGGGCACATTACCCCCAACCTATGAACATCTAATTGATTACATATCCGTTTGGACAGGTTTGTTTTGATAACACCAAATCTGACACATTACCGGATTAAATTTTATTTCCAATTAAATGTATAATTAAACTTTGGAAAATGTTGCATAATGGAATCAAGAATAGTTTTTGATGATTGAATTATTTCTTTTTTCTGATGATCATTTAAATCAATAAGATTACTATCTGCATCATATTTTATTAAATAGCCCCAATAAAAAGCATAAACAAATGCCATGTCAGCTCCATAATCTCTTTGAGTAATAGAGATGCAATTATTTTCTTTATCAAAATCAAACATACAATAACTTATTTGAGTATTATTTTTATCATAAATTCTCGACTCAATCCTGTATATAATATCATTTTGATAAAAAAAATCTACTCGTATTTCGTTTCCGCTATCATTAATGGTATTTTTAAAACTTGACTTTTGGGTCAATGGATTATGCTTAAGTTTCCCCACAATCTCACCCATATTTTCACTTATCGAATAAATATCTTGTTGAGAGGGCTTTACCTTTTGTTGATTTAACGAATCGGCATGAGAAAGTTTTTGCTGCTTTTGTTCAAATGAATTTTCTTTGATTTTCTTTAATTCGCTTTTCTTTGAACTATTACTTCCTACACTACAGCATGTTAATGCAATTATACCAGTACTGCAAATTAATATATTCCTAATTTTCATCATATCTATTATTTTAAAAATTCACCATTGTATATGAAAATGATTACCATGCGATCCATCTGGGTCATGATAAGGGTCAAAAACTTTTGTGGCTCCTTCATCAAAGGCAGCTTGTCGAAAGGCATCAACTTGGGATTCTGTCATATCTGGAACATGATCCCCATTGACATAATTTACATCGATTGCATTCCCAGAATAATGAGTCGAATTAACAGAATGCGATCCACCTGCAATTTCAGAAATAGAAAATGTAAAATTATCTGAAAGACTTTGTATCCCATTAAGTAAATCAACACTTAAACCAACAGTTGTACATGGAGCATTACCATAACAACTGGTGTGTGCGTTTTCCCCATTAGCAGCATCAATTAAATTCTGTTTTGCACTTGCATTATCAGAGACTCCACTCGAATGCAAAGTTGCTGGTTTTATACTTCTGTTTGTCAGTATTTCATTAGCTATTGACTGTGCATTTGTATTTGTGAAATTATCATCAAATAATGGATCATCGGGTGAAAGGGGCTCAGGCAAATCAGGATCAGTTTCTTGTAAGTTTATAAGAGCATCATCAATACTTTTTTCATTATTATTAACAGACGTAGAGAGATTAACTGCAACAACTCCATACTCACCATCAATTAATGCTATATAATTGATTTGATCTATTTTGCCATCGTTATCATAATCCCAACCAAAGATTCCATTGCCTAACTCATAACCTACCCAGTTATCAGTATCACCAACACCATCATTATATCCATCACCTGCTTCATCACCAGTTGTTTGCCCTTTCGCTTCCATCCCAACCTTCACCTCTATCATTCCATGCTGAAAGACAAAGGCAAAGTTAATGAAAAAGAGCAATAAAATTATATATTTCTTCATATTCTCTCTTATTAGTTCTGTTTATTTTTTGATTATTAGGGATGTGTACACTTTTTCGCCATACACAAGCCTCACGGTATAGCTACCCGGTGTAAGGTTTAGCTGAATCTGGTAGCGGTGGTTGCCCGGGGCGAGTTTGCCTATTGGTTCTTCGTACACCTTTACGCCAGTAATGGTGCAGATACTCACGCTGCACGCTGCCTCGCTATCGAGATTGAACGATAGGTTGAGTTGCGACACAAAGGGGTTAGGTATACCATCGCGTCGGTTATCAGTTCAGTTGTAGGTTCGGAAGGAGCTACAGCAGCAACTTTTGAGGGCTTGGTGTAACCATTGCTAAAAAGAAAACTTCAGCTTTCCATATTCCAGTTCAACATGGAAAGCTGAAGCTAAGAAAACATCAAATTAATTTTGTAGTTTCATTTTTTTTCTTTTATTACAACGTTACAAACGTTGAACCACCGCCCACTCGTTAAAAACGAGTGGTAGCGTTTCTCGATCAATACCAGAATAAAATCTTAAATTATCTTTTCAATATCCCTACTTCTCCTATTGGAATATTCTTTAGTAGATTTTCAACCTCGGGTGTCCAATTGTCCCAATTAACCTTAGTGGTACGTAAAAGAGGCTCTATTTCACTTAAATTCCGAGAAGTTTTCCATTTAATAACGATTTTGCTAAAAAACTTACCATTAAATAACTTTTGATATGTTATGTAATCAAGTGGAGCAAGAAAAATAGAGATCCCATCGAATGTGGTACCATTTTCATCACTATCTATACAAATAAATGATTTTATAGGCAATTTCAAATCTGCCATCACTTCAACCAGGGTTTTATCCTTATAACAGTCGGCCCGATCCGAGAAGTTATAATTTATAAAAGACTCAGTGTCGTTGTTAAACATCGAAATAGGTTTGTAAGGCAATGTGCATTGCGCATTCAGTTTTATCATACCTGAGAATAATAAAACAACTAAATAAATTAAAATTATTTTTTTCATGATTTTATTTGCTTATTATTGGTTTATAATTTACGATTTTGTATTCATCGAATATAACAACACCATTCACAATTGTTGCCGGAACAAAATTAGTTGTTTCAATTTGAATAGATTGTAATTTGAAATCTGTAGTACCCGACTCTTTGTAAAACAGGTTAATACCTGTCTGAAAATAATCGAGGGCATAGGTCAGGGCATACCGATAAGATGTTGATGTAGAGTATCCCTGTTTTTTCAACTCTTTTTTAACCGCTTCAAATGCGTCACCTATCTTTGTCGTCCCATCTGAAACCCCTTTATCTAAAAAAACAATTCCTTCTTTCAATAGTTCGGTAAAAAATAATTAGCATTTAAGCGGCAATAGTGCCGTATAATAGTAGCTCTTTGACATTTTGGTTATTT
>Ga0194037_1000961_pt1 | contig 21784 bp, 14 predicted proteins | sample JunL306m_MetaG_FD_148653 | JGI IMG/M metagenome (GOLD analysis project Ga0194037, IMG submission 148653) | Anoxic zone freshwater microbial communities from boreal shield lake in IISD Experimental Lakes Area, Ontario, Canada - Jun2016-L304-6m | ecosystem: Environmental > Aquatic > Freshwater >...
CAAAGCGCAGCGGATTGGTCAGCCCGCCGGCCGTGAGCAAGCGCAACTCCCGCGCCCCGGGCGCGGCCCCGGCGGCCACCGTCACCTCCAGCGTGACCATCTCCCCGAGCTGCAGGTTGCCCTGGGATTTGTTAGGCCGGCGGAACACGTGCACCAGATGCTCCAACTCGGCGGCGTCGGCGCGGGCGAGCCGGTCCAGCCAATACAGCTCGGGCATTTGGAATGCCGGGGCGTCGGCCGGGCGCGGCTTGAGCGGCGGCACCGGCAGTCCCGCCAGCACCGCGCGCCTGGCGGCGATCAGGCGCTGGATTTCCTCGCGCTGCTCCTTGTCGAAGTTGCGCACCGGGCGGTAAACCTTGAGCACCCGCGCGCTCACCTCCGGCCCGGAAAACACCACCTGCGAGGCCCCGCGCAACGCCTGGCCCGCGACGAGCACCTCGACGCGGGTCCCGCTGCGCGCGCCCGCCGGAAACACATACCCGAGATGCGGGTCGCGCGCGGAGGTCGTCTGTCCCTGCAGGCTCGGCAGCAGCCAACCCGCCACCACCACCATCATCATTGCTGTTATCCGGCGCATTGGCTTCATGGGTGGCTCAGATCAGTTCCTTCAAGCGCCCCGCGCCCTTGGCCACCGCCGGCATGACCGTGGCCTCGATGCCCTGCGGGTTGGGCAGCGGCTGGTCCGGGTCGATCCCCAGCAGCGAACACATCGTGCCTAACAATTCGGAGGGGTCCACCGGGCGCTCCGCGACCTCCGAGCCGGTGGCATCGCTGGCGCCCAGCACCTGCCCGCCCTTGAAGCCGCCGCCGGCCACCAGCGTGGAAAAACAATTGCCATAATGGCCGCGGCCGCCGTTCCACGGCGAGCCCCACAGGACTTTGGGGGTGCGGCCGAATTCCCCGCCGCACCAGACGAGGGTGCTGTCGAGCAACCCGCGCTGCGCCAGATCCTCGAGCAAACTGGCCAGTCCCATGTCGAGTTCCGGCAGGCGCCGCTGCATGGCCTGGAAGTGTTGTTTGTGGGTATCCCAGCCCTTGGCGTTGATCGTGATGTAGGGCACCCCCTGCTCGACGAGGCGCCGCGCCATCAGGCACGACTGGCCCAGCGTGTTCACGCCGTAGCGGTCGCGGGTCGCCTGGCTTTCGGTGGATAGATCAAACACCTTGCCCGCATCCCCCAGAATCATCTCGTAGGCCTTGCTCTCGCAGCCGTCGAGCTGTTGGAACTGCGGCTCGCCCGGCAGCGCGCGGCCCAGCGTGTCGAGCCCGTGGAGCAAGTTGCGGCGCGCCACCTGGCGCTCGTCCGAAACCCCCTCCATGACCACCCCTTCGACGGCAAAGCGTTTGAGTCCCGGATCGCCGCCGGTGGCGAAGGGCTTGTAGCGCGCGCCCAGAAAGCCGGCCTCGGAAAAGCGGCCCTGCGGCGTCGTGAGCACCATATACGGCGGGAGTTTGCCACGATAGCCGTGGTCGTGGCCTTTGAACATGGCGACGATCGCGCCCAGGCTCGGATAGACCAGGCGGTCCGGCCGCCGCCCGGTTTGCACGATGTAGGCCGCGGTCTCATGGCCGCTGCTGCCGTGAGTCATGCTGCGGATCAGCGCGTATTTGTCCGCCTGCTTTGCCAGCTTGGGCAGCAATTCATTGATCCGGATGCCATCGACATTGGTCGCCAGCGGCTTGTCGAACGGCCCGCAATAGTCGCGCCCCGCCCCCGGCTTCGGATCAAACGTGTCGAGGTGGCTGGGCCCGCCCCACAGCCAGATCTGGATGACTGACTTGGCTCGGGCGGCCGGTGGCGGCGCGGCCGCCAGGCGGTTGGCGGCCAGTCCCAGGCCGCCGCAGACCAGAGCGGCCTGCTTGAGCATCTGGCGGCGCGACAGAAGGTTGGCAATCATCGGGTCGTTCATGGCAGGCTCGGGTTTGTTAGTCCGGTTGAGATTTGAGATGAAGACGGCATTTATTACCACTGATTGCACTGATTTTACTGAAAGAGTTCAATCGTGATGACCTCGCTTGTGTGTTCACCCGTCGGGTTGGATGGAACGACGATGAATCCCTCAATATCAGTATAATCAGTGCCATCAGTGGTTCTCATTCTATGGTGGGCTAGAGGATTCGGATTCGGGTTTGATGATGATCAGTGGCGGTAGAGGAACTCCTTGCTGTTGACCAGGGCCCACGCCAGGTCCTCGCAGGCGGCCCGGCGGGCCGGGCCTTGCGCGCCTCCCAGATAGCCGTCCGCGGTGGCAACCTCGGCGCGGGTCGGCGGCCGCGATAATACCGCCAGATAGACCGTGGTGACCACCGCGGCCGGTTGGTCGCCGTGATTGTCCCACAGCTTGCGCAGGCGCTGACCGTTGCGCAGCTTGTTTTGCACATGGGTGGAGTTGAGCAGGTGCAGCCGCTGGTCATCCGAGGAGGCATTGTTGCGCTCCGCTTCCAGGCCGGTGTCGCGCGGCGGGCGTCCGAACAATTCGAGAAACGAACTGGTGATGCTGCCATCGCCCAACGCAACCGCGGTTTGAGTGTCGGGCAGGAACGTGAACGGTTCGGGGATCGGGCTGGCATAGCTTTCGTTCATGCCCGTGAGTTGGCACAGCGCGTCGACGAGCACCTCGGCCTCAAGCCGCCGCACCGGATAACAGGCAAACATGGCCGCGGCGGCATCGCCCTGGGCGCGGGCGATCGACGAGCGCTGATAGGTTCGCGAGTTCAAGATCGTGCGCAGCAGCTGGCGGCGGTCGAATCCCGATGCGACAAATTGCCGTTCCAAAAACTCGAGCAGCTTGGGGTTGCCCGGTGGATTGTCCGGGCGGATATCGTCGGGTTGCTGGACGATCCCGCGACCCATCATCCACGACCACAGCCGGTTGACCGTGGCCCGCGCGAACCAACGGTTATTGGCTGCCAGCAGCCAGTTGGCGAACACCTCGCGCGGATCCTTGCCGGCCGCGACCCGACCGCGCGTCCCGTCAGGCAGCAGCGCCTCTAACGGCCCGGACGGCGCCGGATCCAGGCACACGATTTCCTCCTTCCACTCGGCCGTCGCTTTGTAACTCACCCGCGAAAAAAATTGTTCCAGTCCGGCGCGGCGGTCGGCCGGCCAGCGTTCGATGCGTGAGCCCATGAAGCTGACGGCGACGGCGGCGGCCAGCGCGGCCGGATCGCGACCTTGCACGGCGCGCAGGAAATTCACCTGCGGCACCCGGAAGTTGCTGCCGCTGGAAGTGAGCAACTCGCGCACCAACTGGTCATGGGGCAGGTTGGCGGCCAGCGCCTGATGCAGCCACCGGCAATACGCCTGCACCGCGTTGGGCCACAGGTTGATTGGAAACTCCGCCTTGATCCGCAGCACGTCACCCCACTTCATCGCCATGTAATCGGCATGGCCCGGGCATTCCAGCAGCCGATCAATGCACGCCGCACGTTTGTCCGGCCGCACATCGGCTAGAAACCCGCGCACCTCGTCCGCGGACGGTAGCGTGCCGGTGAGGTCGAGCTGCACCCGGCGCAGAAACACCGCGTCCGAACATGACGGCCCGATCTCAATCCCGGCCTTGGCCAACGGTGCCTCCACCAGCCGATCCAGAGCGGCCGCCGGCGGCCCGGTCTGGCTCTCAAACGGTTCGACCAAGGTCACCGGCGCTCCTGCCGCTGCCGCCACCGCGGCCCAGGTCATAAGCCAGCAGCTCAACTTCACTGATGATTCGCGTCGTTCCATGATTCGTGGCCTATTCAACCTGCCCCGGCGGCAATAGTTCTGTATTACGGCGACGATCCCTCAAATCAATCACGGTTCTTCATTGCGGATGACGGATCTCACCGTTCGGCGGTGGCAAACCTGCCGGTTCGCTCCCGTAGTTCAAAGGGTGACACCCAAATCACAAGCGCCCGCCCTGTCTTTGCGGCACGGCTGTGCCACCATACTCCGGGCGCGCGGGTGCCTCCCAGCCGTCGCCTGCCCTAGCCAGGATGTCCAGCCTCCCACACCCCCGATTTTTTCGATCCAGTCTGCTGGGACTGGGTGCTTGGGTTGCGCTGGCAGCCCCTGGCCACTGCCTCACGCCCTATGAGTTTGGCAACCCCACCGGCGAGGAACAGCAATATATCGAGCTGATCAACCGCGCCCGCGCCAATCCCCCGGCTGAAGGCACCCGACTCGCCGCCACCACCGACCCGATCATTCTAACCGCCTATTCGTATTTCAGCGTGAATTTGGCGATGCTGCAAACGGAATTCAACGCGATTGCCGTGCAGCCACCGCTGGCCCCCAATGCCAGTCTGACCACCTCGGCGCGCGGCCATTCGGCGTGGATGCTCGCCAATGCCCTCCAGTCGCACGACGAAACCAACCCCGCTAATACCTTCGACGGTCGGATCACCGCTGCTGGCTACTGGTGGTCCACGGTCGGCGAAAACATTTTTGCCACCGCCCGGAGCGTCTGGCACGGCCATGCGGGGTTCCAAGTCGATTGGGGTGGCGGCACCGGCGGAATGCAGAGCCCCCGCGGCCATCGCAACACCATCCACAGTGCCGACTTCCACGAGATCGGCGTGGGGGTGACGCTTGGCACCAATAGCATCTCTTCGAACACCGTGGGCCCCCAACTGGTCACCCAGGATTTCGGCACCAGCTTCACCAACCCGACTCTGGCCACCGGGGTCGCCTACTACGACCTCGATTCCAGCGGATCCTACGATGCCGGTGAAGGCATCGCCGGACTCACCGTCAACATCAACGGCACCGGCGTGACGCAATATTGCACCACCGCCCTCGGCGGCGGCTGGGTGGTGCCAATCCCCTCCACCGCCACCACCCGTACGGTCACGTTTTCAGGACTCAATCTGAACCAGAGCGCCAGTCTGGTGGTGCCGGCCGCCACCAATTGTAAGACGGATTTGAAGCTCACCTACGCCCCGCCATCCATCACCAGCGCCGCCACCGCCTCCACCGGCCTCACCCACACCCTGACCTTCACCGGCGTGGGCGGCGCCACCGCCTACCAGTGGAACCGCTGGGCCACCACCACCGCCGCCACCGAAACCTGCGACAGCGCCGCCACCGTCACATCCGCCACCACCGGCAGCTATTCTATCCACAACACCACCGTGATCAAAGAGGGCAGCGCCTCGTTCCATCTGGCAAATCCCACTGGTGCCGACCAGGTGATCCAACTCAACGCGCTCTACTACGGTCAGTCCTCCCCGACCCTCGCGTTTCAAAGCCAAATTCGCAATGCCACGCTCGCGGAACGTTTCAAAGTCCAGGTCAAGGAAGAAGGCAGCGTGGTATGGCAGGATGTATTCAGCCAGACCGGTTCCGGCGGTGCCGGGGAATCCGTCTTCACCCAGCGTTCCGCAGCCCTCGGCAGCATGCTCGGCAAAAGCTTCCGCGTCCGCTTCCTGTTATACTCCACCGGCAGTTATTATCCGAACTATTCCGGCGACTCGTTCGGGTGGTTCATCGACGCCATCACCTTCACCGGCGTGGCCTCGTTAACCAACGTCGGGGCCCAAACGCTCAGCGGCACCAGCGGCAGCTTCACCCCGAACGCCGGCACCTGGCTGATGTCCTTGGCGCCGGTGATCTCCAGCCGCGAGTTCCCCGCGGCCTATCAAACGCTCAGCGTGACCGCCATGCCGCCTGCCCCCGCCATCCTCTCCCAACCGGTTTCACCCACCATCACGAAAAATACCAGCACCACGGTCACCGTGATCGCCTCCGGTTACTCGCTCTCCTATCAATGGTATAGCGGCACCACGGGCACCCTCACCAACCCGATCAGCGGTGCCACCACGGCCTCCTACACCACTCCCGTCCTCACCACCACCACCAGCTATTGGGTCCGCGTCACCAACGTCGCCGGATTCGTGAATTCCAAGACCGCCCAGGTCACCGCAAGCACCAAAACCGTCACCCGCTCGTTCGCCACCTGGGCCTCGGAAATCGAAACAGCTAACACCCTGACCCCTGGCTCCATCGCCAACGTCCTGACCGATTACGACCACGACGGCCGGTCCAACCTGATCGAATACGCCTTCGGCACCTCGCCCATCGTCGGCAACGATGCCGCCCCGCGCATGCCGATAGTGATCGCCAATCCGGCCAATCAGATCATCCAATACCAACGGGATACCGCGCTCACCGATGTCACCGTCACCGCCCAGGCCTGCACCAATCTCGGGTCCTGGAAAGCCCCCGGCGACGCCGGCGCGCTCACCGGCTTCAGCGATGCCTTGATCACCACCACCGGCACCGTGCAAACCCGCCAGGCAAGCGTCCCGCGCTCTTCCGGCAGCAAAATCTTCCTCCGCCTGCGCGTCACCCAGCCGTGAGCATGAGTTGAAGATCCCGCCTGAAGGCGGTACTACATACTTCCCCAAGAACCGTCGATTCCAGCGTAGGTAGTCCCGCCTTCAGGCGGACTCTTTGCGCCTTCTCCGTGAATCCTGCGAACTATTCCTGTACCACCCGCACCCGCATGAACCGCTTCGGTTGCGCGCTGATCGCCGCCGTGTCCTTGATGGTGACCACCGTCCGGTCTGTCAGGTCCACCGTCTTGACCACCTGTGCGTGCGTAAAGCCGTTGGTCGATTTCCAAATCTCGCTCCAGGTTCCGGTCATGGTGTTATTGGCCTCCACCGTGTAGGTCAGGCCTTGGGTCAACTTGCGCACCGGAAAGGTGAGAGTCAGGTACCTGGCGGCGGGGCCTGCAGCCACCCCCTGGTAAACCACCTGATGCGTCGCGCTCGGCACCGCCGGATCCGTGAGAAACGCATATTCCTGCAAATTATTCCAGGCGTCCACATCCGGGTTCTGCGCCAGGCCGCTCTGACCGTCCGGGAAGGTGGTGCGCGACGTCCAATTGGCATAGGTGTCTGTTGGGTTGACCGTCAGCACGAAACTGTCATCCACGGTATTGCCGACGCTGTCAGTGGCGCGGACCGTGACCTGGGTGGTGCCCGATTGTCCCGCCACGGGAGCGAGACTCAAGACGCCATTGGCAAGAATGGACACGGCGGCCACCGCCGGATTGCTGTTAGCAAGCACGCTGTAGGTCAGCACGGAACTTTCCCCTGCCTCGCCCGCTGGCAGCGCGACGAGGGACACCCCTGGGAAAAGAATAAACTCGTCGAGTCGAAGATTTCCGGGCACATGCGTATAGAAAAGCGGCAACTCGGTATAGATCCCTCCGTAATTATACGTGGGAAAATCGTTCGGATCGCCGAAGATCTGCGCGTTTCCGAACGTGGTGCGCGTCATGCGGCCAAAAACCGTGAACCCGCCATTCTGCGGATCCAGAATATCGGAGTTAGCCCCCAAACTCACGAACCATTGGCTAGTGGCACTATTGGGATCTCCTCCGAGTTTGGCCATGGAAACCGTACCTAGCGTGTTGGAAATTCCAAACTCATTGACGATAGGCGGATCAGTAGGAACAGATTCAAAGCTATAATTGATTATCCGAGACGCACCGCCCTGAATCACAAAGCCAGACACACTGCGGTGAATGAATGAATTCACATAGTCCCCATCTGCCACATACTTGAGGAAGTTGCTACGCGTCACCGGAGTCCGGTTGCTGAACAGTGCCATATCTAACACCAACGGAACGCCACCATCACTAAACTGGGACGTGAACCTCACCACCTGATCGTCGATGGCCTCGGTACCGAAAGCAGCAGCCAGGTTAACTGTCAGCGGACTGCCTGCCAGGCCGCTCCGATCGGCAATCGGATGATTGAGCACGGGCAGGCGCTTGGTGCCGGCGGCCGCGCAGGTGAGAGTTCCAACAAGGCACCCCAACCAGAGGACTAGGCAACGATATGGCTGTGGGAGTGCGGATCCTACGTCAGACATCGGAGTGCAATATCGCGAGCTTTCGGCAATGTCAACCGGGGGTTTTTGGGGGAGTTCCATCGGGTGCAGGACAAAAAAGTTATCCTAGACATGAAGAGTCCGCCGTGGGCACTCAAGGAGGGGCGCAATCCGTCCGCCCACGCGGAGTGTGGGCCGATTTACAGCCCAAATGGCATTGCCATCGTCATTTCATCCTCACGGCGGACGGATTCCGCCGCTCCTTGATTTTTTTGTCCTGCACCCAGTTCCATCTCTGGCGTCAGAGCCCGCCGTCCCGCGCGCTGTCACCAGCGCGCCCACGATCCCGCCGTAGCCGCGTTCGTGAGAACGCGCCAGCCAGCGCGCCGCCATTTCTTTGCGATTTGACGGATGGGTTTCGGGCAGGCAGGCTCCGCGGCGATGTCAGCCCCGAAGCACGTGCTGTTTGTTTGCACCGGTAACACCTGCCGCAGCCCGCTGGCCGAGGGGCTGTTCCGTTTGGCCACCGCCAAGCGCGGCGATTTCTCGGTGAGCTCTGCGGGCATCGCCGCCACCAAAGGCTCACCCGCCAGCCGCGAGACCCTGCAGGTCCTCAAAAAACGTGGGGCCTCGCTCGACGGCTTCAAAAGCCGCCCGGTCACCGAGGCGATCCTCAAGGCCAGCAGCCATGTCTTCGCCATGACCGAGGGGCACCTCGCCGTCCTGGAAGCCCGCTTCCCGCAGCACGCCGACAAATTCTTCCTGCTGCGCGAGTTCGCCGGCATGACCGACAAGCGCTGCGGCACCGACGTGCCCGACCCGATCGGCATGGGACCCGCCGCCTACGAGGAGGTCGCCAAGGTCTTCGATGTGGCCATCCCCGCCATCATCGCCTACATCGACTCGGTGGGCGAGCGTCCCTAGCCCGCCCTCACGCCAGGTCCATCACCAGCACCTTGGCCCACCACTCCTTGAACGTGTTGATGAACGCGTGGTGGTCGGCGTCGGCCTGATAGGCGTCGTGCTCCGCCACCGTGTCGAACTGCATGCTCAGCGCATAACTCCACGACTGGTCGATGACCGGGCGCAGCACGACCTTGGCGGGCACCGCCCAGCGCCCGCCGGCCACCAACCCGATCTCGAACAGGCGCGCCAGGCCCTGCTCGAACACGGCGCAGTCTGCGGGGTTCTTGTTTTCCTCCTTCAGCCAAAAATAAACATGATGCTCCATGCGCCGGAGGCTAACGACCACCCGCACCGCCGCAAGCCCCGATTCTATCACCGCGGTTGGCGCAAGCTTTGGACTGCGGCGAGAATCGCCGCTTTTTGCGGGTGGACAACCCTCCCGTGTGCGAACCAGCGCCCCGGCCCGGACCTGGGATGATGGAGTGGCTTGCTCCCGCATCCGACACGCCCACCCAAAGCGGTGCGGCGCTGACGCTTGCCCCGCAGTCCATAGTGGACCGCGCCTGCGGGCTATTTGGCCGGGGCCATCAGCTTGGCCTGCCGGACCAAGTCGAATTGCCAGGCGCGCACGTTGAACCGGGCGCGGCCGCGGGTTTTGAGGGTGGCCAGCGCGGCCTCCAGTTGATGGATGGTCGATATGCAGGCGGCCTGGTCGGCGGGCTGCGCCGTGAACAGCGGGCCGCGCAGAATCTGATCGTCCGACAGGTAGTCGCGGGCCAGGCCTTGATAGATCGCGGCCCACTCGGCGTCGGGCGGCAGTTGGGCCGCGGCCACGGCTTCAAAGCACACGGCGGCCCGCGCGGGCATCCCCTGCTCCCAATTTTTGAGGCCGGCAAGCATGGTGGCGATCACTTGGGACGCGCCTGTGGCGGCGGAAGCGTCCGCCGCGGGCACCGGCAATGGCGGCAACTGCTCCAAGTGCTCGAGCGTCTCAAGCAAGACCTTGCCGATCTGGGGAGATTCAGCCGGCAGTGAGCGCGCGTGGTCGACGGTCGCATGTGCATGCTTGCGCGCATCAGCTGCCCGGCCGTTGAGATAGCCGGCCAGGACCGCTTCCACGCCGGCCAAGGTTCGGGTTGGCTCCTGCACCGCGGGGTTGTTGCACAGCGCGGTGAAGTCGTTGGCGGCCTTTTCGAACTCGCGCGCGGTGATCGCGGCGCGGGCTTTGAGGTAGCATTTCATGATCGCGACCGAGGGATCCGTCACCACGGTGACAGGCAAAGATTTCACGGTGGGCGGCGCAATGACCGCGGCGGGATGTTTCGCGCGCGTCACCCAGCCGAGAGCGAGCCCACACACGGCCAGGCCGGCGAGCACCGCGACCCTCACGGTCATCTGCTCTTTGCGTTTTTTAGCCGCCCGGCGGGTGGCGGCGGTGTCGGCCACTCCGGTGCGGCCTGATTTCAGGTCGCTGAGCACGGTTTCCAGACGACCGATCAATTCATCATAGGAACTGAATCGGGCTTGGGGATCGTAGGCCATCGCCCGCTCAACGATCCGGCAGGTTGCCGCCGAGATCGACGGGTCAGCCAGGCTCAGCGGCACCACCCGCTTCTTGGCCTCGCGCAACACATCGGTGGCCATGGATTCCTCACCACACGACGGTTTGCCGGCCAGAGCATGATAGAGCGTGGCACCGAAGGCATAGATATCGGAGCGGAAATCCTCGGCACTGCCCTCCACCGTTTCCGGGGGCACATAATACGGCGTCGCCCATAACTCGGTCGCCTGGGCCTTGCCGCCATGCGTCACCAGCGCAAGACCGAAATCGACCAGCTTGGCATGGCCCTCGGCATCCAGCAGGATGTTGCCGGGTTTCACGTCGCGGTGGATCAATCCCGCGGCATGCGCCGCCTTGAGGCCGTGGGCCACCTCGATGGCCAACGGCAGCATGTCCAGCTCCGGGATTTTTCCGCGCTCGTGGATCTGGGCCTCAAAGTGCCCGCCGGGCACGAATTCCATGGCAATATAGAAGCGCTCGAAGGCGCGGCCGGTGGTGAGCACCCGCACGACGTTCGGGTGGCTGAACGAGGCGGTGAGGCGCGCCTCCTCGACGAAGGCGGCGATCCGGCGTTGGTTGGCGGAATACGTCTCGCTGAGGATTTTGAGCGCCACTTCGCGGTCGAGCGTGTGGTCGCGGGCGGCAAAAACCATGCTCATGCCGCCCACCGCGTGGCGGCGCACCAGCGTGTAGGGGCCGAATTCGCGTTTGACGCGGGTGTGCTTGCCGCAGTTCGGGCACTCGACGTTGGCAAAGGGCGCCACCGCCGAGACATCCATCGGGGATCCGCACGCGTGGCAGAAAGCGATGGATTCCGTTGGCTCGGTCATGGGCACAGGCTAACGATACGGAGCGCCGATGTGCAAACTTCAATCTTGCGGCGCTATTTTTCCTGGAGAGAATGCGCCCGTGGAAATTGTGGTGGATACCCCCGGCGAACGGTTGGATGCGTTTCTCGCCGCGCGCTTGCCGGACCTCTCGCGCTCGCGCATCCAGGTGCTCATCCGCGAGCAATTCATCGTGGTCAACGGCCAACCCGCCAAACCGCGCGATGCGGTCAAAGCCGGCGACCGGATCGCCATCGCCGTGCCCGAGGCCGTGCCGCTGGACGCCTTGCCACAGGACATCGCGCTGGAAATCCTGTTTGAGGACGACGACCTGGTGGTGCTCAACAAGGCCCCGGGCATGGTCGTGCATCCCGCCGCGGGCAACCCGGACGGCACCCTGGTCAATGCCCTGCTCCATCACTGCCGGGGCAAACTCTCCGGCATCGGCGGCGTCGAGCGCCCGGGCATCGTTCACCGCCTCGACAAGGACACCTCCGGCTGTTTGGTCGTCGCCAAATCCGACGTCGCCCACCAATCGCTCGTCAGCCAGTTTTCCGGGCGCAGCACGATGGAAAAACTCTATCTGGCAGTGACCCAGGGGATTCCCAAGCCGGCGCAGGACTCGGTGTTCACCCACCTCGGGCGCCATCCGGTCCACCGCCAGAAAATGGCGGTGGTCAACCCGCCCGGCGGCAAGACCGCGATCACCGACTATCAGACACTCGCCGCCGATCCCGCCACCCTCACCGCCCTGGTCCTCTGCCACCTGCACACCGGACGCACCCATCAGATCCGCGTCCACATGCTCCACAAGGGAACCCCGCTGGTCGGCGACCCGATCTATGGCAGGCCCAGCACCACCTCCGAACTCACCGGCCGCCTGATGCTGCACGCCTGGCGGTTGTCGTTCAACCATCCGGTCACCGGTGAGCGCCGGCAATTCGAAGCGCCCGTGCCGCTGGAATTCGCCCCGTGGATTGGCGCCGGCACCCTGCCTGGGTGGGGGTGAAATCCAGCGGAGGTCTGCGCCCGGTCACTTGCGGGGTTGGTCAAACGGCGTGGCGGAGAGCACCCAGTCCTCGGCCAGGACGCGGACGATCTCGAACTGGCGGGATTCGGCACCCGCGACGCGGCGGATCTCGAGGACGGCGCGGTTGGCGGTGCCGCCCTTGGCCGCGGGCTTGTCATGGACGAGCATCCGCACCATCGCGGCGGCCTGGGGCGAACCCTTGCGGCAGTAACCTAACAAATCGTCCGCCAGCTCGGCGGAGCCCAGGCGATAACAGACCCACACCTCCTCATCCCGGAACGGGCCGTTGTAATAGTTGTCCTTGGCGAACACGACGCGCACCAGGCCCTGGCCGCCGACAGGACTGGCCAGCAACTCGCTCCACGCCGGCTTGAGCGTGCGCGCCAGCGCCTCAAAATCGATTTGCCACTTGCCCTTGGCATCAGGAGTCAGGATCGCCAGTCGGTGGCGCGGCTTGTCTCCAATGACGGACTTGACCGCCACGCCGTCGAGCAGCAGGCCGTTGGCGTCCATGCTGCTGAGCCACACGTAACTGGTGATCGCGCCATCCACATTTTCCAGGTTTTGCAGGAACCCGACCACCTCTTGCGGGCTGGCCGATCCCAGCCGGAAACACTCCGCCACTTGCGCGGGATCGCGGATCAGCAGCGCCCGCTTCACCAAGGCCAGGGCAGCCTCGCGCGTGGGCGACTCGAACCGCGACACCACCCGCTCCTCGATGACAGGGACGGCGGCCTGTTGCTCGGCAGTCGCTGCTGATTGCTCCACCTCATCGGACCCCCACAGCCACAGCGCGCCGACGATGGTCGCCATCCCCAGCAGGGCGAGCACCAACGACCACATCATGACCACCTTGCGGCGCCAGCGCCGCCGACCGCGCATCTTGCGCCCGGTGGCTCCGGACTTTTGCCGCCGCCTGCGCTTGGAGGTGCCTGTGCCCCAGGCCCGCTCGACATGCCCGAGGCTCGGGGCGTCGCCGACGGCCCGGTCAAATCGCACGGCGCGCACGGCGCGCAGAATGCCACTCGCTTTCATGTTAGAACAAGCCTAAGGCCGCCACCCCGCCGCCCGCAAGCGCCAATCTTCGGAGCGCCCGCGGCGCGCCCGGCCACGATCGCCCACAGGTAGGGCGTGGCGGCCCGGCCCGGGCCGCCCTATCCCTCGGGTGGCAGCGCCGTCCGGGGCCCGCGGCCTTGATAGAACAGCGCGAACACGGCCCAACAGCCCGCGATCATCGCCGCGAGCACCAACCAGAACAAGGTCCAGCCATGGCCGTCGGGCGTGACGCAATGGTTCCTGAGCCAGGCACAGACGAAGGCCCCAATCAATGGACCCAGCCCGCCGGCAACCATCGCCAGCAAGCCCTGCGCCTGGCCGCGCAGCCCGGGATCCACCCGCTGGTCAAGAAACACCTGCGCCGTGATGAAATAAAAGGTGTAGCAGACCCCATGCAGGGCAATGCCCGCAATATGCCAGAAAACCAAGCCCGACGCACCGGCGTTGGCGCTCATGGCGAAGCGCAGCACCGATAGCCCCAAGGCCCACAGCAACACCGTCTTGACTCGATACCGCACCATCACCACGCCCACCAACAACATGCTCACCACCTCCGAGGCCTGCGCCAGGGTCATGGTGCCCGTCGGGTGTGGGTCGCCCAGCACTTGCAAAAACTCCGGACCGTACATGTAGAATGCCGACAGAGGGACCGAAAACAACGCCGTCACCAAGAAAAACACACAATGGTCACGCTGCTTCATCAACACAAACGCATCCAGCCCGAGCCGGCTTTTGAGTGAGGTGCTCGTGCCTAGCGGCGGCGTGTGTGGCAGCAGCAGGGCCAGTGCCCCCGCGAGCAGACGCGCTCCCGCCGAGGCGTAGCCCGCCACCGGGCTGGTATCGGCATGCAGCAGGTAGCTCGTCATCAACCCGGCGGCCACCCAGCCCAAAGTCGCCCCCACCCGCACCAGCGGAAATTGCCGCTCCCCGTGCGTGAGATGAGTCAGCGAAATCGTGGCGAGCAAGCCCCAGACAGGCCACGAAAACAGCGAATAAACCCCCAACCACCCCACGAACCAAGCCGGGTGCCAACCCGCGTCGAGGCAAGCGAAGGCGGCCAGCAAGGCCCCCGCACTGATCAGCGAGGACCAGGCGACCAAGTGGTTCGCCGGCACCCGTTGATCGGCCAGGGCGCCACCGATCAACGGGGAAATCAAAGCGCACACCGGAGTCACCACAAACACCGCCGCCACCCAGTCGCTCAAACCCCGGGCCCGCAGGATGTTGGTCAGGGCGGGCAACCAGAACCCGGGCGTCATCCCGTACACAAAAAAGACAACCCACAGCACGATGAAAATCGCCCGCGGATCGGTCCGGATGTGTGAAATGCCGCGCACTTGCGCCAGCCTGGGGCGCCTCGGCTGGCAGGGAAAGACGCATCTACTCGGCGTGGCGATTTTGGACCGCGAGTCTCCAGACTCGCACTCTTCTCACTCCTTGGCCGGCGAGTCTGGAGACTCGCGCTCCGGCCACCATCTCACTATCGCGTTGCGTGTGCCCTGAAATGAGCGAGACTGCCGCCGCCCCATGAGTCCCGATTTCATCCGCGAAGCCCTCCGTCAAGTCCGCTACCCCGGTTTTTCCCGGGACATCATTTCGTTTGGTCTGGTCAAGGAGGTGACTTGCGAGCCCGGCCTGACCACCGTGCGCATCGAGGTTCAGACCGCCGACGCCAAGGTCCCCGAACAGATTTTCCGGGATTGCCACGCGGTGCTCGAAACCCTGCCGGACATCGGCACGCTGCAGATCGACATTGCGGTCAAGGATGCCCCTGCCGTCGCCGGCTTGGGCGGCAGCGTCGGCAAGTCGTCGATCCCGGGGGTGAAACGCATCATCGCCGTGGCGTCTGGCAAGGGCGGCGTGGGCAAATCCACCGTCGCCGCCAATCTGGCCGTCGCCCTGGCCGCCACCGGTGCCAAGGTCGGGCTTTGCGACTGCGACCTCTACGGCCCGTCGGTGGCACAGATGTTCGGCTCCAAGGAGCACCCGCTGGCCAACGCCCAGGACGAAATCATTCCGATCCGCGCCCATGGCATCCAGCTCATGTCGATGGGGTTTTTACTCGCGGACAACTCGCCGGTGGTCGTGCGCGGGCCGATGGCCACCCGCTACATCCAGCAATTCCTGCGCCAGGTGGCGTGGCAGGACCTCGACTATCTGGTGCTCGACCTGCCGCCCGGCACCGGCGACATCCAGCTCACCATCGTGCAAACCGTGTCGGTCGACGGCGCAATCATCGTCACCACTCCGCAGGAGGTCGCCCTCATCGACGCCCGCAAAGCGGTGGCCATGTTCGCCAAAGTCAACGTGCCGATCCTCGGGCTCGTTGAAAACATGGCCTGGTTCGAGTGCGATGCCGGCAAAAAATACTATCTTTTCGGCGATGGCGGCGGCGTGCGCGAGGCCGAGGCCCTCCAGGTCCCGCTACTCGGGCGGATCCCCATCGACGTGGTCACCCGCGAGCGCGGCGACTCTGGAGCGCCGGTCGCGTTGTTAGACCCGGCACGGCACCCGGTGGCCGCCGCCTTCCATGACCTGGCGGCGCAACTCCGCGCGGCGCTGCCGTGTTAGCCTGGCAGTAGGCGCGTTCGTGAGAACGCGTCCCCGCGTGCTGTCACCAGCACGCCTACTGACAGCCCAACGGAATCACCGGCTCAGCGCCGGGCGTGGCGCTCGGCCATCGGCCAGGCGACCTCGGGCACCAACTCACGCCAGCGCGGGTCGCCTTCCAGAATCATCCGGCAGACGTCGCGGCCGGTGGCGGCCAGCAACGCCGGATCCCCGCAGGCCACGCCCTGGATGCGGGCGGTATCGACAAAATACTGATAGAGAGGAGCGCCGTTTTCAGGCGCGCGGAAGGAGTCGGCAGTGACCAGTTCGCCGGTCTTGCGGTTTTGCCACGGGAAGACCTGGAGGGTCACCCCGGCCTTGAACAGGCGCCCGAACGACTCCAACAGCCCGCCGGCCAGGTTCTCCGACCACTTCGCCTTGAACAGCTCATTGAGCAGGCCGATGCTCAGCACGATGCCCACCGGTTTGTCAGTGCAGCGGTTGAGAAATGCCGCGATCCGGTGGAACTCGGCGCAGCGCGACACCAGCACGGTTTTGCCGAGGGCCTGCAGCGCGTCGGCGCGGTCGAGAAAATCCACGGCATCGATGCCCGAGCCACGCAGCAAGTTGTGCATCGAGATTTCGCACAATTCGATTTCCGAGCCGCGGTCGGACTCGGCGAGCGAGCGGTCGAAGCCGCTGCGCGCCTGTTCGAGCATGGTGAGGTGCAGGTTCATGACCGGGTCGAAACTGCCGCGCAGCAGCAGCACCGGCCGGCGGTAGAGCGCCTCGGCCGGCTGCACCACCTCACCGTCCGGCAGAAACATCGTGGCGTCGGTCAGGCCGCTTTCAACGAGTTGCAGCGCGCACAGGCGGTTGTCGAACATGCCATAGCCATGGCCGGTGAATTTCAGCAGGTCCACCTCGACCCGGCCCTCCGCCAGATTGTCCAACAACGAGTCCACGAATTTCCGGAGATGGCCGCGGTGGCGGAACGCCGAGTGGATCAGGTTGACCCCGATGATGCCCAGCGCCTCCATCTGGTCGATGGCGCGCGAATCGAGCAGCCGCACGTGCAGGATGATGTCGGAGGGTGGATCCCCCGGGCGCAGTTGGAAGCGCACCCCCAGCCAGCCGTGGCACTCGCCGCTGTCCATGTAGCCGCGGGCGCGCACGGTGTTGCAGAACGAAAAAAACGTGGTGTCCTGGCCGCGGCGCGGGCCGAGCCGCTCCAGCAGAATCGCGTTTTCATGGTCGAGCATCGCCGCCAGGCGCCCGGCCGAGACATAACGCCCGGTGTGGCCGTAGAGCGCGTCGCTCATGGTCATGTCGTAGGCGGAGATGGTTTTGGCCACCAGGCCGGCCGCCCCCGAAACCCGGAAAAACCAGTTGGCGGTTTCCTGGCCGGCGCCGATCTCCGCGAACGTGCCGTAGATCTGCGGGTCGAGGTTGAGCTCGAGAGCCTTGTCGTAAGTGGTCGGGGTCACGGCGGTGATTCGGTTTCCAGCACCCAGCCCTCGGCGACCAGCCGATCGACCAGCACCTGGTTGTTAGATGTCGCGTGTTCGGGGAATTTCAAGGCGAGAGTCAGAGGCACCCGGGTGCTCTCGGGGGGCGGGCGCAGCGAGGCATTCACCTTGGATCCGAGTTCGGCATAGCCATAGAGAGCATGGGCTTCATCCGGCGAACTCAGCCGATAGGCCTGCCATTTGAGGTCGTCGGAAAACGCGAAGTTGTAATAGTCCACCGGGCTCAAATAAACCCGGAACACCCGTGGCGTGGTGGGCTTAGTGGCCATAAATTCCTCCCATGGCATGTCCGACCAGCCCACCCAGCTTTCCCAATCGATTTTGAGGCCCTGCGGGGTGGCGACAAAGGCAAGCGCTTTTTCCTCATAGCTGCGGGTCCTCACCTTGAGGGAGGTGAGGGTCCCACGGCGGGTCGTCTGGGCATCCACATTGAATCCCGTCATACCGGGGGCCTCGATGATTCCCGCCGGATAGAATCGCCGCAGCTTGGGCTCCACCACTCGCGGATCGCGCACCAGGGGCAGCAGTTCGTCGATCTGCCGGGCGTCGAGAAACTTTTGTGCCAGCGCCTCGGCTTCCGCGAGCACGGCCGCATCGGCCAGTGCGGCGGCCGGCGCCGCCACCTCGGGTTTGGCCGCCGGCGGGGCGGCCAGCGGCGCGCTCGCCGGGCCTCCGCCAAGCAGAACCACCAGCACCCCGGTCAAAATCATCCCGAACAGCACGGCTCCACCAATCAGCATCCACAACATCTGCCGCCTTTCGCCACGGCGGGTGCGGCCCGGATCCACGGGCGACCGGTCCCAGGCATTGCCGTCACCCTGCCGCGATTTTTTCGTCCGGCGCTGCTTGCCGCGCTCTGGAGGTGCCGCAACCGGCGGCCGGTCAGCCGCCAGCGGTGCCAGCAGCGGCGGCGGCCGGTCACCCGCGGTGGGAATTCTGAGCATCCTGCGGCAACTCGGGCAGACCACGCCCTGACCGTCATGCTCCTGCGGCACGCGAAACACGAACCGGCAATCCGGACACACAAACCCACTCCACCGGCGGGAACTCTCCATCGTCTCTGGCACACCACCACCCTGCCCTGTCCTCCCCGCCGAGCGCAAGCCTTGGAATGAGCCAATCCCTCGCCCATTCCCCCCAGCCTATTGCGCTTGCTCCCGGGCCCATCCTTGGCTACGGCAGTCCTTACCGGACGGCACCCGCCGCACCGGCATCCGCATCGAGAAAGCCAACCGCCATGCCAATCACCCGCGCCCTGCTCTCCGTCTCTGATAAAACCGGCCTCGCGGCCTTCGCCAAGGAACTGCATGAGCTCGGCGTCGAGCTGCTCTCCACCGGCGGCACCGCCAAGGACCTGCGCGAGGCGGGCCTGCCGGTCGTCGACGTGTCCGAATACACCGGCGCGCCCGAACTCTTTGACGGCCGCCTCAAAACCCTCCATCCCAAAGTCCACGGCGGGCTGCTCCAGCGCCGCGACGACAAGGAGCACATCGCCCAGGCCAAAGCCAACGGCATCCCGCCCATCGACCTGGTGGTGGTCAATCTCTATCCGTTTGTGGAAACCATCGCCAAACCGGGCGTCACCCGCGAGGAGGCCATCGAGAACATCGACATCGGCGGCCCGTCGATGCTGCGCAGCGCCGCCAAAAACCACGCCTCGGTCACGGTGGTGGTCGACCCCTCGGACTACGCGCTGGTGATCGAGGAAATGAGGGAAAACAACGGCAACACCACCAAGGGCTTCCGCGAGCAGCTTGCCGTCAAGGTGTTCCTGCGCACCTCGCAATACGACGCCGCCATCACCAATTACCTCGGCCAGTGCCGCTCCGGCACCTGCTGCAATTTCACGCTCAGCCTGCCCCTTGAACAGGAACTGCGCTACGGCGACAACCCCCATCAGAAGTGCTCGCTCTACGGCAACTTCAGCAAGTTCTTCACCCAGGTCCAAGGCAAGGAACTGTCCTACACCAACATCCTCGACATCGAGGCCGCCGCCGACATCATCCTCGATTTCGTTAGACCCACCGTCGCCATCCTCAAACACACCAACCCGTGCGGCGTCGGCCAGGACGACGAGGACCTCCGCGTTGCCTGGCAGAAAGCCTTTGAGACCGACCGCCAGGCGCCGTTTGGCGGGGTGATCGTCTGCAACCGCCCGCTCACCCTGGAGCTCGCCCGCGTGATCTCGGAAATCTTCACCGACGTGATCATCGCCCCGGAGTTCGAGGCCGACGCCCGCGCCCTGCTCCAGAAAAAGAAAAACCTGCGGCTCATGAAAATGAACGACGCCTATCTGGCGGAAAAGAAATCCGCCGTCATCCGCTCGTGTCCCGGCGGGATCATGGTGATGGACCGCGACTTCACCGCGCTGGGCCTCGACAACCTGGAATCCAAGGTCGTCACCAAGCGCCCGCCCACCGAGGAGGAGATGCGCGCCATGCGCTTCGGCTGGCGGATCGTCAAGCAGGTCAAATCCAACGCCATCGTTTACGCCACCACCGACCGCACGCTGGGCATCGGTGCCGGCCAGATGAGCCGGGTGGACGCCTCGCGCATCGCCATCTGGAAGGCCAAGGAGGCCGGCCTCGATCTAACCGGCAGCATCGTCGCCTCCGACGCCATGTTCCCGTTTGCCGACGGCCTGCAATCGGCCATCGACGCCGGTGCCACCGCCTGCATCCAGCCGGGCGGTTCGGTGCGCGACGCGGAGGTCATCGCCGCCGCGGATGCCGCCGGCATGGCCATGGTCTTCACCGGTTACCGGCACTTCAGGCATTGAGGTACCCTTGTGCAACTGCCTGTCTTTGAAATCGCCGACGCCCTTCAAGCCGCCATGGCCGCGGGCAACCGCGCGCGGGTGCTGCTCAAGGCGCCCACCGGCTCGGGCAAATCCACCGCGGTGCCCGGCATGCTGCTGGACGCGGGGATCACCGGCATGATCCTGGTGATCCAGCCGCGGCGCATGGCCGCACGCCTGCTCGCCGGCTGGGTGGCCAAACAACGCGGCGCCACCCTCGGCCGCGAAGTCGGCTACGCGGTGCGCTTCGATTCCAAATACCGCGCCGACACGCGGCTGCTCTATCTAACCGACGGGGTGTTTCAGCGCTGGATGCAGGACGACCCGGAGCTCCAGGGCGTGGGCGCGGTGATCTTCGACGAGTTCCACGAGCGCCGCCTGGCGGTGGACATCGCGCTCGGCCGGTGCCTGGATTTGCAGGATGGCGCGCGCCCGGACCTGCGGGTGGTGGTGATGTCCGCCACGCTCGAAACCGCCGGCCTGGCGGATTTTCTCGCGCCCGCCACCACGCTTGAAGCCGGCGGCCGGATGTTTCCCGTGGAGGTGCTCTATCGGCCGGAGCGGCCACCCGTCAACGACCGCCGGGGCGGCCCGCCGCGCGAGGTGCCGGTGTGGGAAAAAATGGTGGCCGTCTGCCGCGAGGCGATGGCCCTGCCGGATGCGGGCAACATCCTGATGTTTTTGCCAGGCACCCACGAGATCCGCAAGACCATCGAATTGCTGGAAGGCGGCTCCGCCAGCCGAGGCTGGGATGTGTTGCCGTTATACAGTTCGCTGCCGCCCGCTGCCCAGGAAGCGGCGATCACGCCCGGCTCACGACCCAAAATCATCGTCGCCACCAACGTCGCCGAGACCTCCCTAACCATCGAGGGGGTCTCCACCGTGATCGACTCGGGCCTGGCGCGCATCGCGTCCTATGAGCCGCGCCGCGCCATCAACACGCTGCTGATCAAAAAAATCTCGAGGGCCGCCGCCGAGCAACGCGCCGGGCGCGCGGGCCGCACCGCGCCCGGCCGGGCATTCCGGCTGTGGAGTGCGCCCGATCACGCGCGGCGCGCGGAATTTGAGGCACCCGAAGTCCAGCGCGTGGACCTGGCCGAGGCGGTGCTGTTGCTTAAAGCCGCGGGGGTGGCCGACATCCGCGCGTTCCGCTGGTTCGACGCGCCCGCCGAGGCCGCCCTGGCCCGCGCCGAGCACCTGCTGCACGCGCTCGGCGCGCTCGACCTGCACGGCGCGCTCACCGAAGAAGGTGCCAAAATGGCGGCGCTGCCGTTGGAACCGCGGTTTTCCCGGTTGATGCTCGCCGGCCACGAACACGGCTGCGTGGCGGAAACCGCCTTCATCGCCGCCGCCGTCCAGGGCGAGGGCGTGTTCTCCAACAAACACGGCGGTGTCGGCCGGAAGGACTTCATTTTCGCCGACGATGACTCGGATTTCGCCGGCGAGTGGCGCGCCTACGAATCCGCCGCCGCCATGAACTTCGACCCCCAACGCTGCGGCCAACTCGGCATCCTCGCCCGCGGCGCCCGCGAAATCGCCCAAGGCTTCGACCGGCTCGGCACGCTGGCTCGCCGCTTCGGCTGGGATTGGCAAGCGGTGGACTTCAGCGCGCGCCGCCACGCCGTCGGCCGCGCGATGCTCGCCTCCTTCAGCGACCAACTCGCGATGCGCTTCAACCAGGGCACGCTGGCCTGCCGGCTCGTGGG
>Ga0194037_1000962_pt1 | contig 21776 bp, 25 predicted proteins | sample JunL306m_MetaG_FD_148653 | JGI IMG/M metagenome (GOLD analysis project Ga0194037, IMG submission 148653) | Anoxic zone freshwater microbial communities from boreal shield lake in IISD Experimental Lakes Area, Ontario, Canada - Jun2016-L304-6m | ecosystem: Environmental > Aquatic > Freshwater >...
ACAGATGACCACGATTTTCGGGAGTATGGCGGCGGTCATGTCCGTTTGAAGATTTTTTCCAGGTCAGCCAGAGTAATCACGTGTGAGACCGGTCGGCCATGCGGGCAGCTGGCGGCAAATTCGGTTTCATCCATACTGCGCAGTAGTTCGCTGATCTGACGCCCTTCCAGCTGATGAATGCCGCGCACGACCGAATGACAGGCGATCCGCGCCAGCAGGCCGTCCAACAGCTCCTGAAATGCCGCACTGGTACCGAGTTGCGCCAGATCGGACACAATTTCACGAACCAGACCGATCGCATTCCCTCTTTCTGCCAGACGTGGCACCGCCGACACCATCATGGTCGCACCGCCAAACGGCTCTAACTCGAAACCGATTCCGGCCAGCTCAACTGAGAAACGCTCTGCAGCGGCGACCTCGCCAAAGGTCAGTTCCACCGTTTCAGGAAAGAGTAAACGTTGCGATTCAACGCCGCCGGAACGACACTGCTGTTTCAGTCGCTGATAGGCCACCCGTTCGCTGGCGGCATGCTGATCGACAATCACGAGATCCGTACCGGATTGACAGAGGATATACTCACTGTGAAACTGCCCGATGACTGATAACGAAGAAAAGTAAGGTGCCGACGCAGCAGTATCCGGCAGGGACTGAGTCGCCTGAAGCGGTTGAAACGGGGTCTGTGGTTCGCTGACTGCCAGATTCATGGAGGTTGCGGCGCCTACCGGAGTCGGCGGTGCGCTGCTGCGAACCGTATCCTGACGTTCACTGTACCCGTTAAACTCCCTGCGTGGCGGCATAGCCAGCGAAGTCTGGGCCGCAGCCGCTATCCGCTCGCGATAAGCCTGACCGGTCGGCGTTGTTACGGGAACTGGTGCTCGGACGGAAGAGACTGAAAGCCATGGGGAACGACTCAATACTTCCGCCACAGCCGCCTGGATTGCATCATGCACGAACGATTGGCGGCGAAAGCGCACCTCGTGTTTTGTCGGGTGGACGTTGACATCCACTTCTCCGGGGGGGAGCTGAACAAACAGCGCCACGACCGGATAACGACCACGGTCGATCACGCCGCGATAAGCCTGCATCAGGGCGTGCTGCACGACCTTGTCGCGCACAAAACGGCCGTTAATATAGGTATAGATCGACTGCAGTCCGGAGCGTGCCAGAACCGGTCCACAGACATAGCCGCTGACACTGACATCTTCATTGCTGCCGTCCAGCTCATACAGCTGGGCAGAACTGTCTCTGCCGACGACCTGTGCCAAGCGCCGCTGCAGGTCACTGCGCTGCACCCGCAGCAAATCGCGCTCATCACTGATACAGGTAAAAGCGACATCCGATCGCGAAACGGCCAGGCGGGCCATGACATCACCGACATGACCGGTTTCGGTTTCGGCACTTTTCATAAATTTGAGGCGAGCCGGTATATTGAAAAAGAGCTGCTCAACCGTAATGACCGTACCGGGAGCCATGCCGCAGGTTTTGACCTCCCGCACGCGCCCCCCTTCGATACTGATTTCGGTCCCTTCGAGGCTGGATGGCTCACGACTGGCCAGCGTGAAACGTGATACCGAGGCGATCGACGGAAGCGCTTCACCACGAAAACCAAGCGTGAGGATACTTTCCAGGTCCTTGTCGCTTCTGATCTTGCTGGTGGCGTGACGCTCAAGCGAGAGCAGTGCATCCTCGCGCGACATGCCATGCCCGTTATCCGTGACCCTTATACGCCGTCTGCCGCCGTTGCTGATCTCGACGATTACCTCTGTTGCACCGGCATCCAGTGCGTTTTCGATCAGTTCCTTGATGACAGAGGCGGGGCGTTCGACAACCTCACCGGCAGCAATTTTGTTGGTCAGACTCTCTGGCAGAATGGTAATACGTTGAGACATGACTGAGGCTCCGTGCAGGTACGAAAAAAGAGCGGGAAAACCCGCTCTTTTTTATGGCTGATACCGGATGGTATACCACCGGATTTATTTACGTGAATCGTCTTTGGTCTCACCGAAAAGAGAGTCAAAATCGTCAGCCGCGCTGTTTGCACCCTTCGCATCCGTCTCGGTCGGTTCATCCCAGGAGAAGTTTTCAAGATCAAATGTTCCCGGTACTGTGGCAGCAGGGGCTGCTTTTGGCGCTGCTGACGGAGGAGCCGCTGCTGGCGCCTGAGAGGTCGACTCCAAAAGGTCGGCAAACACGTCATCTTCCGACTTTGATTCTTTCTGCGCAGCAACCGGCAGATCGTCATCAAAAGAGAACGGATCGTCCTTGCGCGGTGCCAGAGCAGCAGGTAACGGCTCATCCGGCAGATCAAACGAGAACATATCGTCCGGTGCCGGCAGATTTTCAGCATCAGGATCAGAAGTTTCCTCAACGGAACGCAACTCCATGGCCAGTTTTTCCTGGGCCTCTAACGGAAGCACAATCGGAGTAATTCCATAGGTCTGCTTGTATCCGCTCAGATCATTCGAGCATTTTTTACAGAGGTCATAGTACTCAAAACTGTTGTATCCGCACTTGGGGCATCTCATTGGCGGCTCCTTGGCTGCAATGCAATCATATACCGTCCCATATATACTGCATGACAGCCAGAATAGCAATACTTGCCGTCTCGGTCCTCAGTATTCGGGACCCGAGCGAAACCGGCTGAAATCCGTGCTCAGAAAAGTTCTGAACTTCAAGCGGATCAAAGCCCCCTTCGGGGCCGATGGCAACGACAATGGAGATCGGCTTTTCGGAGGACTCCAGCACACGTTTCAGAGACGATTCCCGCTCCCCTTCCCAGAGTATCAGACGTAGCTCTTGATCGGACACTGCCGCCGCCTCTGCTGCACCTGGACACCATGAGACAGCCGGAATATCCAGACGGCCACATTGGCGGGCAGCTTCAGACACAATCCGCTCCCAGCGGTCCAGTTTGGCAGAGATCTGGTCGTTACGAACACGGGCCACCGAACGTCGCCCTGCAAAGAGCCGGAATTCATGGGCACCCAGTTCAGTCCCTTTTTGAAGGATCAGATCGATCTTGTCACCCTTAGGAAGTGCCTGACAGATCGTTATCAGCGGCGCATCAGCGGCGCTGTCGGATGCCAGAGATGAAGAACTGATTTTGACGGCAACCCACTCTTTCGCCACCTGGTCGACGACACCATCATGAACGGTCCCTTTTTCATCCGTCAGCTGCACGGCATCGCCCGGCCCCAGACGTAATACCCGGACCATATGGTTGTAGAGGTCTCCATCAAAAGAGGCATAGCCGTCACGCACGGCGCGGGACGGTATCATAAAGCGACGCACGCTCATGGCAGAGATGGCTTCCGGTAGAGCATGGCCACCCATTCGCCATCCCGGGCAGTTTCTTCATATATCAATGGCTGTGAATCAAATCCAGCGCGCACCAGAGCCTCTTTTTCCGCCAGAATTCCGGAAAGAATCAGAGCGCCCCCCGAATTCAGGCGAGCGGTCAATCCGGGAGCCAGCCTGACCAGCTCTTCTGCCAGAATGTTGGCCAGTATGATGTCGAAATCCTCACACAGTGATTCCAGCGGCGTCGTGCCGCATTCCACCTGACCGGACAGACCGTTCAGGGCCAGGTTTTCCTCCGCAACGACCACAGCTTCGGGATCAATATCAAGCGCCAGTATGCGGCCACACCCCAGCAGACTGGCCGCCATCGCCAGAATACCGGAACCGGTTCCCAGATCGAGCAGTGACGGTGCGCTTCCCGGTCGTTGTTCCATGACCTTTTCCAGCATTTCCAGACAGAGGCGGGTGGTTTCATGCCCCCCGGTACCAAAAGCCATACCTGGATCGATACGCAGAACCAGGTCACCCGGCAACGCGCTGGCTTCTTCCCAGGTAGGCACAATCAACAACCGTGTTCCGACTCGTAACGGCTTGAAATGAACCTTCCAGCTACTGCTCCAATCCTCGGAACGTACCGCACTGATCGTCGCTGCAGGCAGAAAAAGACCCGGCTGACGCACGGCCAGCTCCGCTAGAAACGTATCCAGCTGTTCCATTTTAGGTGCAGGATCATCGTCCGCCGGCAGATAACCCTTGACTGTCATGCGGGTGGAATCGGGAATTTCAGCGGGTGAAAAAGCATCTACACAGAGATTATCTACGCAGACGCCGGCTCCGGTCAGGGTAGTCAGGTATTCTGCAACCACGTCAGATACTTCGGCAGGGACATCACAGGCGATTTCAAGCCAGGACACATTCATTGCAGAACCTTAAAATGAGTTGGATAAACAGCTGGCCGAACGTTAGCAGAACAGCACGCAACAGGCAATCAAAAAGCCGTCGGAGAAACCCTGTGTAAAATAAAAGCTTGTGTTTTTAAAACTAAGCCTCTATAGTCTTGAATTCTTGTTTCACCAAAAAATAACAGTATGGTGTCTGTTGTTTTTCTTTTGATCATCGCATTCTGCCCCTTCCTGCATATTCAATTTCCTCATTGAAACCAGCAGACCGTACGGCAGGCGAAGATTTATTGTCTGCCCGCACGTAGCTGTCCATCACTTTCCAGGATCAATCGGTTTGATCCCCCGGTTCGTGTGCGCTTGTCCCTTCACACCGCCTTTAGAAAAGGAATCTTCATGACGTTTGCAGAACTGGGCCTTCACCCGGCCATCCTCTCGGCAGTCACCGCCTGTGGCTACACCGTACCAACCCCTATCCAAGAACAATCAATCCCGCTGGTTTTAGCTGGCAACGACCTGATCGCCACCGCCCAGACCGGCACCGGCAAGACCGCCGCTTTTGTACTGCCGGCCCTGCAGCTGCTGACCGAAAAGTCTGTCCTGACCGGAAAAGGACCACGCGTCCTGGTTTTGGCACCAACCCGCGAACTGGCCGGCCAGGTTATGGAATCAGCCCGCAACTACGGTCGCGGCATTCGACCACGCTGCGGCTCACTCTTGGGCGGCATGCCGTATCGCGAACAGCTTCGCCTGCTCTCAGCTCCGGTAGACATCATCGTGGCCACCCCCGGCCGCCTGGTGGATCATATCGAACGCGGCAGCATCCGTCTTGACCGATTGGAAATGCTGGTTCTGGATGAAGCTGACCGCATGCTGGACATGGGTTTCAGCGAAGATATCAACAAGATCATTTCCCGTGCCCCGGTCGACCGTCAGACATTGATGTTCACCGCCACCATGGAAGGGGACGTCGCCCGTCTGGCCGAAAAAATGATGCGCGATCCGCAGCGGATACAGCTGGCTGTCAGCACCTCATCGCACGCCCTGATCGAGCAGCGCCTGCATGTGACCGACAACCTGAACCACAAAAAAGAGCTCCTCGACCATCTCGTCAGAGACGTAGAAGTTACCCGCGCCATCATCTTCTCTGCCACCAAGCGTGATGCAGATGAATTATCCCGCGAACTGTCCAAGAATGGCTTCCCGGCAGCAGCCCTGCATGGCGACATGACCCAGATGGCCCGTAACAAGACCATCGACCGGATGCGTCGCGGTGGCATTCGTCTGCTGGTGGCAACTGATGTTGCCGCTCGCGGCCTGGATGTCAACGGCGTCAGCCATGTTATCAACTTTGACCTGCCCCGTTTTGCAGAGGACTATGTTCACCGTATCGGCCGTACCGGTCGCGCCGGCGCAAACGGCATTGCCATCTCTTTTGCCTCGGCAGGTGAGAGAAATTATCTGGAGCGTATCGAGCGTTTCATCGGCAAAAAACTTCCTGAGCTGCAAATCGAAGGACTTGAGCCGAAAACCTCCATCCGGAAACCAGTCGGGCGCAGTGGAGCACCCCGCAGAAGCGGCCCCGGTGGAGCACCATCCGGGCGTTTCGGCAAACCGGGCGTCAGCCGTGATGCTCAGGCCAAGCCCTGGGCAAAAGCAGCCAAACCGGCCGGCAGCGCCCCGCGCAGCACGCCACGCCATGAACCGGTCATCGAGTATCGCTCACGACGTCCACAGGTGTAAATAACAAAGGCCTCCAGGGTGTAAAACTCTGGAGGCCTTTGTATTTGATATGATCTGCAAATTTCCTGTCGACTATTTCTTTTCAAGCTTCCCCTTCAACTGCCCGCAAGCGGCCGAGATATCGCCACCGCGACTGTCGCGGGTTATGACCGTTACGTGACGGTCGATCAAATAAGTATGAAAAGCGTCGATAGCCGCCTGGGTTGGTGCCTTGAAACCGCACCCTTCATGCTCGTTGAACGGAATCAGATTGACCTTGTTGGGAATATCGCTGATCAGCCGCAGCAGCCGCTTGGCATCCTCCAGTGAATCGTTAATCCCCCCCATCATGACATATTCAAAAGTCACCTTGCGGCGACCGGGCAGAGGAAATTCTTTGCAGGCTTTGAGCAGATCCTTGAGCGGATAGCGGCGGTTGACCGGCATGATCCGGTTACGCAGTTCATCGGTTGTGGCATTCAGCGAGACAGCCAGATTGACGTTCGGAATTTCACGCCCCAGTCGCTCCATCTCCGGCACCAGTCCGCAGGTCGAAACCGTCACCCGCCGGTTGGAGAGTTGCAGACCATTACCGTCGATCATGATCTGAATGGCCGGAATGACGTTATCGAGGTTATGCAGCGGCTCACCCATGCCCATCATGACGATGTTTCTGATCTCTTCACCGCTGTCACGCACGTCACGCCTGATGGCCATGATCTGGTTGACGATCTCTGCCGTAGCCAGATTGCGGGTCAGCTTGAAGGTGCCGGTCAGACAGAATTCGCAGGCCATGGCACAGCCGACCTGTGATGAAATGCAGACCGTATTGCGCCCCTCGATCGGAATCAGTACCGATTCAACCGACTCGCCATCCGCCAGACTGAAAAGATATTTGCGAGTACCGTCGCTGCCCACCTCGACCGTCTCGGCGGTCAGACGGGAAATACAGGCGCTGGCTGCCAGCTGGGTGCGCAGCTCTTTGGAGATATTAGTCATCTCCTCAAAACTGCCGGCATCCTGCTGGTAGATCCATTTAAAAACTTGCGTCGCGCGGAAACGCTCTTTGCCCTGCCCCTGGAGAAACTGTTCCAGAGCTGGGAGCGTCAGGTTTTTTAGATCAGTTTTCTCCGTCATTTGTTCTCATTCTGATGTTGATCTGGATTTGGTGTTGTTACCTCATTTTTTTGTGATGACGGAATGCCGGCACTATTTTCTTTTTGTTCCGAATCTACTGCAGCCGGCTTATCAACCGCTTCCACCCTGGCCGATGACGGCGACGCAAACACCGGCGGCGTGCTGATAATTTGATCTACCTTGCTCTGAAGACGCCCTACATTGGGCGATTCTGCCAGAGCTGCCTGATACTCACTCTCATTCAGGACACCTTTCTGGCGCAGCAGCCGCAGGATCATATCGGAGCGCTTCAGAACTTTTTCCAGATTTTTATACGGGTTATAGGCCACACGCGGACCGGGCAGCATGGCGGCCAAAAAGGCGCATTCGCGCGGCGTCAGACTTGAAGCCGGCTTACCGAAATAGTACTGTGCGCCATGACCGATACCGTAGACCATCGGCCCTAACTCAACGACATTCAAGTAGAATTCGATGATACGTCCCTTGGTCAGCTCCTGTTCCATCCGGTAAGCCAGATAGATCTCCTTCAGCTTGCGGGTGATAGTCTTCTCGCGCGACAGAAACAGGTTCTTGGCGGTCTGCTGGGTGATGGTCGAAGCGCCGCGCTTCAAGCTCTTTTTTTCAAGATCGTACTTGATAGCGTTCTTGATTGCTTTGACATCAAAGCCGTCATGTTTGTAGAAGTTCGAATCTTCCGCCAGAATCACGGCCCATTTCATTTCGGCCGGGATCCGTGATGATGAGATCCAGGAGCGGTTCTTCGGACCAACCACGAAGTCGTGGTAGTCGCCCTGCCAATCCTTGACCTGGATGACCGTGCTGTATTTTTTGGCGGCCAGATCGGCCACCGGCGGCATCAGCGAGAGTGAGATGCCGACGTACGCCAGATAGGCGATGATTGCCAGTAGCAGAGCATAAAGCAGTTTTTTCACAATGTAAGTTCCTTCAGTTTTTCAGTTTCGTATCGTTGCTGCGATACAACGGGAATATCGTTTGAACAGAGTGCAGCCGTCCTGCCGGGATTTTTTTGGCCGGTTTCCCTTTCAACATCGCTTCCCGCTTGCCGAATCGTAAATAATCGCTACAATGTCCCCGTTTGCAGGTGGAAAACAGCGGGGGAGCATTGTAGCGGTTTGAGCCATTTTGACAACCAATTTCTGACATATGCCGCCATGCTGTACGATGGACTCAATCAGCCCGGTTACCTGTCGCTCTTCCTGCTGAGCCTTCTGGCATCAACACTTTTGCCGCTCGGCTCTGAATGGCTGTTGATAACCATGCTGGCTGGTGGTTTTGAACCGGTTTCAACGATTGCCGTCGCCAGCATCGGCAACTATCTGGGAGCGACTGTTACCTATCTGATCGGACTATGGGGCGGCAGCTGGTTGATTGAAAAGGTCCTGCGGGTTTCTGCGCAGCAGCAGGAACGCGCTCATCGCTTCTATCAGAAATTCGGCGTCTATTCGCTGTTTTTCTCCTGGCTGCCGGTGATCGGGGATCCACTCTGCCTGGTAGGAGGTCTGCTGCGGGTCAATTTTGTAACGTTCACGCTGCTGGTAGCATCCGGCAAACTGCTGCGCTATGTTGTTGTTGCCTGGATAACGCTGAAAGCCACCTCTTGAATAGGTTCACTCTGTAGAGTCAATGTTTGTGTTGTATCGAATAAATCTCAGATCTCTCGTAGGAGCGTTTTGAAAACGCGATTGCTGCAATATTCAGCCCCTGGGCTATTGCAGCAATCGCGGCTGCAAGCCGCTCCTACTGAAAAGAATTTGTTGCGCATAAGCAATACGGGAGGTGCCATGGACAATACCGACATCAAACAGGCTGGCGACACACGCTATAAGGGCTATGACCGCATCATGGGCAATATTTCATGGCTGCTGATCGCGCTGGTAGCTCTGGACATCAAGCTGATGCCGACGGAACAATCCAGCACCCTCTTTCTGACAATATTCTCACTGCTGCTGTTTGCGTACAACCTGAATGCACGTTATGGACTGCTGTCGCGCCGCTACAGTCCTTTCAAGACCTTTGTCGACCTGATGGTTTTTCTGGCCTTTATCGTGGCGGTCTGCTGGTACACCGGCAAGATAACCAGCCCCTTTATGTCGCTGCTCTACCTGATACTGATGGCAAGTGCCCTGACTCAAGGGCGGCGCATCACATACTTCATGGCCGGACTGGCGATATCCTCATATATTTTGCTGGCTTCAGTCGACTTCCGCGAGATTAATTATTATCTGACGCATATTCTGGAAGTATTTCCCTATATGCTGATTGCCCATCTGGGTGCCATGCTGGCCGGGGAAGGCGAAGCGGCCCGACAAGAGGTTGAACAGCTCTCACTGACCGATGAAGTGACCGGCATCAACAACATGCGCAATTTTTTTCTGTTGGCCGGTGTTCAGGAGCGGATAGCAACCCGCTATATCAGGCCATTTTCCATCTGTATGATTGATGCCGACGGGCTCAAAAAAGTCAATGACCAGTATGGGCACTTCGCCGGGACAGCCCTGATCCAGCAGGTGGCTAAGATCATCACCGCCAGCATACGCAGCTCGGATTTTTGTGCCCGCTACGGCGGCGATGAATTCGTAATCATGTTCACCGAAACCGGCAGCCAGGATGTGATTACAGCAGTCCAGCGAATTGTCGAGGCTATGGCTACCACCCCGTTCGATTTCGAGGGAAAAAGCATATCTACCACACTTTCGGCCGGTCTGGCCGGATACCCGGAAGACGGCCCGGATGTTCGTACCGTCATGGCCAATGCTGATGAAGCCATGTATGTCAGTAAAAAAAGCGGCAAGAACCGCCTGACCCTCTTCAACAGCAGCATGAAACCGGCAGCAGAAGCTCCTGCACCGCAATGACCGGAATTATTATCACGGCATGGCTGACACTAGCGTTGCTGCTCCCGTGCAGCGCGCCTGTCGTCACTGCAGCCGAGAGCGACTCATCAGCTGCCGCTCTTGAAGAGCATCGTGGCGCAAAACTCCCGTTGAACCTGATGTTCAATGACGAGCATGGCACACCGGTACCTCTGTCAGAACTGATAACGACGCCGACCATTATTCTGCCGGTCTATTACAGCTGCAGCAACGTCTGCTACAACCTGCAACAGGGGCTGGCCCGCAGCCTGACACAGATCAAGAGTAGACCAGGAGTGGACTACCGGGTCATCTCATTCAGCTTTGATGATCGTGAAACGCCGGAACTGGCCGCCAAATTCAAACGGGTCTATCTGACCTCAATGCACACCCCCTTCCCGGAGGATGGCTGGCGCTTTCTGACCGGTGATACATCAAGTATCAAGGCGCTGACCGAGGCGCTCGGCTATCGTTTCCAGCGGCGCGGTCACGATTTCTTGCATCCGGTGGCTGCCATGATTGTCTCTGCAGACGGCACGATCGTGCGCTATCTGTACGGCACCAGCTTCCTCCCCAAAGATCTTGCGCTGGCGCTGATCGAGGCACGCGACGGCACATCAGGCACCACCATCCGAAAAATGATGGAGTATTGCTTCAGCTTCGATCCGCAGAAAAACAGCTACGCCTTTAACCTACTGCGGGTCAGCGCCACGGCAATCATCCTCTGTGTCGGAAGCTTCATGGTTTTTCTTGTGTGGGGCGGCAAACGACAGAAAAAGAGTAAACAAATCTTAAAAGCGGTCTCACACGGAGACTCGGGGAACACGGAGTAAACGTTCAGCACCGCACATAACGCCCCCTGTCCCCCTCTTAACTTAAGAGGGGGAACGTGGATAGCAGATTTCTGCGATTACAGTAACCGTACATCGTAGCGTCCCTCCCCTTAATTAAGGGGAGGACAGGTGGGGTTATGGCTCCGTGGCAAAATATACTGACCATTTGTAAAATTGTTTTTTGTTTTTTGGAGCTAAAATGACCAACCAGCAACCACACACCAGCTTCTGGAACGATACCGGCAAAACGGGGATCGCCTCCTGGATCTTTTCTACCGATCACAAACGCATCGGGCTGCTCTACTTTTATTCCACCTTCGGCTTTTTCTTGGTGGGCGTACTGCTCGGCCTGCTGCTGCGTATCGAGCTGATGGCTCCCGGACGCACGATCATGGGAGCGCAGACCTACAATGCACTCTTTACCGTGCATGGCGTTGTGATGATCTTTCTCTTCATCATCCCCGGCTTTCAGGGTTCCTTCGGTAACCTGGTCATGCCGATTCAGATCGGTGCCCGCGACGTCTCCTTTCCACGGCTGAACCTGCTCTCCTGGTGGATCTACATAATCGGAGCTATCGTAGCGCTGACATCGCTCTTTTCGGGTGGCGGAGCGCCCGACACCGGCTGGACCTTCTACGTTCCATTCAGCGCCCGCACCGGCACCAACGTCTCGCTGGCCGTGCTGGGAGCATTTATCATAGGTTTCTCCTCGATCCTGACCGGTCTCAATTTTATTACCACCATCCACCGCCTGAAAGCCGAAGGGATGACCTGGTGGCGACTGCCGCTCTTCACCTGGTCGCTGTACGCCACCGCCTGGATTCAGATTCTGGCAACGCCGGTCCTGGCGATCACGCTGGTGCTGGTGGTCGCCGAGCGCCTGCTCGGCACCGGCCTGTTCGATCCGGGGCGCGGGGGCGACCCGGTCATGTACCAGCATCTGTTCTGGATCTATTCGCACCCGGCCGTCTACATCATGATCCTGCCGGCCATGGGAGTCATTTCAGACATCATCCCGGTTTTTTCCCGCAAACCGATCTTCGGCTACAAGATGATCGCCTTCTCCAGTATTGCGATTGCCGCCGCCGGTTCACTGGTCTGGGGGCACCATATGTTCACCAGTGGCATGAGTGACACGGCGGTGATGGTCTTCTCATTTCTGACCTTCATCGTGGCAATACCGTCAGCAATCAAGGTTTTCAACTGGGTCTCAACCCTCTACGGCGGCTCGATTTCGCTGGAGGCACCGATGCTGTTTGCGCTCTCCTTCATTCTGCTCTTTTCGATCGGCGGTTTGAGCGGCCTGATCCTGGGGGCAGCTGCCACCGACATCCATGTGCATGATACGCATTTCGTGGTCGGCCACTTCCACTACGTCATGTTCGGCGGTACCGGTTTTGCCTTCTTCGCCGCCATGCATTACTGGCTGCCCAAATTCTACGGTCGCCGCTATGCCGAAAAACCGGCCATCGTGGCTTGGGCGTTGATGTTTACCGGTTTCAACCTACTCTATTTCACCATGCAGGTGTTGGGGATGAAAGGCATGCCGCGCCGCTATTACGATTATCTACCGGAATTTGCCAACCTGAATCTGGTCGCCACGATCGGCAGCTGGATCCTGGCTGCGGGGCTCTTGATCATGCTGGTCAACCTGTTTCGCGGTCTCTGGTGGGGTAAGCCGTTCGAGGGCAATCCCTGGGGGGGCGCTACGCTTGAGTGGAGCATCCCTACCCCGCCGCCGACCGAAAACTTTACCGAGGAGCCGATTGTGACCCACGGGCCATATGACTTTACAAGGAGCGGTCAGCCATGAGTAATCATCACAAAGATTACGCCGGAGCCAAACTCGGCATGTGGCTGTTCCTGTTTACCGAATTGCTGCTGTTCGGCGGACTGTTTATTCTGTATGCCGTCTATCTGGCGCGCTATCCGCATGAATTTGCCTCCGCCGGCAGCAAGCTCAACTGGGTCATGGGCAGCGCCAATACCGTCGTACTGCTAACAAGCAGCCTGTGCGCCGCCATGGCGGTCACCGCCGTGCAGCGCGGCGAGTTGCGCCGCGTCCTGCAACTGATCGGCGCAACGATCCTCTGTGCGGGCGGCTTCATGACCATCAAATATTTCGAGTGGAACAGCAAGATCAGTCACGGCATCTACCCCGGTTCAGAGCATCTGAAAGCCGGGCCACCCGGTGAATCGGTTTTTTTCAGTCTCTACTACATGAGCACCGGCATCCACGGCCTGCACGTACTGATCGGTGCGGCGCTTTTGACCTGGATCGGTGTGAAGGTCAAATCGGGACAGGTCAACGCCGGTGATTATGTGCTGCTTGAGAACGGAGCGCTCTACTGGCACCTGGTCGATCTGATCTGGATCTTTATCTTCCCGTTGTATTATCTGGTGCTGTGATAGAGTGAACCGAGGAGAAAATTTATGCCAATAATCAGCATGTTTTACGGAATCATTGTTTATATGTACGCACTTGATACTAAACAGCATCATCTGCCACATATTCATGTTGAGTATCAAGGAATGGAAGCGGTAATTTCGATTCCGAACGGCGATGTTATAGTCGGTGAAATAGCAACAAACAAGATGAAATTGCTGCAAGCCTGGATAGAGATTCATCGGGACGAAATAATGGCAGATTGGGCTATTGCAGTAAAAGGCGGCGAAATTTTCAGGATTGATCCATTGCGTTGAGAGGTGTGTTGTATGAATCCGCGAGTAGCTGAAGTGACAACGCTGGAAGGGTGCCGACTCAGGCTTGTTTTTTCAAATGGAGAACACCGTATATTTGATGCGTCACCTTACCTTATCTATCCGGCGTTTAAAAAACTTACCAATACCGGTTTTTTCGCATTGGCCCGAACAGATCACGGCACGGTGGTATGGCCTGATAATATAGATTTTTGTCCTGACACCTTATACGTGGAGAGCGTCAAAGAGGAGCAGGAAGAGTACGGTAAGTCTTTGTGAATAAGCTTTGGACGGTTCGGTATGATGTGATGCGTGTGGTGGAGTGAACAAAAAGAGGAACGTGTAATGGCAATAATTGATAAGTATTTATTGAGACAAGATTTAGTAACCGCTTTGAGGGTAGATGAACAAAGTAAACAAGGGAGAAGTGGTCTATGAGAAAAGACACTGAGATGTGGCTGCGTTACGCAGATGATAACTTAAAATCAACCAAGGTGCTTTTGGATAGCGAACTTTACAATCCTTGCCTGTAAAATGCCCAGCAAGCGGTGGAAAATGACGGTTTGAGTTTTGCCCTTGAATGTCAGAGTCAAGTGCAATACAGTTTTTATGCGTTTAATTAATGCGATAAAGGAGTAAGAAATCATGGCAAATTTAATAACTGCCGATTCGCACATACTCGGTGGCAAACCGATTATCCAGGGTACTAGAATTTCTGTGGACTTTATTCTGGAATTGTTTGCTGCCGGTGTTTCCCGGGAAGAAATCCTCATGGATTATCCGCATCTCACACCCGAAGCAATCAGTGCCTGTCTTACCTTTGCTGCCCATGCAATCAAGAACGATATTTATCTCGAACTCAAGGCCGCATGATGAAGCTTTCGGATTTGAAGTTACTGACAGATGAAAATATTTCCCCAAGAGTTGTCGCCTTTCTACGGGAAAATGGTTTTGATGTTCATGATGTCAAGGAATCCGCTTTGAACGGCACTTCCGATCAAATTCTTCTGGATTTGGCTCTCAAGGAGCAACGATTTGTGGTGACGCATGACGCCGATTTCGGAACGCTGACGATAAACAACCAACTGCCCTGTTACGGAATTCTGTATCTTCGCCTTTTGAATCAGAGTGCCCTAAACGTAATTGAAGTCTTAAAACTATTGATTGCCATGAACCCGGTGATTTCGCCAAGTTCGCTCGTAGTAATTAACGAGACAAGAATAAGAGTGCGGATGTTGTGATGTGTCAGTTTAATCGTGAGTGAGTAGGTTTTCTAGGTTGCCGTTGAACGGGGTTATCCCTTCGACTCCGCTCAGGACGGGCGTGAAACGCAACGGGTTTGTTGTATCAATTGGCACAAAGGAGAATTGTATGCCGGGACAAAATATAAAAGCTGAGGCTCACACGTTAGTCGAGAATTTATCTGACGAGGCATCGTGGGATGATCTGATGCAAAAAATTTATGTTCGACAAGCTATTGAGTCTGGTCTTGCAGATAGTCGTGCCGGTCGAGGTTCTACAGTTCAGGAAGTGCGTGAAAAATACGGTTTGTCGGCATGACGGTAATCTGGACTGACACAGCTCAGGAACATCTTGATGAGATTTATCGCTACATCGCTCGTGATTCAGCCTTGTATGCCAAACGTATGGTTGATCGACTGACAAGACGCTCAACGCAGATTGCACATTTTCCATTTTCCGGCAGAGAAGTTCCAGAATTCAGCCTGAAACAGATTCGACAGGTTATCGAAGGAAGTTATCGGATAATCTACTACATCAAATCAGATGGTATTGATGTCCTTGCTGTGCTGCATTGTGCTCAAAGCTGCTTGAATGATACTGATGAAAAAAACGGCTCAATTTGAATAAAGCACATTCAATTAGCCACGCAGGTACGTGATGATGTGATGGGTGTGGTGGCGTGAGTGGGGTTTGTAGGTTGGCGTTGAACAGGTTAGTTGCTCATGCTATGTGAAGGAGAATGAATCATGGAAGCTATGCACGGATCTTACTTTTACGCAAGTCAGAATATGCTCAAAGTTCTATATTGACTTGCTATTGGGTCTGGTGATGTCAGGAAAAGACTTCTTGTCGCATATGACGAGTTTTGGGTACTTAACGATGGACACTTCCCTGAGCATTTGAGGAGTGACTACAAATTTAGTGATAAAAAAACTTACAAAATTTGGCCCGGTTTATGACGATGACGGCAAAATAAAGCGAACGGCAGTTGAGGAAACACTCCGAAGAATAAAAAACGCCACCGGAGTAACGATTGCTGCAAAATTAGTCGATTTACATTTTAATTTAGAATCATACATCGACAATAGTTCAAAATGAATTGTTGTCTGGAGTGGTTATGAAAAAGTTTATTGTCTCGATAGTTGCGTTCTTATTGCTTTTCGTTGCACTAAATACTAGTCATTCAGAAATATTCGAGGAGGCTCCCGCACCGCTCCCGATTGCACCTGAGATTCCTCCCATTGGGGACACTAGCGAAAAATACAGAGCTGAAAAGGAAAAGTATTACAGGCAATTGCTAGAATGGGCACAAAATGAAGCTAAAAAAGGAAATGATGCTGGCGGTTATGCGAATGACACTCTAGGAGATCTTTTTTATAATGGTACCGGGGTAAAGCAGGATTATAAGGAAGCGGAAAAATGGTATTTAAAGGCAGCCGAGATTGGAAACGGAAATGCGCAACACACTTTAGGCATAATGTGTTTTTATGGGAAAGGGATTAAGCAGGACTATTATTCAGCATCACAATGGTTTTTCAAGTCTGCAATACAATCGAAGGCTAATTTATTGACCCAGATGTCACAATTGTATCTCGGATATCTTTATAGCAATGGATTTGGTGTAAGCAAAAATATTACTGAATCAACAAAATGGTATGAGAAAGCAATTGAAATTGAAATAAATAAGAAAATTAAGCCTTTATACAGTTTGTTTGAAAGGCTGCTATTTAAGGAAAATCACGAAATAGCAGTTGGTGTAAATAAATATTTTGCAGAAAAAGGAAATATTGAAGCACAAAAAACTCTTGGGAAAATGTATCGTGAAGGAATTATAACTAGCAAAGACAATACTGAGGCAGCAAAATGGTATCGTATGGCTGGCTTAGGTGGAGACGAAGATGCTATTTTAGCGCTTTGCTCAATCTATATGTTCGCTCAGAACTTTTCTGAAGCGTTTATCTGGTGTGGAAAAGGAGCTGCAGCTGGTGACGAATCTGCACAAGATTCACTTGGGTCAATGTATGAAGCAGGTACGGGAGTAAAGCAAAACTATTACGTTGCAGCGGATTGGTATAAAAAATCAGCCAATAAAGGATATATGTTTGCTCAATATAATCTTGGATTATTGTATGCGAATGGACAAGGTGTAACCAAAAATTATACTGAAGCAAATAGTTTATTCAGAAAAGCGGCACTACAGGGTTATCAAGCGAGCCAATATGCGCTTGGGGTCTCATACTATAATGCTCAAGGAGTTGAAAGGGACTTAATTCAATCGCTTGCCTGGATTACATTGGCTTCTACCTACGACAAAGAAGCAGTAAAACTTAGAGATGAAATTGAAAAAGAATTGAAACCGAATGATGTGGTTAGAGCACAACAATTAGCCTTAACATTTGAAGCTGATATAGTAAAGACAGCACAGCCAAAACATCAATCAACAAATATAATCGAAACAGCAGATCCGACCTCAATAATGCTTCCAGCCATCAATCCACCTTCTCACACTACCCCTGCTTTCTCCCCCAACGACATCGCCATAATCATCGGCATAGAAAAATACCGCACTGTACCACCAACCGAATACGCTGCTGCTGACGCCGGGATGGTGCGTGACTACCTGAAAGCCCTTGGAATACTTGAACGTAACATTGAATTCCTCGCTGACGACCGTGCTACGCTTTCTGACATCCGCAAAGTTATCGAAACCAAACTCCCCAATATGGCCAAGGCCAACAGCCGGGTAATCGTCTATTACGCCGGACATGGCGCACCTGGGACAATCAAGGGTGAATCCTATCTGGTTCCTTACGACGGTGACCCATCATTTTTGGCCGACACCGCGTACCCGCTTTCACGCCTGTACGACCGACTATCTCGACTGAAAGCAAAAGAAGTGCTGGTAATTCTGGATTCCTGCTTCTCCGGTGCCGGTGGTCGCAGCGTGCTTGCCAAAAACACCCGCCCACTGGTGATGGTCAAAGAGACCCCGCTGCCAACATCCAAAAAGATGATCGTGCTGACTTCATCGCGTGGCAGCCAGATAACCACCAGCCTGTCGGAAGTCGGCCATGGTGCTTTCACCTATTTTTTCCTGCGTGCGCTGCAGGAAGGTAACCGCGATATCGGTGAGGTATACGCCTATCTGAATCCCCGCGTGACTGAAGAAGCCAAACGCCAGAATGTCGATCAGACGCCGACCATCAGCCCGGCCGCCGATAAACTGAAAGGGCGCTTTTTGTTTGCGAAGTGATGAAATGCAAATCCTCCCTGGCCCCCCCTTTGAAAAGTGGGGGACTATAAAAAATGTTTTTATGCTACTGCAGCAATCGCGGCATCATGCCGCTCCTACGCAAAAATGAAATTGAGGTAAAAAATGTACTCTATTGACTTTGTCATTACGAGGGCTGGAATATGATTCGTTCTTTTTTTACGATACTGTTTCTACTTGTCATTTTGCCCATGTATGCGGTGGCCGCTGAAAAAGCGATTACTATCGAAGTTACCGGCGAAGCATTCGGCAGCGATTTGGAGGCGCCACGTGAGCTGTTCGAGCGGGCCAAGGCCGATGCCCAGCGCATAGCAATAGAACAGGCGGGCGGGACGTTTGTTCGTTCCCACACTGTAGTCAGTAACGGTCAACTGGCCGAAGAGATGACCCACGCCAGGGTGCGTGGTAAGATCGAGCGTGTGGTGGTGCTTTCGCAGGAACGCGATAAGCTTGATCCGCATCATTACCTGGTAAGACTCCGCGCAACAATCGAGCCGGTTTTAGTCGATAAATCGGAAAGTATCATCATACAAGCGGCTCTCTCCCGTTCCCGGTTGCGGGAGGGGGACGACGTCCGCTTTCAGTATCAAGTATCCCGAAATAGTTATGTCTATATCTTCGTGATTGGTGCAGATTATTCTGTAACACAACTCCTTCCAAATTCAGAGCTACGGGACAATCTGACCACAGCAAAGCGGGTATTCCATTTTCCACCCGATGCCAGTGATATCCGTCTCACGGCGCAGCTTCTGCCAGAGTCCAGGCGCAGCGGAGCTGATGAACGCATCAAGATTATTGCAACAAAAAAAGAAGAACCGCTTCTGCAGGGCAGCTTCAAAGAGGGCTTTAAGGTTTATGACGGGAAATCAACCGGGCTGGTAAGTGACCTGCTAAAGCACCTTGCCCAACTTGATCCGGCTGACTGGGGTGAGACAACGTTGACATACCGGATTGATCCGTAATGGAACGCAGGCCTTCTTCGCTCGACACTTTATTGACCAAGGACAGGAACACAAGGAGGCGCGCCTCAGCTTCAGACAAAATGAAGTATTGTCTCTCGCCCTTTGTTCTTTTCACTCAACTGACAAGCAGAAGCGTGGCTTTGAAAGGAATGCGTAAATGATTATCAATTTTCTGCGCCATGGCACATCCATCCTGACTGCTTTTATGTTCTTGCTGCTGCCGCATATTTCCCATGCGGATTTCTTCAAGTACAAGGATGATGGCGGCAACCTGAAAATTACCAACCGGCTTGAAGATGTCCCCAAAAAATATCGTAATCGAGTGATTGTAGTGTGGGATAAGGATCTTACAGCCAAAGACCCGCTGGCCAGGCGGCAGGCGGCGGCACGGGAACAGCTTGAGCATCAGGAAACTGCCAAACAATCCCGGCAACAGACGGAAGAAAAAAAACGTTCAGCCACCAGGGAAAAGACACTTGTCATTGAATTTGATGAAAACAGCGGCCAGTTGATTCGCCGCTTTGAGTAGAGTTGCACGAAATGTTTGCGAGGTAAAATATGATGACCGAACAGCACCTCATTGTGAGCTACCGTAAACTGACGGCCATCTGGCTGCTTCTGCTGGCCCTGACGGCACTGACGGTGGGAATCACCCGTCTCGATCTGGGCGCCTACAAGGTCTGGGGGGCGCTGGGTATCGCGTCACTCAAGGCCGGATTGGTGATTGCGATCTTCATGCATATGCGCTACGAAGGGTGGCTGCTGCGCGGACTGCTGTTTGTGACACTGCTCACGCTGGCCATTTTCATCGGTTTTACCTTTTTCGATGTACTTTACCGCTGAGGAAATCTGATGAATCCATCGCATATCATTACCACCACTGAAGCCATTGACCCGGTTTTCATGTTCATCTTCGGTGCCTGCCTGCTGCTGCTGGTCGGCATCACAGCGGCCATGCTCTATTTTGTCGTGCGCTACCACCGCTCTCGCGCACCGCAGCCATCCTCGCAGGCTGATGGCAATATCTGGCTGGAGATCATCTGGACGACACTGCCGACGTTGCTGGTGATTGCCATGTTCTGGTACGGCTGGCGCGGTTACGTGACGCTTCGCACGGTGCCGCCCGGAGCACTGGAGGTGACAGCAACGGCCCGCATGTGGTCATGGAGCTTCACATATGCCAACGGTAAAACCAGCCCCAAACTGTATGTACCGGTCGGCAGGCCGGTCAAGGTCAATTTGATCTCTCAGGATGTCATCCACGGTTTCTTTCTGCCTGACTTCCGGGTCAAACGTGATGTGGTGCCAGGCATGAAAAACCATGTCTGGTTTGTGGCCTCCAAAGCTGGCAGCTATGACTTGTTCTGCTCACAGTATTGCGGAACGGCCCACTCAGCCATGATCTCGACGGTTGAGGCGCTGCCGGAAAAAGAGTTTAACGCCTGGCTCACACCGGCGATAACTCCGCACCCTTCCAAACCGGACGGTAAAAAACTGGCTGAAGAAAAGGGGTGTCTGGGGTGCCACTCGCTGGACGGCTCTGCCGGTGTCGGTCCGACCTTCATGAAGCTGTACGGCAGTCAGCTCAAGGTTGTGCGTTATGGGAAGTCGATGACCGTTTCTGCCGACGAAGGATATCTGAAAGAATCCATCCGCCAGCCGGCTGCTGCAATAGTAGAAGGTTTCCCGCCAATCATGCCACCGAATCCGGACCTGACTGATGAACAGGTCGAGGCACTGGTCGAATTTATCGAGACGCTCAAATGATGGCAGCACTGACAGCGTTGCTACGCTTGAAGCTGTCGCTCTTGAACGGCATCGCCGCAGTCGGCGGCTGTCTGCTGTTTCCCGGCAGAATTGAATGGCAGATTCTTGCAGCTGCTTTTTTGGGTGTCACGTTGCTGGCAGCCGGCTGTTCGGCCCTAAATCAGCTGTTGGAGCTAGATCTTGATAGCCGCATGAACCGCACCCGACTGCGCCCGCTGCCGCAAAGGGTGATGACCCCGCGACAAGTCGCTGTTATCGGTACATCTGCACTACTGGCCGGACTGCTGTCGCTGTTCGCATCCGGCGGCGTACTGCCAGCTCTACTCGGTACTTTTGCAGTTTTCTGGTATCTGGCTGTCTATACCCCCCTCAAACGCCACACCTCACTGGCTCTTCCGATCGGGGCACTGTGCGGAGCATTTCCGCCGCTGCTGGGATGGTGTCTGGCGGGGGGCAGCCCCGTCGATTTCAGGATCATGCTGCTGTGCGGCTTGCTGTTTCTCTGGCAGGTACCGCATTTCTGGCTGTTGCAGCGCCGTCACCGTAATGATTACCTCCAAGCCGGTATTTCGCTCTTCCTCAGTCGATACAGCGAAACAGAAGAACCGTTCTTCCGGCTCTGGATGGCCGCTCTCTGTGCCGGGGCCATGCTGCTGCCCGCTTTCGGCATCATCGCCCGCCAACTGGCGCTCTGCTACACCATTTTCCCCCTGGCGCTGCTTTCGATCACCCTGCTCTTTCCGGACAGACTGAATTTCCACTATCTGAACCTGTTTCCGCTCGTGCTTACCGCTTTTATTCTTATACAGAGGCCGCTCTGGGCCTTATAAAGTAAGTTATCTGACGACTCGGGTCGATTTCAAGCCGATGATGTAGGAGCGCCTTGCAGGCGCGATTGCAGCAATAGCCAACAGCATCGCCTATCGCAGCACACGCGGCAACAGTAACCGTCAAACATAGCCCATCTTGTTTCCCACCCACGTTCCCTCTACATTGATCCCCTCGATGCAATAAATCATGAGGGGGTTCGCAGATGTCCGAAGTAATTTCACAATGGTCAGCCAACATAG
>Ga0194037_1000963_pt1 | contig 21714 bp, 18 predicted proteins | sample JunL306m_MetaG_FD_148653 | JGI IMG/M metagenome (GOLD analysis project Ga0194037, IMG submission 148653) | Anoxic zone freshwater microbial communities from boreal shield lake in IISD Experimental Lakes Area, Ontario, Canada - Jun2016-L304-6m | ecosystem: Environmental > Aquatic > Freshwater >...
GTGCTTTGGGCGGCCGGCATTATCTGTTTCAAGCCCCATGGTCTTGCCGATACTGCACGACCTTACGCCAGCCGCCCAAAGCACAGTCCCGGCCTCAATGCGCTCTTTGCCAATCTGAACACCATGATCGTCGATATCGGTTACACGACTTGATGTCCATATCTGTACCCCAAGCTGTTCGAGTGCACGTGATGCCTTGGTTGAAAGTTCTGGAGAGAATGCGTTGAGAATCCGTTTGCCGGAATGTACCACAAAAATCCTTGTCCGCTTTGGATCGATATTCTTGTAGTATTTTGAAAGGTAGTATCGGCTCATCTCTCCTATAGAACCAGCAAGTTCAACCCCTGTCGGGCCACCGCCGACGATTACGAAGGTCAGGAGCTTTTTCCGCTCAGTCGGATTCTGTGTGCGTTCTGCATGCTCATAGGCCTCCATAACCCTGCGGCGAATCTCCGAAGCCTGGCCGATGGTCTTCAGCCCTGGAGCAAACGCTTCCCACTCGTTATGTCCAAAATAGTGGTGTTTGGCACCGCAAGCCAGCACAAGGTAGTCGTAATCTATCTCACCAAATTCAGTCTGTACCTTTTTATTCTCAAGATCGACATTTTCGACAGTGCCTTTGTATATAGTGATGTTACGATACTTAGAGAGCATTTTACGGAGAGGAAAAGAAATCTCACCTCCGTTAAGCGCCGCCATAGCAACCTGGTAGAGCAGTGGCTGAAAAAGGTGGTAGTTGTTCCTGTCGATCAGAGTAACCCTGACATCCTTCCTGTTGCCAAGCGACTTAGCGACATTGATTCCCGCAAAACCACCGCCAACGATCACGATATGTTTCATTGATAAACCATTTGAAGATTGATACATATCCTTGCAATTCAACTAAACTAATATTTAATACATCGAAAACAACAGCAGTATTACGTCCATAAAGCCGATCCATGCCAAATCAGACCGCACCAGCAAAAAAGTTTAATTGTTTATTCAAAAAACTGAAGATGCCCGTTGATCCCTTGCTAAGATCCAGTTTAATCGGTGTAAGTCATTTCATCCACTAATGACCTGATTTTCCTGCTATATAGAAAAAAAGTCGGGTTCCCATCATTGAAAAGCACTTCAGGAAGTTGGTCCATCAACAGTTACCGAAGTATTGATACCTCTTCGATCAACCGTGATTACTCTAATGTGTGCATAAAAACAAAATCGTTTTGGACTTCTCCAAACCCAGAAAACAACTGATAAACTGTATATTAAATCCTTCATCAGCATAACAGATACCTTGGGAACCCTTACGATGATTATTCCACCTGAACGATACCAGCCTGAACTAATCGATCCTGCGAGGCTAGACGAGTGGCTGAGCTGGTCCCTCAATTTTTTTTCTGACCCTCTCCTGCAAAACCCTTATCTGGATCTGACTCTCCAATTGGATCTTACGGAAACCTATGACAGATATACTACCAGTAAGGCATCTGGCAGTGAGGGAACATTTTTCGCCTGGCTGGTCTGGCATCTCGCTCAAACCCTGGCGGCTCACCCTTCTTTTAACCTACGCCGTATTGGTGAACAATGGTACATGCTGGGAAACCCTCCCATTTTTATACCCGTCGCCATAGGAGGAAGCAAGCGTTTTAGCGAAATCGTACTCGATGATGTTTACAAGCAGGACTACCCAACCTTTATTGGCTGTTACCTTCAGAAATTGGCAATGGCCCGCAAACCAGATAGTGAACCTGTGAAATCTAGTGATGTGTTTGATTACGCCCATTTCATTGGCAACTTGCCCAATCTGAGATTCACGGGCATGACGCTGCATTGGCGGCCCAGCCAGATGCATGGTCAGAGTTTTTTCTACTTTGGTCAGCGATATCGCGAAGGGGAGTGCCTACTAATGCCTTTGTCCGTCAAACTGCATCACGCCTGCACAGACTTCTTTGTGCTCGACGAATTGCTTGTCGATTTCAACCGCCGATTAGTAACGCCATAGCAGGTAACTTTAAATTGCAGGACAGAATACGGATTAGAACTGATTGCTGATAAAAATTTATACGATGGGGTTATCAATACCAATCTCTCCTCTCCGATCCAGTAAAATGTCTTGAACGAAATGATCGATCGTGTGCATCCCCTCATGGCGCATTACAATGTCGTGTGCCAACTTTCCGCCAAGGCGTTCATCCTCGTATGGTGCAAGACTCCACTTCTTCATAACCCAGTCACTGGGACGCTGAAAATAGACTGTATTTGAAATATCATTCTTCCAGGCTGGATAGTTGATTTCGTCCAACTGTTGTTTCAGATATATAGCATTTTTCAAGATCAACTCAGCCTGGCGTCGGTACCCTTCTATACCGGTCTTATGTATTTGCCACCAGAACTTCAATGGAGCCAGTGCTGAACGCGAACAACTGATTGTAGGAACCGAATCGTTCAGGTAAGAGACGCGAAATGGGTTTTGCCTTGAAAGAACTTCATTTGTTGTAATGAATAGGCCCAAAGGCTCATCGAAACCAAAAAATTTATGTCCACTGACAGCAATAGAATCGAAATGGCGCAGAGAGTGATTGACCAGATCGGCATGTTCTGTAAAAGGGAGGTACCCTCCAAAAAGCGCTGCATCAACATGACGATATACTGCGACCGGTCGTTTTCTCGTCAGCACCTCATCAATCGCGTCCTGATTGTCTATCCCCCCCTTAAAGGTCGTTCCGACAGCAATAACAATCAAAGCCGGGCGACTTATGTCCAGTGCTTGTTCTAACGCAGGTACCTCGATTTCACCCCTGACGTTTGTCGGTATCTGCTTCATCTCCAGGCTTTGAAGGTCGCTGAGCCTCATGATAGAGTAATGAGCCTCTTCCGATACATACAGAATAGGCTTGATGTCGCTGCGTGATCTTAAGCATTTGACCCCGAAATAAATGCCGTGGTTGTTACCATCTGTTCCGCTGCTCGTAACAATTCCCCATGCTTCCTGCGGTAAAAATCCGTATAACGGTGAGAAAAAATCAATGACTTCGTTTTCGAATTCGTGGGTATTAAGGGAAAACAGGCTTGGCCGGCGTGGATCACCCACGTTGTTCATGGCCACATCTGCCAGTCCTGAAACTGCATACCAGTGATAAAAATCTGCTAATTTGACATTCTGGTTGCAAGGGAAACCGACTGCCGTCTTTTTCTCTTTCACCATTCTCTGAGCGAAAGCGTTAAGACCATTTATATCAAAGCTGGGAGTAGTCATTATTCTCTCACTACCAATGTTAATTGTTCAGGGTAATTAGTTGATAGAACCACAATTCACCTCATGACCATACATTTCCAGAATTATCAATAAAATAAAATCACATCCTTTTATGACCCACAAATCATTGCATTTTTTCATCACATCTCTCATTTAACCAATAATGAAACTTTTTATGTTGCTCTCTAATTAATTTAATAAAAGCAATATGAACCGGTAAACAATAGCTGGTAAACATCTGATAAGAAAAGATAAGATTCCTAAGTTTGTTACTTGAGTAAAGCCATAAATATATCACCATGCAACGCCGACACTTCTTATTCGCTTTATCCAGTACCGTGGTAATGTTATCAACTCGTTCTTTTGCAGGCTTGGCCAGCATTGTAGAAAAAGTATCCATCATACTCTTTTCTGACGATGCAAAAGCGATACGCAGCGCAACTCTACCCAAAGTACACAAGGATGCTGAATGGCGAAGAACACTGTCACCATTAGCCTATAAGGTAACTCGTGAAAAAGGTACGGAGGAGCCATACTCAATTCCTGGTTTCGACAGACATGAGCCAGGGCTCTATAGGTGCATCTGCTGCGGCAATGCTCTCTTTGATGCACTCTCCAAGTACGACTCTCATACTGGTTGGCCAAGTTTCTGGCAACCGATTGCACCCGAAAATATCCATGAAGTAAATGACCACCAGTTCGGCATGGATCGCACCGAAGTGCAATGCGCTTTATGCGATGCACATCTCGGTCATGTGTTTGACGATGGCCCAAAACCAACAGGATTACGTTATTGCATGAACACAGTGGCAATGCGTTTCATACGAAAGCCCAAAAAGCCCTGATCCATGCTGATATTTTTCTTGGTGTATATAGGCGGACTGCTGACTATTTTCAGTCCCTGCGTATTGCCGGTATTACCATTTATTTTTACCCGTTCCGATCAGTCGTTCCGTCACAACGGGCTACCAATCCTGCTCGGGATGGCTGCAACTTTCACACTGCTCGCCAGTTTTGCTGCTGTAGGAGGGGCTTGGCTTGTAGAGATCAATCAATACGGTCGCTATGCTGCATTGTTGTTGCTGCTTCTCCTGGGAGTTTCGCTGATTGTTCCAGCATTGTCCGAGCGAATGATGCGTCCGTTTGTCACTCTTGGAGGGCGCCTGCAGCAACAAGCCGATAAGCATAGCACCATTAAAGGTTCTCTACTTCTGGGTGTGGCGGTCGGCTTTTTATGGGCACCATGCGCCGGGCCAATACTGGGCTTAGTACTGGCTGGTGCTGCGCTGAATGGAGCAAATCTTTACAGCGCACTGTTGCTCCTGGTATTCGCTTCCGGTGCATCCACCTCATTAGGTCTTGCCCTGTTTGCAGGTGGAAAAATATTAATACTGATGAAACAGGGTTTGGGTGCGGAAAAATGGATACGACGCGGCATCGGTGTCACAGTGATTATCGGGGTGTTAGTCATCGCACTTGGCTGGGATACTCGTGTCCTGTCCCAGTTTACATTTTTTAGTACCGCCTCTACAGAACAACAATTACTTTCGAACCTGACAACAAAGCCAAAAGCCCCCATAATCAACAACAGTGCAACAATTCCGGCACTTTCAGGCGCCACACATTGGTTGAACTCGCCTCCGCTAAGCCGCGAAACACTGCGCGGAAAAGTAGTGCTTGTGGATTTCTGGACATACTCATGCATTAACTGTTTACGTACAATACCCTACCTGAAAGCATGGAATGAAAAATATCGAGATCAGGGTTTAGTCATCATCGGCGTTCATTCTCCAGAATTTGCTTTTGAAAAAGACCAGAAAAATGTCGAACAAGCCATTCACGATCTGGGCATTACCTATCCAGTTGCAATGGATAATCAATATGCAATCTGGAATGCATTTAAAAATGACTCCTGGCCTGCGCATTACCTGGTCGATGGACAAGGTCGAATTCGCCATCAGCATTTTGGCGAAGGTGCTTATAGGGAAACTGAACAGTTAATCCAAAACTTGCTTAAAGAGGTGCATTATGGCAAACAGATAAAGAGTAATACATTTGTGCAGGTAGAAGGGTCAGGGACAACTGCAGCTGCCACTGGCTTGGAACGCTCACCGGAAACCTATCTGGGTTATGCACGACAGCAGAACTTTGCATCCCCTGAAGCAATCAAACCGAATACTCCGGCACAGTACAGCATTCCTGTCTCCCTCAACCCAGACCAATGGGCGTTACGTGGAAAATGGCTGTTATCCGAAGAAAATGCGGCATTGACAACTGCTGGTGGTTCAATCGCTTTCCGGTTTCAAGGACGCGACCTTCATCTTGTTCTTGGTTCGCACAACCATAAACCGGTACGTTTCAAAGTTACCCTGGACGGGTCCGCTCCTGGGGCTGAGCACGGCACAGATATTGATTCAAAAGGTAACGGCGTAATACGCGAACAACGCTTATACCAGCTCATTCGACAAAGTGGCACAATTACCATTCATACATTTCGTATTCAATTTTTAGATGCCGATGCTCAGGCTTTTGCCTTCACTTTCGGTTAAGCATAAGGAGAGTTATCATGCGTACAAGTAAACTCAACATGAGTTATTTAATTGGTATTTGCGTTTCAATAATCCTCGGTATGAGTACGCCTTCATATGCCTACGCAGCGCAAACCGATCAAACCGCAGTATTTGCCGGAGGCTGTTTCTGGGGAGTAGATGCTGTCTTTAAGCACATCAAAGGCGTTTCTGAAGTAGTATCCGGATATGCAGGCGGCAAAGCTGCAACAGCAAATTATGAACAAGTAAGCAATGGTAACACCGGACATGCTGAATCAGTAAAGATTCGTTTCAATCCAGAGAGGATCACCTATCAACAACTACTTCAGATATTTTTCAGTGTAGCACACGACCCAACCGAACTCAACCACCAAGGACCTGATGATGGAAACCAATACCGATCAGTAATATTTTACACAAGTATTGAACAGCAAAATACAGCGCTAAAATACATCAAACAACTTACTTCTTCGCGCGTATATTCTTCTCCTATTGTCACACAGGTCGTACCGCTGGAAAAATTCTATCCCGCCGAAAACTATCACCAGAATTATCTGGCATTACATCCCGATCAACCCTATATCATCATTAACGACCTGCCAAAACTTGATAAGCTGCGCAAACGATTTCCTGGTTTTTACAAATAAGACTGCTTTCAATAATCGAAACCAACCTGACGAAAAAAGCTTTTAGAAACGATTGAAGTATTTCATTAATTCATTTAAAGTTGATTCAGAATAGCTTTTATGCCTTTACCCTATCATTTTCAAGGGATTTACCCAAGAATCGAATTCTTCTGCAGAAACATATCCTGATGCCATAGCCGCTTCTCGCAGAGTAGTACCATTTTCAAGTGCACTCTTAGCTATTTCAGCAGCTTTATAATAACCAATATGCGGATTCAGTGCCGTTACCAGCATAAGTGAACGATCCAGATTCATCTGTATTTTTTCTCTGTTCGGCTCGATTCCCCTGACACATTTGCTCGCAAATGATATCGAGGCATCACCGAGCAATTCAGCCGACTGCAAGAAATTAGCAACCATCACCGGACCAAACACATTAAGTTCAAGATGACCCTGCATACCCGCAACGGATATGGTCACATCATTACCAATAACCTGAGCACAAACCATAGAAAGTGCTTCCGCCTGTGTAGGATTAACTTTACCAGGCATAATCGAAGAGCCGGGCTCATTTGCCGGCAAAAAAATTTCCCCTATTCCACATCGTGGGCCGGAGGCAAGTAGTCGGACATCATTTGCTATTTTCATCAAACTGACGGCAGCCTGTTTCAATGCTGCATGCGACTCCACCAAAGCATCATGAGCAGCGAGTGATTCAAATTTGTTTTCGGCACTTACAAAAGGATGTCCAGTCATCATTGCAATGCTCTCGGCGACCTTGACAGCAAAACCAACTGGCGCATTAAGGCCAGTTCCTACAGCTGTCCCTCCAAGCGCAAGTTCGCAAAGATGAGGTAACGTATGGTCCAAAGCAATAAGAGCATGGTCAAGTTGCGATACATAACCTGAAAATTCCTGACCAAACGTAATAGGTGTTGCATCCATGAGGTGCGTACGCCCAAGTTTCACAATATCTTTCAACGCAAATGAACGCCCTGCAAGCTGATTACGAAGGCACTGAATACCAGGAATGCTTTTACGAAAAAGCATATGGCAAGCAGCAATATTCATGGCTGAAGAGAAGGCATCATTGGAAGATTGCGACCGGTTAACATCGTCATTTGGATTCAAAAACCGCACTCCTTCTCCCAACCTCTTTCCTGAAAGCACATGAGCTCGATTAGCTATCACCTCATTAACATTCATATTCGTATGTGTTCCTGATCCCGTCTGCCATATCACTAAAGGAAAATGTTCTTCAAGAGCCCCCGAAATGATCTCATCACAAACAACGGCAATCATTTTCATCTTTTCATTACTCAGAACTCCAAGCTCATAATTGATAATTGCCGCAGCTTTTTTTACATACCCAAACGCTTCAATAACTGCTTTTGGCATTGAATGCGAAGCTCCAATCCTAAAATTCTCTATTGAACGTTGGCTCTGAGCTCCCCAATAACAATCCTCAGGAACCTTAACTTCTCCGATAGTATCATTTTCAAGTCTGTATTTCATTTACCTGCTATTATTACGCATTAACAAAAAATCCATGAAGAAACACGAACTCATCGCTATCAATATCTGAACGTTACGTGTTGATCGTGATCGCATGTTTCTGTTTGAGCATATGAAGTATAATAAGTAATTCGCACTATTTTACTGGCGACCGTTCATCACCTGTAACCAAATTTAAACCTATACAATGGATACTCCAGTGAACATCCTTGCGATTATCGGCAGTTACCGAAAAGGAGGCATTATTGAACAGGCTGTCGATGAAATCCTCTCTTCAGCTGAAAAGGCAGGTGCAAAGACCCGGAAAATTACGTTGTTAGATAAGGATCTTGCATTCTGCACTAACTGCCGAAGCTGTACTCAAGCAGCTGGCGACAACTTTGGAATCTGTGTCCTTGATGATGATATGGCAGCTCTCTTGCAGGAAGTGGAGATGGCAGACGCACTGGTCCTCGCCTCCCCCATGAATGCAGGAACAGTCACTGCCTTGATGAAAACTTTTATTGAACGCCTTGTCTGCACTGCCTACTGGCCATGGGGGGCACCAGGTCCAAAAGCCCGTCGCCAACAGAAATCCAAAAGAGCAGTCCTTGTTGCGTCTTCAGCAGCCCCGGGCATCATTGCTCGATTGACCGGAGACGTGATCAAACGACTTAAGCTTGCTGCAAATATGCTAGGTGCAAAAACAATCGGAACTCTATTTATAGGGCTTGCGGCTCAGCAAAAACATCAGAAACTGAGCAAGGGCGCAATCAATACGGCGCAGAAACTCGGACACAAGCTGGCAACAGGAACTGCGGCTTAAGACTTCCCTCGTTTGTCACTCCCTGATCTGTCAGTATAATGGCATAAAACTTGCAGTCACGCCACGATTCTGTTCAGAAATTTCCTGACAGCCAAAACAAAAGCTTCTGGTTGCTCTTCCTGAGGAAGATGACCGCAATCGGGAACAACCACCAGTTCAGCGAACGGAAGTTCACTGGCAAGTCTCATACTTTCCTCCATTTTGACCATAGTATCATGTTCCCCAGTAATAACAAGTGATTGCTGCACCATGGTTTTCAGCTGTTCATCAAGTCTGAGATAATGCGTCTCCAGAAAGACCTCCCAAAACGCCCGCGACCAGTCGCCAATCATCTGGTCCTCGCGAAACCCTTCCAGAACATCGCCGCCAAGCTTCTTCTTTTCATACCACATAGCACGAATAACGCGACTGTAAAGTCTGGCGATAAGGAACCTCATCAAATGGGAAAAAAACGGAGTCATGGCTTTCATAACTGGTTTTATGAACGCAGGTACCTCACTGGTTGCATAGCCACTGTAAATCATGGCGTCTACAAGTACCAGTCCCTCAACATGCTGAGGGTAACGCAGCGCCGTAAGCAGAGCTATGGTTCCACCTGTAGAATTACCCGCAAATACTGCTTTGTGGAACCCAAGTTTTTTCATCAGAGCTATAACCAGATCACTCTGAGCTTCAGGACTGTAACTCACACTCGTAGCCTTTGAAGGTAAAGGGCGTGAGGTCAGGCCAAAAGCAGGGCGGTCAAATGCAACGACCGATGCAGTTTTCGACAAATCATCAAATACAAGCCGCCATGACCTGAGACTCAAAAAACTACCATGCAATAACATGACAAGCGGCTTGCCATTACCAGCGAACCGGTAATGAACTTTAAACCCGTTGACATCTATAAAACGGCTGTCGGTACAGATCGATCGATCTGTACCGACAGCCGTTGGAGACACTTTTATCATCTGTTACACACCTTATTGTAATGAATGCAAACCAAACATGTTCCCCTCGGTATCAACAGCCAGAACTATATACCCGTACTCACCGATAGACGTCTTTTCACGATGAATATACCCCCCATTTTTTATTACTGAAGCCGCCTCCATAGCACAGTCGCTGCAAGTAAAATATACGACTGTACTGTTCCCCCCCGAAGGAACCCCTTGCATATGAACCAAAGCTCCACTGGCACCCAACCTGTCCATGGCCATAGGAAACCCCCAAATTTCAACTTCCGGATTATTTAACCGTTCAAGCTTGACCTGAAACACCGATTCGTAAAATGCCTTTGAACGAGAAATGTTCTGCACATAAATCTCGAACCAGACCACCATTTGTTTCTCCTTGAGCATTTCAAAAGGTTATAAAAATGTACAATTCCAATTCCATCCTGCGTTATGCCGGTTGTCTTACTGTAGATTACTTCATTGTTGATTGAAACTTGATATGTTCTCCAGCAACCATAAAATTACCACGACCAAGGTGATGAATCGTTCGCAGGTTTTTCACGGCAGGATCAATCCACGCATTGATCACCTCCACAACAAAAAAACAATAGCAATTTACCATCCTTGTATCGACAACTATACACTCCAGGTTTGCAAAACACTCATCAATGAGAGGTGCCCGAACCATAGTTGCCGGCATTGGCGTGAGACAGAACCTTTCAAACTTGTTTACGGTCGCCCCAGACATATTCCCGCATCCTACAACCTTTTCAGCTAACTCCACAGCAGGAATGTTAATCACGCATTCTTTATTTTCCATCAACAGACTAAAAGAATAGTTCTGGTCGCTGATAACACAACCTACAAGCGGCGGTTCAAACTCCATCATAGTGTGCCACGATTGTGTCATGATGTTTGGATGACTCTTATTAAAAGTCGTTATCAGAACGACAGGACCAGACTCGAGCAATCCATAAACATCAGAAAGAGGAAAGTATTCTTTGGCCATAGAAGCTCTCTGTTTCTGAAAGAATTAATATCGCCAGTCTTCTCGTCAACAATTACCAGCAGCGAGCTTTATTAAGCGTTATTTCGTCTTGTCGATTTCCAGTTCCACATACCTATTTCATCCCTTATTGATTTACAGACATCAAGTACGTATTCCAATTCAGATCTTTCAAGGCCACTATGCACCGAAAAACGCATGAGGGAGCGTGTTTTTGGAGTTGCAGGCGACATAAACACAGACCCGAACACACCCCTTTCCTCAAGAGCATCACGGAGAAGCTCTGTATCCGATTCCAGTCCGCCTTCAATGGCGACAACATGCGACTGACTTGATATGTTATAACCAAGACTGCGTAAGCCCTCGCGAAAGAACTCCGCATTCTCTCGCAGTTTTTCTCTCCGGAAGTCATCTGTTTTTATTACCTCCAGTGTTGCTTTCAATCCGGCAATTTCATACGAAAGAAGAGCTGAACTGAAAATAGCCGGATAAGCCAGATAAGGGTAATATTTTGCAAATTCTTTTGAGCATATGATAATACCTGCTCTACCTGCAAACGCTTTGGCGAGACTCGCTGTAATAAAATGCACCTGAGCACTCAGCCCAAGCGATTCCACCAAACCAGCGCCATGAGACCCATGTGTCCCCAGAGAATGCGATTCATCCACGACAGAGACACATTCATGTCTATTTGCTAAATCAACAATTTCATCTAGGGGCGCTATATCTCCGTTAGTACTGTAGAGTGAATCAACAAGAACAATGCCTTGTCCATGCTGGTTGATCAGGCGCTCGAGATGTCCAGGATCATTATGTCTGAATGCATAAGGAGTAGCTCCGGATATTTTAATCCCCTCCCACAGTGACATATGCGTAAAAAAATCAATATAAACCGGCGTACTTTTATCAGCGATAACCTGCATAAGACCAACGTTTGCAGCCCATCCTGACTGACATAAAATCGCGCTTTCAAAACCTGTAAACTCAGCCAATGACTGTTCAAAAACATTCTTGTCACTTCCTTCATGTAAAAAAACAGCCGACATAACCGGTTCATTGCCTTCTTTTTGAAGCACATCAAGCTGCGCTTCCTTGATAAACGGATGAGTCGATATATTAAGGTAATCATTACTCTGGAGCATAATTGAACCTGCTCCTGGTGTTACACTTCCGACAACTAAAGGCTTCCCGTTTTTACGCGGCTTGAACAGTTCATCGTCACAAGCATGAAGTTTCTTTTCAAGAAACTCAGGATAATTTAAATTATTTTTTTCAGTGACTTTTTTGGGGTAATGAGTAGTCAATTGATTTATATTTAACTGTTTACTCCTTTTTATTTTTAAAATAAACCCTTTTTCTCAGTTATCATGCGTTTATTATACGGTTAAGAACTGGAACCCCTAACGAACACAAGCACAGCAACAGCAGGCAAAAAAATTAAAACCCGGATTTCTATACTTATATTTAAAAAAAGTTAAGTGGCAAAATCCAAAGAAAGCATAAATAAACATAACCAAATATAATACATAGCGTTATAATATTCCTTCACCAGGAATCGATTTAACAATGCATGCACCACCCTCAACCCCATTCAGAAAAAAAGGACAAGGAATATAAATCAGCAGGTTTTGAGAAATAGCCTTGAAGTTTTGAAGGGAATTATTGTTCATCCTGATTTTTATCATAAAAATAAAATCGAACAACATATCACTACTGCGAATTATAAAAATACCTTAAAGAAACTTTTTGAAAAAATGATGCAGAGGCATAATCAAAAAGTATTAGATATAGTCGAACAGGCAGAACCCAATTTATGGGTTATAGGATTGTTCGCTACGGTGGGATATCCTCTTTTTTATATCGTCTGGAAAGAAATTTTACCTCAACCTTATGAAAATCTTGTCTTACGCCTTATTGAAGCATTTATAAGCCTTCCATGGCTTTTTTACCCATTCCTCCAGAGAAAACTTAAAGACCTTTTCCCAAATTATTTTATTCTTTCAGTCCCACTGCTCCTCCCGTTTTTTTTCAACTTCATGATGTTGAAAAACGAGTGGTCAACGACATGGGTAATGTCCTCAATGGGAGGACTGTTGATGCTGATCCTTTTGATAAATGACTGGGTACTCATTTGTCTGATAACAGCTATAGGATCTGGAATGGCTTACGGTGCTGTACTTTTCATGGACGGGCACATTTCTTTTACATATTTTCAATGGGAATATATTCCTACCTATATGTTCGCTTTTGTAGGAGGAATTATTGTAAGTCAGAGAAAGCAAAATGCCCACTTAACAAAAATCTCTGTTCTGAAAAGCCTGAGCGGGAGTATCGCCCATGAAATGAGAAACCCGCTCAACGCCATTACAAACGCGATAGCTTCAGTTCACGCCAAATTGCCCGAAAAACCAGAAAGCGTTACCGAAATAGGTACTGACGGCTATACTATCAGCCATTCCGGCCTTATCAGCATCCATCAAGTTATCGACGAAAGCTCAAATACACTGAACAGGGCTAACAAAATCATCGATTCTATTCTGACCAGCATGCAGGGTGGCGAAGTAGCTACCAAAGGATTTATTCGTATGAAAGCAGCTGAAGCAATTAACACCGCAATCAACATTTTTCCATACTCTGATGCAGGAGAAAAAAAGTTCATCAACATCAAAAATATTCAGAATTTCGAATTTTTAGGTGATCGAGACCTCTTTTATTACGTAGTCTTTAATCTTTTGAAAAACGCCTTGTACTACAAAAATAAAAAAGGTTTCGAAATAGAAATAACCATCGACTCCACCCCGGCAGCAAACACTATCTTTGTTAGAGACACTGGACCAGGCATACCCAAAAACCAACACGAAAGGATATTTGAAAACTTCTACACTGCAAACAAAAAAGAAGGTAACGGTCTTGGACTTTCTTTTTGCAGAAGGGTTATCGATTCGTTCGGAGGCAGAATAGTATGCGACTCAAAGGAAAATGAATGGACAGAGTTCTCTATTACATTGCCGAAATACGACTCTAAAAAAGTCCAGGAAATAAAAACCAGAATCCTCAGAGAAAAACGAATACTTATCACTGATGATCAGATCAACAATAGACTGATTATTTCCAAGTACATCTCGGATATGAATTGCCGGTATGACTTGGCTGAAAACGGTCAACAGGCTTTGGCCTTAATGTCTGAAAACCGGTATGATCTCATATTAATGGATTTTGAAATGCCATTTTTAAACGGAGATGATCTGGTAAGGTTTATACGCTCATCACAGAATATGAACCCATCCCTGAGCCTGCATTATCTCCAAACTCCAATTGTCGGAATAACAGCATTGCCTGAACCTGAAGCAGGTGTAAGGGGCAGAACATGCGGCATGAATGAAGTGCTTGCAAAACCAATCCGAAGAACAGATATCAAGAAGATCATTGAACGGTACTTTTTTTCAGAATTTTCATTCATCAAAAACGAACAACACGAGATTATCAATAACAAACGCATACTTCTTGTTGACGACAACGAAACCAGCAGACAATTCATGAGTATGTTGCTCAAACATTACGGATGCTACGTTGAACAGGCTGAAAATGGTAGAAAAGCCTTGGATGCTTTAGAAAATGAAGATTTCGATCTTGTGCTGATGGATATGGAAATGCCGGTCATGGATGGAATAGCTGCTACAAAAGCCATTAGAAGCGGTGAATACTTCACCCGTTTCAGCTCATTCAACACTATTCCAATCATAGGACTGACAGGAAATACCGATGAAAAAAGCTCACGTAACATGAGGGAAGCCGGAATGAATTACCATCTTGGTAAACCAGTATTCAAAGATGAACTTATATCCGCCATTTCAGTTATGATGAAAAATAATTCACAAAGGATCAAGACTATGAAAAGTCAATATTCACTTGAACAAACACATAACAATGGGAAATTCTGGAACTCCATTGCAAATGAAAAAATTTTAGATCACTCAACCATCAACAGCCTTAAAGAGATTGGCGGCAAAGAACTGCTTGAAAGTCTTGTCGAAACATTCATCGCCGATTGTGATAAACTCACTGATGAACTCGCTGATGCAATTGTCAAAAAAGACTTAAAACAATACGATAGTATCATTCATACCCTCAAAGGCTCTACAGGCAGTATCGGTGCGAACAAAATGTATGTTATTTCAAGATATATCAACGACTTCTCGCACAAAGGTGAATGGCCTGAAAACGATGAATGGATGGATATTTTCAAAACTGTCTATTCAGAAACTGTGCAGGAACTGCAGAACTTATACCCTCGGTAAAACGAACCATCGAATCATCTTGAGCTTCAAAATCAATCCATACCGTATCAACATTGCCGTATTTATGATTCATGAAAAAGGAAATCCTGATCGTTAAAAACATTACTCACGAAGGCCCGGGATTGCTTGAAAACATCCTGATTGAACACGGTATTGCATCGAACTGTGTTGAACTTGCTACAGGAGCACTAATGCCTGATCCTATAAACTACAGCGCCCTGGTCATACTCGGTGGACCTCAAAGTGCCAACGATGAAACACCTGTCATGCAACATCAACTTAAGCAAATTGAACGAGCAGTCCATGCAGAAATACCTTATCTCGGAATATGCCTCGGCATGCAGACTCTTGTTAAAGCCGTGGGGGGAAAAGTAAAAAAATGTACCGTAAAAGAGATTGGGTTTATTGACACGAAAGGTCATCCTTATTGCATAGAACTCACCGATGCCGGAAAAAATGACCCGCTTTTTAACGGTCTTGAAACCAGTTTAGCGGTATTCCAGCTTCATGGAGAAACAGTTGAACTCGCATCTTCAGGAATGGAACTGCTTGCCAGAGGTCAAGACTGCACGATTCAAGGTGTAAAAGTTGGAAAAAACGCATACGGACTGCAATGCCATTTTGAACTGACCAATACAATGTTTTCAGAATGGTTCGGCATCGATACCGACCTGAAACTGATGGACCGCATCACCCTCATGGAACAATTTGAAGCCATAAGAAATCAATATACCTCCACAGGCCTTATCCTGATGAATAATTTCCTCAGAATTGCCGGCCTCCTCTGAACACCATTGTTACATGATCGACCCACGACGCATAAGACTTTTAAACGACAACCCCGAAATTCATGGACCAGTTATCTACTGGATGTCCCGCGACCAGAGAGTCAGCCATAACTGGGCACTTCTGTTTGCACAGAGAAAATCAGAAACTCTGCAACAACCTCTTATCGTAATCTTTGCCCTTACACCCTCTTTTCTCGGTGCCGCACTCCGCCATTACGATTATATGCTCAAAGGCCTTCAGGAAGTTGAAATCAATCTCCAACACCTTAATATCCCCTTTTTTCTTCTGCACGGTGACCCTGAAAAAGAAATTCCCGCTTTTTTACAGACATTGAACGCCGGACTATTAGTGACTGATTATTCACCTCTAAAAATTTGCAGAAAATGGAAAACAACAATAAGCAGTAAAATCAAGATTCCACTCTATGAAATCGATGCCCATAACATCGTACCCTGTTGGCTCGCTTCCGGAAAACAGGAATTCTCCGCACGAACATTCCGTCCGAAAATCTCAATATTACTCAGTGAGTTTCTGACAACATTCCCCGATCTCAAACAACTTTCCTACCCACTTCCAACAAGGTCTGTCGAATGGAACAATGTATCTCAAAAATTGAATACTGACCCAACGGTTCAGCCCTTATCTTGGCTCAAGCCTGGAGAAAAAGCTGCAGATGCATGCCTTGAGACCTTCCTGCACAACCAGCTTTCCTTCTATGCAGAAAAACGCAATAACCCGAATGCAGCAGCCATCTCCAATCTATCACCCTATCTTCATTTCGGGCATATCAGCGCTCAATATATTGCAACGAAAATTCAAAACAGCGACGCAGGAGAAGCCGACAAAAAAGCATTTCTGGAAGAGCTGATAGTCCGGCGGGAACTGTCAGAAAATTATTGCAACTTCAACGACCAATACGACTCATTCGACGGCATACCAGCCTGGGCAAAAGAAACCCTCGCATGTCATACTTCTGACCATCGAGAGTATCAATACTCCTACGAAAAGTTTGCTAAAGCAGAAACTCACGACCAGCTATGGAATGCCGCGCAGCTCGAACTGCTAACAACTGGAAAGATCCATGGCTATATGCGGATGTACTGGGCGAAAAAAATTCTGGAATGGAGTGAAACTCCACGAAAGGCATTTGAAACCGCTATCACTCTAAATGACCACTATGCTCTTGATGGAAGAGATCCAAACGGTTATACTGGCGTTGCATGGGCAATCGGAGGACTGCATGACCGACCCTGGTTTGAGAGGAGTGTTTATGGAAAGATCCGTTATATGAACGCGTCAGGATGTGCAAGAAAGTTCGACGTCAACAGCTACATTGCCCGCTATAGCCAGCAGAAGCTTGAACTGTTTTGAGGTCAATCCATCTCCTCAGAACAGTGCAAGCTCACCCTTTTCCTACTCTATGACCAGATCAATAGTACGGCGTTGCATATCTACAGTATTAACCTTTACCTTGACCCGTTGACCAATCTGCAAGCGTTTCTTGCGTCGCTTTCCTACAAGCGAATACGTGGCTTCATCGTACTCGTAATAGTCATCGGTGAGATTGCGCATATGCACCATCCCCTCAATAGCAAAATCAACCATTCTCACATAGATGCCGTAATCGGTAGCACCCGAAATAATACCAGGGTAAACTTTGCCGACATGGCTGGCCATATATTCGACCTGCTTAAGTTTTATTGATTCACGTTCAGCTTCGACAGCACTTTTTTCCCGTTCATTTGATATCTGGCAGACTGTCCGAATCTTATCCGCCAGTTCGGCAAGACGTTTGGTGGAAATTTTCCTGCGTTTTTTTCGCAGGCCCTCATATTCAAAAAGCAACCGATGCACAATCAAATCAGGATAACGCCTGATGGGAGAAGTAAAATGAGTATAATGCTCGAACCCAAGGCCATAATGCCCAACGTTGTCGCCAGTATAGACAGCCTTTGACATCGAGCGAAGCACAAGCTCATTCACCAGAAACTCAACATTCGTCCCCTTAACCTGCTGCAGCAGTTGTCGAAGCACAGGAGCCGAAACAATAGGCCCCTCCTTCCCCCGATTCAGCTTGAGATCAAAGCCAAGTCTCTTGACAAAATTAGCAAGAATAATCACTTTCTCCTGCTGGGGCGAATCATGAACCCTATAAATAACCGGCTGAGGTTCCTTCTTGTTTTCCTTGAAAGTTTTGGTCAGATATTTAGCCACCTTGCGATTGGCAAGCAGCATAAACTCCTCGATAAGGCGATGACTCCCAAGTCTTTCTTTTTTCATCACCTCAAGTGGTTCACCCTTACTGCCCAGTTTAAAACGTACCTCTTCAGTTTCAAAATCAAGCCCGCCATGTTTGAACCGTTTTTCCCGCAGGAGAACACTCAGTCGATCGAGCAACTGAAGCTCAACAACAAAATCACCTTCACCCTTCTTCAGAATCTCCTCAACATCTTCGTAGGCAAAACGCCGCTTTGAGTGGATGACCGTTTTATGAAACTCATGCTTGCGAACTTCACCCTCAGCCGTCATAGTAATAAAAACTGAAAAAGCCATCCGATCAACGCCCGGATTGAGACTGCACACCTGTTCGGAAAGCCTTGCAGGCAACATAGGAATAACCCTGTCAACAAGGTATACCGAGGTAGCTCTTTTCAATGCTTCCCGATCCAGTGGCGAGTTTTCCGGCACATAATGCGATACATCGGCTATATGAACCCCAACAGAATAGAGTCCATCATCCAGCAACTCAATAGAAAGGGCATCGTCAAAATCCTTTGCATCAACAGGATCAATTGTAAAAACTGTTTTGTCACGGATATCAAGCCTGTCGGCAAGATCCTCATCAGTAATTCCTTCACGGATTGAAGCTGCAAAATCAAGCAAGGCACTATCAAACGTTTCATCAATACCTCGGCTCCGGGCAATAGCACTCACTTCAACAGAAGAGTCACCAGCTTGACCCAGAATCTCCAGCACCATTGCCTGAATCATCCCTTCTTTACTAAAATCAAGCTCCCCTACAAGCACCTTCTGGCCATCACTGGCTTTTGCTGAATTTTTGATAGGCACAATAATTTCAGGAAGTATCTTCCTGTTATCCGGCTTAAGGATAAACTTTCTGTTTGACTTGGTAAGGGTACCTATAAGAGTTGTAATGCTTCTTGAAATAACGCTCTGTACCACTCCTTCGCAACGTTGATGAGGGGTTGATTTCGATGTATAAGTATCAGGGACTTTGGCAACAAGCACCTCGACCTCATCCCCATGAATAGCAGAATTCAAATCTCCAGCCTTAATAAATATATCATCATCGAACCCTTCGATATCCACAAATCCATAACCGTTCGGATGCGTTGATATATGACCGGTATAACTCTTGGAAACCTTGTAATGTTCCTTACCGGGAAGAGGGAAGGGCTTAACATGCACAAGATGATCTTCATAAGTAGAGGCTTCTATAACAGATAAGCCATAGCTGCGATTGGAATCCTTGTCAACAACCCCTTCCTCCTGCAGTTTATGGAGCACATACCAGAATCCCGGAAGCTGCTTTGATTCTGTATAACCCAGTGCCAATGCCAGATCCAGAGACCTTAAACGCTCTCCTTCGTGATCAGAAAAAAACGTTACAATTTCAGCAGCAAGAGAGCTTTCACCACGCCGAAAAAGGAATTCGTTAATCAGGATATGATCATTTGGTTTCACCCTCTCACCACTATGGGATTGAGACTGCTTATTATTCTTCTTGCCAGAAGCAGGGGTTCTTGATTTTCGTTTAAAACGCTGTCTTGCCACTACAATTCAATCATTTATGTTAGGATTCCATTTTTTGTCAGCACCATACGTCATAACACAAGCTACTGATCCGTTCACCAAAAACCTTTTGCATGTTTTCTGAAGTTAATAACATCAGAATACTTCAGCAACTAATAAGCAATACAATCTGTGCTCAATCTTTAACCCCGCAATGCTGTATATATCCAGATAAAAATGTTTCCTTGGAGAGCAATATTAACGAAGCAGTAACCTTTTAAATTCTCGGATCAATGCGGGAACAATGGACGGATAAGGTCTCGACTTAAACTCTAAAAAAATAACATAATCAATAAGTAGCAACATAACACCGTGCCCCCAGTTAATTTTCATGGTTATCACAGTAATTCCCTGTTATTCAACCAAAAAAGAAGGCATCAAAGCCCTGCATAATCGACTATAGGAAATACTGAGATGTCTGTATATCAGATTGGAGAGAAAGGCAACAAACGAAGAAAGAAATAAATAGAGGAAAGATCAGTTCGGACAAAACCATCTTTTAAATCAGCCACCCGATTGAAACATAAAAGCTATAGGCAGAAACTTTTAGTGGCTACCTCCCACTTTGGTTCCACCTATAGCCTCCAAAACTCAACGTCAATAGTCTTACAAGAATATCTATATAGACTTCATTAATTCACAAATCCATTACCTTGAATTTCTTCAATATAAGCAACTCCTCTATGTCCAGATGTATCCTTAGCAGCGAAACCGTACCATTTCGAGGCTTCATGAGTATTTTTAGCAACTCCTTTACCGTGTTCATACATCATCCCAAGATTGATCTGTGCAGATGCAAGACCCTGTTCAGCAGCTAAACGATACCATTTCACAGCTTCTGGATAATTCTTAGAAACACCCTGACCATTTTCATAAATCATCCCAAGCTTTAACTGTGCACATGCAAGACCCTGCTCAGCAGCTAAACGATACCATTTCACAGCTTCTGGATAATTCTTAGAAACACCTATCCCATTCTCATATAATAAACCGAAATTATATTGAGCAGGAGCATATCCTTGATAAGCAGCAAAATCATACCATTTTACAGCCTCCACATAATCCTGCTTAACACCTTGACCCTTTTCGTACATTTCCCCAAGAGTAAACTGAGCTACTGCATCTCCCTGATCGGCCTTCAAAAGCAACTTGTCTTCCTCTGCCGGAGATGAAGCTATTGCCGTTCCAAAAAACAGAACCGACAAAAAAGCAAGTATAAAAAATTTATTAATCATGTCTAACTCCAACTTCAAGTTTCTCAGCATACTACACTTCAGCGAAGGGTGTGATATACCAACAAATACTCTCTTATATATTGAAACATTTCTCATAGCCTTAAGTAGTTGTATATTCAATAACGCTTTCATCACATTAGAAGCAAATTACATGCCATACATTAAATCACAGCAATACTAAGCACTTAATCACAATCATCTAAACGAGTTATAATTGCATATTGATTATTAACGACAAGTTAGGTGAACACAATCAATCTTCTATTAATGAGCGCACCACTAAAACTGTCTCAAAATAATACACACTGAATCGAAATCGTCTCACAAGTTCATAATACTTCTTATAAGCAAACTCGTAATGAGATTAACTGCGAAGCATATTCTTCCTCCTGCGTTTTAACCCTTCGCAGAAACCTTGTTTATGCTGATATTGAAATATCAATGTGTCCAACCTGCCCCAGAGGGGTTCCAGCATTTCACATGAACAAAACAGGTAATTGCAACTGCAAAAATGTATGCGCTAATGTCTAATGTTCTGATCGTGTACTTCTCTCAAGGTGGAAGTACAGCTCAAATAGCGGAATCCATAACCAAAGGTTTACGGGCATCAGGCAATAAGATCACACTCTGCAATATCAGGAATGATCAACCGCCAAGTCTTGAAGGTTACGACATCCTGGGCATTGGAACACCTGTATACTACTTCCGCCCCCCATTCATCATAACAGACTATGTAAACGGTCTCAAACACCTCAAAGGCATGCCAGCCTTTGTTTTTGTAATACACGGAACGTATAAGGGCGAAACCGGTAACGACATACGACATGCCCTTTCCATAAAAGGCGCCAAAGAAACCGGCTATTTCAGCTGGCTTGGTGCCGATTTCTACCTGCCATATC
>Ga0194037_1000966_pt1 | contig 21626 bp, 18 predicted proteins | sample JunL306m_MetaG_FD_148653 | JGI IMG/M metagenome (GOLD analysis project Ga0194037, IMG submission 148653) | Anoxic zone freshwater microbial communities from boreal shield lake in IISD Experimental Lakes Area, Ontario, Canada - Jun2016-L304-6m | ecosystem: Environmental > Aquatic > Freshwater >...
CTTGTAACCGCCGAAGGCAGCGTGCGCCGGGTAGGCGTGATAGCAGTTGGTCCAGACGCGACCGGCCTTGATGGCGCGGCCCATGCGGTAGGCCACATTGCCGTTGCGGCTCCAAACGCCGGCGCCGAGGCCGTACAGCGTGTCGTTGGCAATGGCCAGCGCTTCGGCTTCGTCCTTGAAAGTGGTGACAGCCAGCACCGGGCCAAAGATCTCTTCCTGGAAGATGCGCATCTTGTTGTGGCCCTTGAACAGCGTGGGCTGCACGTAGTAGCCACCGGCCAGGTCGCCGCTCTGATGCGACTGCGCACCACCGATCAAGACTTGGGCGCCTTCCTGCTTGCCCAGTTCCAGATAGGACAGGATCTTGGTCAGTTGCTCCTTCGAGGCCTGGGCACCAATCATGGTGTTGGTATCCAGCGGATTGCCCTGAACGATGGCGGCCACGCGCTTCAAGACACGTTCCATGAACTTGTCGTAAATCGATTCCTGGATCAGTGCGCGCGATGGGCAGGTGCAGACCTCGCCCTGATTGAAGGCGAACAGCACCAGGCCTTCGATCGCCTTGTCCAGAAAGCCGTCGTCCTTGTCCATGATGTCAGCAAAGAAGATATTGGGCGATTTGCCGCCGAGTTCCAGCGTCGCCGGAATCAGGTTGTTGGCAGCGGCTTGCGCAATCACACGTCCCGTGGTGGTGGAGCCGGTGAAGGCAATCTTGGCGATGCGCTTGCTGGTGGCCAGCGGCAGGCCCGCTTCGCGGCCATAGCCGTTGACGATGTTGAGCACGCCGGGCGGCAGCAGGTCGGCAATCAGTTCGGCCAGGATCAGGATGCTGATCGGTGTTGACTCAGCGGGCTTCAGAACCACGCAGTTGCCTGCGCCCAAAGCCGGCGCCAATTTCCAGGCGGCCATCAGGATCGGGAAGTTCCAGGGGATGATCTGCCCGACGACGCCGAGCGGTTCCTGGATGTGATAGGCCACGGTGTTCTCATCGATGTTGCTGAGGGCGCCTTCCTGCGCCCGCACGCAGCCGGCAAAGTAGCGGAAATGGTCAACCGTGAGCGGAATATCGGCAGCCATGGTTTCGCGGATTGGCTTGCCGTTGTCCACGGTTTCGGCGTAGGCCAGCAATTCCAGGTTGGCCTCGATGCGGTCGGCAATCTTCAGCAGCACATTGGCGCGGCTGGCGGCATCGGTCTTGCCCCAGGCGTCGGCCGCAGCGTGGGCAGCGTCCAGTGCCAGATCAATGTCTTCGGCGCTGGAACGTGCTGCCCGCGTGTAAACCGTGCCGCTGATCGGGGTGATGACGTCAAAGTACTGACCCTTGACTGGCGCTACAAATTTGCCGCCGATGAAGTTGTCGTACTGGGCCTTGTAGGCAATTTTGGCGCCGGGAGCGCCGGGGGCTGCATAAGTCATGGTGTGTCCTCGTTGTGGGCAATTGTGAAAAGCTTTTCCCTTGCGGGCCATGCCTTCTATCAAGACCCGTGCCAACCCCGGAGGTGTGCTAAAGAGCATTGATTTCGCTTGGGATTTTGGTATGTCCAGAGCATGAGCAATGGATTGGACAGGGTGTTGAAATGATCCAGAATTGGACAACTGTCACATAACGCAACAGTGCATCAGGTGGCTGTCTATGCAAGGCGTTTCATATCTCAGACAGCGAGCGCGCGAGCCGGCGCGATTGCGGATCAAGTGATCGGCTGAAACAGCAGCGTGAGTAGCAGCAGCAGCGCGTAGAAGGCAATCTCGATGGTTTCGGTCATCGGCTGGATCTTGCGCCAGGCGCCGTAGACGTGCACTGCAATCATGCTGATGGAAACGAAGTACAAGACCTCGAAGATGGCTTGTTGGCGCTGCGGATAGAAGGCACCCAGGAATCCCATGGCGTCAACACCGACGACGAACGCTCCCAGGCAGCGGCCAAAATAAACTGCAAGATCAGTCTCCTCAGGCATTTTCCAGCGCATCAGACGCGCCCAGGTCAGGGGCACCAGAAGTAGCGGCAGCGCAAAAAACAGGGTGGTGAGGCTGGCCAGAACCAGCAAATAGAGCTGACTGTGTGATGAATACATTCCAATCATGCGGTACTCCTTGCGTGCGTTGATCTGTCTTGGCTTGGTGCGATTTGCCCTGCCAGCAGTTGCGGGTGTTGGGCCATTAGCGATTCGTGCAGTTTTTGAACCGACAGGTCCTCGATGCTGCGCGGATGCGCCAGATCAACAGGAAGGTCCAGGATCACGCGCGATGGTTGGCCTGAGAGAAACAAAATCCGGTCAGCCAGGCTGATCGCCTCGCGCAGGCTGTGGGTGACGAACAGCACGGTTGGGTGCGTGCGCTGCCACAGGGCCTGCAAGAGGACCCTTAGTTGGTCGGCGGTTGGCGCATCGAGTGACTGGAAGGGTTCATCCATCAGCAGAAGATTGGGCTCGATGATGAATGCACGCAGCAAGGCGACGCGGCGTTGCATGCCGCCGGAGAGTTGACCCGGGAACAGGGCAGCGCAACCGGCCAGTCCGACCTGTGTCAACAGCTCAGGCACGGGTGTAGTGGGATGGGCACGCCTCAGCGGCGTCAGAACCAGTTCCAGGTTCTGCTGCACCGTCAGCCACGGCAGCAGGCGCGGTTCCTGAAACATGAAGCTGGTGCGGGGATGGGCGCGCCTTTCCTGCCCGGTGTGAAAAAAGATGCTGCCCTCCATCTCACGATCGAGCCCGGCGATCAGGTTGAGTAGCGTCGTCTTGCCGGCACCGGAGGGGCCGACGATGGCGACAAACTCGCCTGGCTGTGCGGCAAATGTCAGGTTTTCGATTGCGCAGCAATCGTTGGCATAGATCTTCTTGCGGACAGCAACGCTAAGGACGGTCATGCGCGCCACCGGTTCAAGTGTGCTTCCAGAGGGCGCAGCAGCAGTGCTTCGACACCGAAGATCACCAACGAGAAGGCCAGCGTGTAAGCCAGAATGCCGGTGATGTCGAAGAAGTGGAAGTAGCTGCCGATTTGAAAGCCCACACCATTGCTGCGCCCCAGCAGTTCCACCACCAGTACGATCTTCCAGATGATGCACAGGCCGTTGCGCGCGGAGCCGAACAGGTAGGGCGTGAGTTGGGGCAAGTAGACCTTGAAGAAGGTGTCGCGCCGCGACAAACGGTAGACCTGCGCTACCTGCAGCAACTTCTTGTCCACGGCGCGCGCGCCTTCGCGCAGACTGACCGCGACCATCGGAATTTTGTTCACGGTGACGGCGATCACGGCCGCTGTTTCGCTCAGGCCAAACCAGATGTAGCACAGGATGATGGTGACCAGTGCCGGAATGTTCAGCGCCAGGATCAGGAAGGCATCGAGCAGGCGGTCCCACGTGTTCGAGTGGCCCATCAGGATTCCCAGCGCCACACCGAGCAGCATGGCCGCACAGAAGCTGATGGCGACCCGGCCCAGGGTCATGCCCAGATGAAACAGTAAATCTCCAACGTACAGTTCCTGCCACAGGATGGTCAGCACGGCGCTCGGCGGCGGCAGGGTCTTGCTCTGCAACAGGAACGCCAGCAACTGCCAGGCGCACAGCGCGAGCAGCAACGGCACGATGCGCGCCCAGCGGCCTTGCGCAAAAAGAGCGCCAAATCTCAGGACGTTTTGCATGCCGGAAGTGAGTAAGCAGGCCAGAAAGTGCCGGCGCTCAAGGTCTTTGATTTGCCGACCAGTTTCTCGCCGCCGGTCTCGGCCAGGATCTTGAAGGTGGCGGCTACGGTGCTCATGCTGTCCTGATCCGTGCAGGTCGGAATTCCGGTGCGGAAATTGGCACGCAGCAGTTTGAACACAGCGTCGTTTTCGGTTCGCATTTTCGGCCGGATCAGTTCCCAGGAAGCATCGGAGCCGATGAGTATCGCCTTGGCCTCATAGGATGCCGCCAGAAAGTTCTTCACTGCTGTGCTGTTGGCCGCAGCCCAGTCTTCACGGAACACCCAACCCAGCAAGGGAATCGGCTTGTTGATGCCGAGGCCCTTGAGAATTTGGGGTACATCGATCAAGGCATGCAGGCCCAGCACCTCGAGGCGAGCCGCGTAGTTCCAGTGGTTCAGTGCCGCATCAACTTGTCCGCGCACAGCCAATTCATTGAGCAGGGGAGGCGCCGCATAGGTTGGCTGGGTGAACTGCGTCAGATCGACGCCGAGTTGGCGTTGCGCATAGGCGCGCAGCAACAACCAGGTCTTGTCCGATGGGCCGCCGGCAACGCCCAACTTCTTGTCCTTAAGATCGGCCACTTGCCGGATCCCGCTATCGGCCTTGACCATGACCGTGCCGACAGCGTTCGAGAACGGCACGAAGGTGTACAGATTGGACTCGGCACGCTGGCGACTGACCCAGATCCAGTCCGTCACCACCATGTCCACCGCGCCGCCTTGCAGCGCGATGGTCGATGCGTCGCCCGATGCCAGGGGGATGACCTTCAGATCAATGCCGCGCTTTTTTGCCAGCTCGCGGCTCTGGATGATTTCGATCTCCCAGTTCACGGTGCCAAATTCCAGCACGCCCACGCGCAGCAGGGTCAAGGGCTTGTCGGCTGCGCTGTGCGCGCTCAGGGCCAGCATCAGTAACAGCAGGGTGCTCAGGAGGCGAAGCAGGGAGGAATTGGTCATGGTGTGGGTCAAGAATATGCTGCGGGCTGCGGCTCAGGCCGATCTAATCAAACCGCGTTGCGGGTCATAGCCGACAGCGGCAACCAGATAAAAGACGATGCCACTGATCGCGACCACAGCCAGCGATGCCGCTTCGATCTGGCCGTACAAAGCAAAACGCAAGGCTTCGATGGCGTGGGTAAACGGATTGAAGCGGGTCAGCAGGTAGATCCACTGGGCGCCGGATTCCTCCATCTTCCATAGGGGATAGAGGGCGGTGGAGAGAAAAAACATCGGGAAGATCACGAAGTTCATGGTGCCGGCGAAATTCTCCAACTGCTTGATGTAGACCGAGAGCATCAGGCCAAACGCCGACAGCATCAGGGCACCGAGTGTCAGCACCGGCAGGGCAATGGCGATCTGGTCGAAACCCAGTTCGATACCGAACAGCATCGCCAGCAGGAAGAAAGCGACGGCCTGCAGCACCGACAGAAAAGTGGTGCCGAGCAGCTTGCAGGCCAGCAGATAGGCGCGCGGCAAGGGTGCTGTCAGCATAAGGCGCATGACGCCCATCTCGCGGTCATAGACCATGGCCAGCGAAGATTGCATGCCGTTGAACAGGCACACCATCATGGCCAGCCCCGGCAGCATATAGACCCGGTATTCGACGTAAGTCTCATAGGGCGGCAGAATGGCCACGCCAAACACGTTCTGGAAGCCGGCGGCGAACACGATCAACCACAGCGCCGGGCGTACCAGCGAGGAAACCAGGCGCCCGGGCTGGCGCAGGAACTTGTGAATCTCGCGCCCGGCCACCGCGCGCAAGGCCAGTGCTGCGTGCGCTGCTCTCATTTCTTGCCACCCGTTGCGCTATCGCTCAAGTGGCAGGGCGACTCTTTTTGATCCGCGCCCAGCGTGTCGAGGTTGTTGCTGGGGTGCATGAAGCCGTCAAACGGTGCCACGCCCGCGATGCCGCCACCGATGCCACCGTGTGCCAGAAAAATAGGCTGGCGCAACTGCTGGTCCCAGGGTCGAAACGACAGGCGCACACCCTTGAAGCCGTCGAGCACCAGGTCGGGCGCGCGCAGCGCGCGCCGGTGTTCACGCGCGTCGGGCCATTTGAGCGCGACCTCGATGATGGCCTTGGTCGCCATCCAGGCGGCCCAGTCGGCACTGGCCATCGGGCGCTGCGCTGCCTTCGCAAAGCGGCGTGACAACTGCGGTGCGCCAAAGCGTTCCCATGAGGTTTGCCAGGCCTCGGCTACCAGACCGGCGCTGCCAACCACCGGGCGTGGAAGATTGGTTCGGTAGGGCACATCGCGCGCAAATTCGCCGTCGGTATCGACCACCCAGACCGCATCGGCATCGCTGCCGGCGGTCAGCAGCGCCACATTGCCGAGCTCGCGCTCGCGCGGGTCGTTCGAGAGCTTGAAGGTCTTGTCAGCGCTGAGCTTGATGCCATAGCGCTTGATCGCCTGGCGCGCCGCCGTTGTGCGCGAGGCATCGCTTGCTGCCGTGCTGCTGAGCAGCAGCAAGCGGGTCCATTTGTGCGCGGTCAGGAATTGCGCGGTTGCATCCGCCAGCATCGATTCGTCGGGCAGGGTGTGAAACAGATTGGCGCTGCAGGCTGCGCGGCGCAGGCTGTCATCGGCTGCCGAGACGTTGAACAACAGAACCTCGCTGGCCTGAAGGGATTTGCTCAGCTCGGCCACGTCGACGCCGGGCAGGTCGAGCAGAAAATGGCGCACGCCTTTTTGCACCATGGCCAGGATTTGCGTTCGCGCTGTGGCGGCGTTCTCGAACACTACATCCTGCAAGGCGATCTTTAGCGAAGCACTGGTGAGCTGGAAACTCGATTCCGCCAGTGCCACTTCGGCACCGGTGCGCGGACGGCCCAAGGGCTGACCGGGATAGTATTTTTCCAGCCGCTTGCTTTCGTAGCGTGCGTCATCCGCTGCATAGACAAGGCCGATTGTGAGATCGCGCGCCGCTGCAGCCAGGCTCGCTGCACCCAACGCGGCACAGCCAAGCCAACGCGCCCAACGCAACGCTGCAGGGCGTGGCTCAGTCATCGATCACCACGCTGTGTGGCACACGCCCGGCCTTGACGGTCTTGACTGCGCGCATGCTCGCCACATCGACCACCGAGACGTCATCAGACATGCCGTTGGCAACATACAGGGTTTTATTGTCGCGCGAGACGGCCAGCCCCCAGGCGCGTTTGCCCACCAGGATCAGGCCGCGCACCTTGCGGCTCGCCACATCGACCACGGCCACATGGTTGGCTCGGCCCAGTGCGACGTAGGCGGTCTTGCCGTCGACCGAGAGCACGATGCCAACCGGCGTTATCTCCTCGGCTCGAAAACCCTTGGCTTCAAACTTCATGGTTGCAGCAATCGTGTGGTCGGCCGTGCTGATGATGCTGCTCGAGGCGCTAAGTTCGTTGGTGACCCACAACTCCTTGCCGTCGGGTGTTAGCGCCAGGCGGCGCGGTCGCTTGCCGACTTCGATGTTCTTGAGGATCTTGCCGCTGGCCAGATCAATCACATGGACCAGACTGGCGACTTCGGACGTTGCGTACAGCGTCTTTCCGTCCGGCGTCACCAGCACGCCTTCCGGCTCTTCGCCAACCTTGATCTGGCTCATCACTTTCTTGGCCACCAGATCGACGCCAACGATCGAGGCAGAGTCTTCGTTTGAGAAATAGAGCTTCTTGCCGTCGGGGGAGAGATCGAATATTTCCACCCCCTCCTGCAACTTGATCTTGTCGATGACCTTCTTGGTTGCGACATCAATCACGATCGCGTTGCCGTCATCGCCGCAGACCGTGATCAGACGCTGCTGGTCCTGCGTCAGGCGCAGGTGGCGTGGCCGCTTGCAAACCTTGATCACTGCCACCTGCTTTTGCGTCTTGCCGTCGAGCACTGTGATCACATTGTCTTTTTCGCTGGAGATAAAGACTTCGCCGGTTTGCTTGGCTGACGCCGGCGTCGTCAGGCACAGGGCCAGGCTGCTTGCCAGGGCGCAGGCGCCGCGCAGGCCTTGCATTTTGATGGTCATGAAATCACGCTCCGTTTGGTTATTGGTGGGTTAGACGCAAAAAGGCGTCGGTCAAATTTGCGCACTGCTGACTCGTTATCAGTTGTGCCGCGAGGCCGTCGAATTGAACCCGGCCCTTGGCCAGCACGACGATGCGGTCCGCGTCGTCAGCTTCATCGACCAGATGCGTGGCCCATAGCACAGCCATGTTCTGTTCCTTGCACATCGCTTTGACGTCGGCAATGATTTGCATGCGCGAAGCCGGGTCGATGCCGACCGTGGCTTCGTCCATCAAAAGCAATTGGGGTCGTGTCAGCAGGGCACGCGCCAATTCAAGCTTGCGCCGGTTGCCGCCCGATAGTGCCCGCGCCGCATCATGCGCTCGTTCGCTCAGACCATAGCGAGACAGACTGGTGGCAATACGCTGGCGGGCCTCAAGGCGCGCGATGCCGTGCAGGTCGGTCTGAAACTGCAAATTGGCGTGGACGCTGAGGTCCAGATCCAGCGCCGGTTGCTGGAACACGATTCCGAGCTGCGCCAGCGCCGCGATCGGAGCTTTGCCAATATCTGCATCGCCAATCACAGCCTGCCCCTGGTCCGCGATGAAGAGCCCTGAAAGTATTTGAAACAGGGTGGTTTTGCCGGCGCCATTAGGGCCCAGCAGTGCCACGAACTCGCCGGCAGCAACCTGCAAGCTGACCTCATCGAGTGCCCTGCGGTTTCCAAAGGATTTGCAGATTGAAGTCACGTTCAGTGTCACGCTCTATCCCCGGTTGTCATGGAGTCTGTATCGGCCCAAGGTGCTGCAAGCAGACATGCTCATGTTTGCAGTGCCGGAAAACGTGAAGTTTTCCGGACTCTCCCGCTTTTGTCGATCAACAGTGCGTCCACATCGTGTATTTGGGCGGCAAGTGCCAGCGCTTTGTCAGTTCCCATGACCATGAAGACGGTGGACAGACCGTCTGCCAGGATGCCGGTGGGCGCAAGCACCGTGGCGCTTGCCAGCTCAAGGGGTGAGTCGCCACTGGTCGGGTCGAAAATATGATGATGAGCAAAGTCGGGGCTGAAAGACGTTGCATAGTCCCCCGATGTGGCGACTTTTCGGCCGTCCATTTTTATGGTGGCTGACAGCGTGTCGTGCTGCCTTGGGTGGCCGACGCCCAGGAGCCAAGGCTGATCGTTCGCCTTGCTGCCGACCGAACCGAATTCGCCGGTATCGAGCAGGGCATGTTGCACGCCGTGCCGGCGCAGAGCCGCCAGCGCCAGATCGACGGCGTAGCCCTGCGCCACGCCGTTGAGAGTGATCGCCATGCCTGGCATTTTCAATTGCACCTGGTGCGCATCGATCTCTACGTGGCGCCAGTTGACAAGAGCCTTGGCCGCCGCTATCTCAGTCGGCGCCGGCAGCCTGCCGCTCGCACTGGCCTGGCTGAAGGCATGCCACAAGGGCTGTACCGTAATGTCAAAGGCGCCTGACGACAGCAAGGACAACTGCTGGGCGAACCTCAGTACCTGTAGCAAATCGGCGTCAGGTGCTTGCACCACTCCACGCGCGTTGAGTTGGAAGACCTGACTGCGTTCCTGCTGCAAGCTCATCAGAGAGTCAATTCTTCTTACCTGCTGCAAGGCGTCCTGAATTGCAATCTGGGCGGCGAGCGGATCGTCATGCAGTACCTTGATCGTCACCGTAGTGCCAAAAGCCAGGCCTGAGCCGGTGTGCATGAGCAGGCCGTCATTCGTTTCTGGGGTGGATTGCCCCGAGCGCAGCCAATGTTCGGATGCGCCTGCCAAGCCCGCCAGTGCGCCAAAACCAACGGAGGCTGAGAGCAGAGTACGTCGTTGCATCGTGCGTCCTTAGTTCGTTTGCAGTGGCTGGATCGGAACGACCCTGGCGTGCTTTTTTGCCATCATGAGCGGCGCACATTTTTCATCGCTGGCATAGATGATGACGCAGTCCATGCACTGAAAGCACTCGTCGTATTGAACCGCGCCACGCGGCGTGATGGCCTGGTAGGGACAACGATGGGTGCAAGTCTGGCAGGGGGCGCCGCACTCGGCGCGACGTGGAATCCAGTTCAGCATGCGCAGGCTTCCCAGCAGCGCCAGGCCAGCGCCCAGCGGGCACAGCACGCGGCAGAAAAACTTGTAGACAAACAGGTTGACTATCAGCAAGCCCAGGGCATAGACAACAAAGGGCCAGGAACGTACGAAATTGAGGGTGATGGCGGTCTTGAAGGGTTCGAGCTCAACTGCCAGATCCGTGATGTTGGCTGACAGGGCGGCGCTGATCAAAATTCCGGCCAGCAGCAGGTACTTGATCCACTTCAGGTGGCGGTCAGTATCAGGCCGCAGTCGGATTGGGCGGATATTGAACAGACGGCCCACCTGGGATGCGAACTCCTGCAAGGCGCCAAAGGGACAGAGCCAGCCGCAAAAGGTTGCGCGCCCCCAGAACACCAGCGAGATGACGGTGAAGACGGTCAGCGTCACCGTCATCGGGTCGTACAGATAAAAGCTCAGACTGCGTCCCGCAATCAGCGCCTGCAACACGCTGGTCAGGTTCACGATGGACAGTTGCCCCTGCGCGTACCAGCCGATGAAGAACAGGGTGAACAGCAAAAAAATATTTCTGAACAGCATAAAGCGGCGCTGCCGCGTGACCAACTTCTTTTGCAGCACCAAAGCGATCGAGAGAATGGCCAGGCCGAACAGCAGAACCAGGACTTCGCCGCGGCGCTCGCGCCAACTGCCCTGCCAGGACTTGTTGTCATCTTCAGGCACCGTGTAGAAACGCTCGGGCAGCGTCAGACTGATGCTGAAGTCCTGAATGATGCGCTCCGGAAAAATCATGCCCTTCAGGCGTGTCACTGGCAGCACGAAGTCCAGTGGATGCGAGGGGTCCAGTCCGGAGCGTCCGATGATCCTGAAAACTGTCAGGGTTTCGCGCTCCAGACCGGAAGCGATCTCCTCCTTCAGCGTCAGTTCGAGATTGAGGTCGCGCATTTCGATCGGCAACTGATCTTGTCGGAGCACGATACGGTCCGGTGCGCTGCCGCGCAGGAAGTCTTCACCAGTGACGCTGTAGCGTCCCCTGGACATCACCAGGATGGCGTGGTCGTCGGGATCGAGTCGGCTTTGCAGCTTGTTCCATGAGGCCTCACTCAGGAGGCTGCGCCCGATCGTCGGCACCGAGACATAGGCCAGGTAGAGATCGATGAAGGGATCCTGCGGATGGGCCAGCGCCTCGCTGTCCAGACCGCCGCCGTTGCCGCTGCTAAACTTTTTCTCAACATCGGCGTTGCTGAGCACCAAGTGCTGGATCAGACCGTCGTTGCGCAAGGCTTTGACCGTGTGCGATTCCATCACATCGTGTTTGATGCGGGCAATCAGTTCGGGGTCGCGGCCTTCGGCAAAACCGAGCTTCCTGCGTGCCACCTTGAGGGCCGAGGACAGGATGCTCTGGTTGATGATGCGCAGCGACGCCGTGGCGCGGGTGATGCCATCGAGTTCGGCTGACTGCGCCGAGATGTTTTTTTGTCCGTGCGGCCCGACCAGAATCTTGATGTTCTGTTTCAGCGAGAGTCCCTTGTACTGACTGACGAAACCATGCATCGGCACTTCGCCCAGACCGCCGACAAACACCGGCTCGTGCTGCGACAGCACTTTGACGTCGAGAAAATTGCCACGCTGGTCCATGGCGATGAGCAGATTGATCGGTACACCGGAAAAGCCCGGCACCGGTGCCAGATCGACCGATTCAAAAACATAGCCAACCAGCTGATTAGCACTTTCTTTTTGCTGAAAGTTGGGCTCGAAGATGGGCCAGACCGGCATCTGCGCGTCCATCTCACCAATGATGTAGGGCGCCGGAAAATGCTTGCTCAACTCCGCACGCGTCATGACGCCGGCCAGTGCGCATGAAATCGTCAGCAGCCAGACCAGAGCGATCAGGATCGCACGGCCCAGCAGCGTGGCCGGATGCCAGAGATTTGACCTGACCGCCATCAAACTGACTCAATATTTGAGCTTGAGCTTGTCCAACTGCTCTTTCGAAATTGCGTTGACATCTCCGACTTTTTCCCAGCGGTTGAGATTCCACGCGTCTTCACCGACCCAGGCCTTGACAAGATTCAGATTGGTGGTCCGAAGGGCGTCTGCTTCACCAAGATACTTGTACATATTGCCGGGCTTTTTGTTCGGGCTGCTGGTGCCGTCGTCGAGCCGTCGCATGAGGGCGCCAGCGTCGGGCCAGCCGATCAACTGGATCAGTTCTGCATAGTTGCCAAAGCGTGGGCCTTGCTTTTCTTTCTTGAACTTTTCCTGTGCCTGCAGAAAGTCGGCCAGTGTCGGTGATTCGTCGCCATGGCATTCGCCACATTGCGTTTTGAGCAACGGACGAATGTCGTTGCGATAGCTTACATCCGCTGCCAGTGTGGCGCTCGTCAGTGCGCCGCAGGCCAAGGAAGCGAGTAATTTAAGTTTCATGATGAATATCTCGAATTAGTTTGCCGGGCGCCGCGTTTCCAGATAGGTCTTGATCGCCCAGACCGCCTCCTGATTGAAAGTTCCCTTGAACGCTGGCATCTTTTCGGTTCCATTGCGCACCTTGCCTTTCATGGTGATGGACATGAAGAAGTCATCGACTTCCTTGAAGCAGGCTTTCTTCTTGGCTTCGTCCTTCTGATCCAGACATTCGCTGTCCATCTCACGCAAGTCTGGTGACATTCCGCCCGATACGGCCTCAATGCCATGGCAGCGGGCGCAATTTTGGGTATAGGCGGAAACCCCGACCTTGACCGCTTCGGCCAGGCCGCGATACGGATTTTCGGTGCGCATTTCTTCGCCCAATGGCGGCAGGGAGTGCGTGTCGACGGCCTGCGGCGTGACGTCACCGTGTGCCAGTGCGTGCATGGGCGAAAGTGCTGCCACACAGAACATGAAGCAGCCACAAACGATGGATGTCCTGAATTTCATGAAGGGTCTCCTGGTCAATACAAAATGGTTGATGGACAGGCATTGCAATTGGCGTGCCAATTGCGCGAACTGGTTGCTGTCACCGGAGATGTGTTGGATGTTGCATCAAGGTGCTCCAAAACGAGTCAACTGGTGCGTCGTCATTCAACTCATGGTGCGCGGGTTTATGGCAGTCGATGCTTCAGACCGTAGCCTTGCACGATGCGCGTCACCGTACCATCGGCCATCAACTCACTCATGGCAGTCTCCAGCGCGTTGGTCAGTTCGACGTTTTCAGCCTTGACAGCCAGGCCGATGCGCCACTGCTGCATTTTCAAAAGTTGGTTCGGCGGCAGATCAATCGCGAAGCGCGAATCGGCCCCGACGCCATTCTCAAGTTCGCCCTGCTGTCCCAGCACCGCAGCCACCGCGCCCGACTTGAGTGCGGCAATAGCGTCTTCGGTGCTCTTGAAGATTTTCAGCTTTTCGCGGTATCGCCCGCCGTCGGCGGACAACATGACGAGCGCGCCCATGCTTTCGCCTTCGACGCCCAGCGACAGCTTCTCGAACGGCTCCAGGTTTTCCAGCGACGGCAGTGCTTCAAGCTGGCGTCCGATGGCAAAGCGCTCGCGGTGGTAGGCGCCGAAGATTTTGACCTGATCGACCTTCGCCATGTACTGTGGATCAACCGGCACGTGCATCATGAGGTCGGCCGGACCGTAGCCGATGGGTGTTCCCTTCCAGACCATCTTGCGCAAGTCGCCAGCCACATCGTCGGCTGCGGTGAACCACAGGGGCGTCATCTTTACCCCCAGTTTGCCGGCCAGCGCTTCTGCCAAATCAACGTCGATGCCTTTACCGTTGTCGGAGAAGGGCGCGAAATCCTTGTACAGGGCGACCGTCAGTACACCGCGTTGCTGAATCTTCTGCAAAGCCGTCTTATCCTGGGCATGCGCGAACGTTGCGGTCAGAATAAAGGCCAGCGCCAGCGTACCGATCGCAGCGAGGCTGCGCCCCGCTTTGTGAAATCGGCTTGAGGCAGCGCAGCAAAATGAGCATGGAAGCATGTGTAATCCTCTTCAAATGACAAGTGCGTCCGGCGCTGACGCGCTCGGACGCAGAAAAAATGGATCGACGCCAACCCGCGTTGCGCCGACCATCACAAGGCGGTGGTTCGTCAAAGCCAACGACCACCGTCACCAACTCCCTGAACTATTTGGCCTTGTGCAACTTGAATACCCAGGTCATGCCGCCTTGGGTGATGTCTGCCACTTGCTTGGCCACATCGCCACCCCAGAGTGGAACCGCACCGCCCCAACCACTAACCACTGAGATGTACTGCTCGCCGTCTTGCTCCCAGCTAATGGGCGGTGCAATGATGCCGGAGCCGGTCTGGAACGACCAGAGCACTTTGCCGGTCTTGGCATCAGCTGCCTTGAGTTCGCCGTGTGGTGTACCCCAGAACACCAGATTGCCCTTGGTCACCAGTGCGCCACCCCAGAGCGGAGCCGGATCCTTGACTTCCCAGACAATCTTGCCGGTCGCTGGATCAATAGCCCGCAGTGCGCCGATGTAGTCGTCAAACACCTTCTTGATCGTGAAGCCCGCGCCCAGATAGGCAGCGCCCTTCTTGTAGGCCACCGGCTCATTCCAGATGTCCATGCCCCACTCGGTTGTCGGGACGTAGAACAGACCGGTATCCGGGCTGTAGGCAGAGCCCTGCTGATTGGTGCCGCCCAGGAAGGACGGAGCTGTGAACACGCTGGTGCCCTTCTTGCCATCGGCGCTCTTGACTGGATCGCCAGGACGGTTTTCCGGAACGAAGAGCGGGCGACCGGTCTTGGGATCCAGACCTGTTGCCCATGTCAGTTTCTTGACGAAGGGGAAGCCGCGCACGAAGGCGCCGGTCTTGGCGTCGAGCACATAGAAGAAACCGTTCTTGTCGGGCTTGCCGATCAGCTTGCGGCCGGCCTTGTCGGTGTACAGGATGTCAACTGTCATTGCGTCGAAATCCCAGCCATCGTTAGGTGTGTGCTGGAAGTGCCAGGCAATCTTGCCGGTGTCGACATCGATCGCGACGGTCGAGCAGGAGAACAGGTTGTCGCCCGGACGCAGTGCCGAGTTCCACGGACCGGGGTTGCCAGTGCCGCAATAAGCCAGATTGGTTTCCGGGTCGAAAGAGCAACCCATCCACGGCGAGGCGCCGCCGGTCTTCCACAGGTCGCCCGGCCAGGTCGCGTTGGTGGTTCCCGAGATGCCGTTGTCCTTGCCGTCCTTGCTGCCCATATGGCCTTCAACGGTCGGGCGCATCCAGACTTCCTTGCCGGTCTTAGCATCGAATGCCGTGACGCGGCCTACGACGCCGAATTCACCACCGGCCATGCCGGTGATCACCAGACCTTTGGCAATGACGGGCACAGCCGTGATCGAATAGCCTTCGGCGTATTCGCCGACTTTTTGCCGCCAGACTACTTTGCCGGTGTCCTGATCGAGCGCAACCAACTGCGAATCGAGCGTACCGAAGATGAACAGGTTGTCATACAGTGCGCCGCCACGGTTGATCACATCGCAGCAAGGCATGATGCCGTCGGGCAGCTTATGGTTGTATTCCCAGAGCTTCTTGCCGGTCTTGGAATCGAGCGCCCAGGCGCGGGAGTAGGAGCCGGTCACGAACATCTTGCCGTTGTGGACGACCGGCTGCGACTGCTGGCCGCGCTGTTTTTCACCGCCAAAAGAAAAAGACCAGGCCGGCACCAGATCCTTGACGTTCTTGGTGTCGATCTTGGCTGACGGGCTGTAGCGTTGCAGCTTGGTGCCCATGCCGTAGCTGACGACGTCGCCGACGGTCTTGGCATCGTTTTCGATGTCCTTGTCGGTGACACGTGCAGCAGCGGGGCCCGCCGTCAAGCCAAGGAAGACCCCCACTATGAATAGATAGCTAAAGGTTCGTTTCATCATTTCTCCATATAGATTTATGTGGCGTCGAACCCGCGTCAGCGTGCTCAACAAGCTTGGAAAGAGCAATACTTGTGCCAGACAAATCCATAGCGGTAAACGTGCGTCATTGGAGCTCGATCGGCTTGCTTTTGGTGTGGCCTACGGGTATGTACGCCCGTACTAACCCTGTGAACTGTGTCAATCGGTAACAGACTTGGCCTGTCACTGGAACAGTGGCAGCGACGGTGTCTTGGCAAGCATTAGAAGACGTAGCTGGCGGCAGCGCCGAGCAGCCAGTTGCGTCCAGGCTCCGGTTCAAAGAAACGTTTGTTGCCCTCATTCACAATCACCGAGCCGACAGCAGTTTGGTTGCCCAGGTTGTCGATGCGCAGAAATTCCTTGATCCGCCAGCCGCTGGTGTTTTGCTCAAAGCCCAGCCGCAGATTGGCCATGATCTTGGCCTCGGCGGCATCGCTGTTGGCGTCGTCGACCCAGATTTTGCCGATGCTGCGCAACTCAAGCCCAGCGTTGAAACCGCTGGGTTTGTGCTTCCAGGTCGCCTCTGCGGTCAAGGTGGTGCCTGGAATACCTGGAATGGAATTGCCCGCGAGTATGGTTGAACCCACCACGGTGTCGCTGTAACGCGCGCTCAGCTTGGTATAGGCCAGTGCCAGATTAACGCCGTTGTCCCAACTGGTCGAGAACGCCGCCTCAACCCCGAAGCGTTCGGTGCGCCCACCGTTTCGGTAGTAGGTGCGTCCAAACAGGCTCGTGTCAACGACGATTTCGTTCTCGGTACGAACCTCGAACAAAGCCACGTTGAACAAGGTCTTCTTGCCCAGGATGGTCTTGACGCCAACTTCAAGGTTGTCGCTTTTGGCCGCCTGCAGGCTCAGGTTCATGCCGGGAGCGGCGTTGCGGTAGGCCAGCTCATTCATGGTGGGCGTCTCGAAGCCCTTGCCAAACGTGGCATACACGTTTAACGCATCGCTGGCGCGCCAGGTTGCGCCCAGCACTGGCGTGGTATCAGCGAAATTGACGCTGCCGCTGTCGTCAAGATTGGTGCCGGCAATGTACTTGTCTTTCGATGAGAACTGGACCGCGTTGCGCCGCAGACCGGCCATCAGCAACCAGGCCTTGCCAGGTTCCCACTGTGCTTGCAGGTACTGGTCGAAGTTGTAGAGATGGTTGTCTTCGTCCCGACGCAGCGCGCCCAGCACACCCAATTGACTTCCAATGAAGTTCAGATAGCCCGTGCGCGCCTCATCGAGATTGTCATAGTTGAGACCGGCGCTGAAGGTCAGCGGCGCCTGCGCCAGCTCGCCCTTGTGGGTCCAGCGCAGATCAAGGCCCCAGTATTCACGGGCCAGCGCGGAGACGCCGCCCGGGCTGGTATCGGGTGCCTGCGACGCCGCGGGAATCGACTGAAACGTGATGTTCTTTCGGTGCCCGAGATACAGCGTCGAGTTCAGCGTGCTGTCAGCGCTGATGTGTCCCTCGTACGCGAGTCCGACCTGCTGCTGGTCGCTGCTCTTGCGCGTGTTGTAGCTGTAGGCGCCGGCCAGTGCCTGCTTCGGGTTGGCCTCATAGCTGCGGCGATCAAGGCCCAGTGGATCCTGAAGATCGGGCATGTCCACTGCGTTGAGTACCAACGTGATCGATGAGTCGGCATCCGGGTTCCAGCGCAGCTTGCCGTTTTGCAGTTCGCGTTTGCCGGCGCTGTGGTCACGGTAACCGTCGGTTGTGTAGCTGGAAACGTCGAAGACGTAATTGAGGCTGCCGGTGTCGCCCGAGACCTTCGTGCCCAGGCGCCGACTGCCGTAACTGCCCAACGCAATCGAGGGCTCGATCTTGCTGCCGGTCTCACCGTCTTCAGTAAAGACCGAGATCACGCCACCGGATGAACTGCCGTAGAGTACGGAAAAGGGCCCGCGCAGGACTTCGACCCGCACCGCCGAGCCGAGATCGAAGTGCGACACCTGGCCCTGACCGTCGGGCATGGTTGCCGGGATACCGTCGGAATACAGACGCAACCCGCGCACACCAAAACCTGCTCGCGCACCGAAGCCGCGGGACGAAATCTGGGTATCGCCGGCCAGATAATTTCGGTTGTTGACCACGATACCGGGTACGCGCCCCATCGATTCAGCCAGATTGATTTGCAGGCGACCGTCCTGCAACTGTTCCTTGTCCAGTCGGTCGATCGAAAGTGGCAAATCGAAGGCAGCTTGATCGATGCGGGTGGCAGTAACCACCACCGGCTTCAGATCCAGCGCGGCGCTGTCGGAGCCTGCCTGCACACCCGTAACTTCGGTGGCTGAAGCGGACATGGCCAACGGTGTAAACATCGCCCAAAGCAACGCTGTTGGCAGGTATCTGACAGACAACGGGTGAGCAGAAATGGGCATGGCGAAAATCCTTTTGACAGGTAGCCAGTCTAGGTTTTACAGGCCCGCAGCACATCAGGAAATGCCTGAATGGTTCCTCATGATTTTCATGAATTGTTGGGCCCGCGTCGGGTCGGTTCCGGCGTTCGTCATCGCACAGGATTTGCTCAGTATGATGGATCACTTTGCGCGCGACAAATTTATGAGCCTTCGACTTCAGGTGAACTTGATCATCACTGCACTGATGGCCATTTTTGCGTCCGTGCTGATCGGCTTGCAGATCGACAACACCCGGCGCAGCGTGCATGACGAGGTGCTGGGCGCCAATGTGGTGGCGACCCAGCTGCTCTCGCGCATGCAGTGGGTGTACGGCACCGGTGGCCTTGCTGGCATGGCCGATTTCCTGGGCCAGGTCGGGCGCATCCGGGCCAATGAAGTCGAGTTGCGTGACGACCAGAACAATCTGGTCTTCAGTTCACCGCCCTCCGTTTACAAGGTTGGGCGCGAAGCGCCGCTCTGGTACGCCAGCATCGTCTCGCCACCCTTGCTGCCGCAAGAAATTCGCTTGCCCACCGGGCGTCTGTTGCTGCGGGCCGACGCCTCGCGTGCAGTCCTCGACGGCTGGGATGACTTGCGTCCGATGCTGTGGATGGTTCTGGCAGGCTTTGTCCTGGGTAATGTTGTCGTGTATGCCTTGATGGGGCGCGCCTTGAAGCCCTTGCACCAGGTCGTACAGGGTTTGCGCGACATGGCGGCCGGTGACTACGGCACGCGCCTGACTGAATTGGCTGGACGTGAGGGGCGCCAGATTGGCGCTGCCTTTAACCACATGGCGCAATCGGTTCAGGACAGCATCGAGGCCAAGCGGCAGGCGAGGGAGGCCGCACTGGCATTGGCCGAAAACCGGGAATTCACGCAGGCTATTCAGAACCGCATCGAACAGGAGCGCGGCGCCATCTCGCGCGAGTTGCATGATGAGTTGGGGCAGCAAGTCACTGCCATCAAAAGCGTAGGGCTGGCAATTGCCCGGCGCGCGGCCGGCACGGATCCGAGCATCGAACAGTCGGCGCGATTGGTGATGGACTGCGCCGATCAAATATATGACGGCATGCACCGTTTGATTTCCAAACTGCGCCCGCTGGCGCTAGACCAGTTTGGTTTGCAAGATGCGCTGCGTGATCTGCTGGGAGAAAGCCAGTTGCACCACCCGGATTTGCTGGTCAACGCGAGCCTGCCGGAGGCGCTTGACAAACTGGACGGCGAACAGGCTACCGCCGTCTTTCGGATCGTGCAGGAGGCGGTGAACAATGCGCTGCGCCATGCGCAGGCCAATCGCATTGACGTGCTGCTGTCGGCGTCAAACCAATCCTTGCACTTGGCGGTGAGTGACGATGGCATTGGTCGGGTGACGCAGTTTCAAACCGAGGGGCATTACGGTCTGTCGGGCATGCGCGAGCGCGCGCAGGCCTTGGGCGGCAGTTTTGTCCTGCAGCAGGTGGAGCCCGGCGGTGTGCGCATCAAGGTCAGCTTGCCACTTACAAAGAAAATTGATGCATAAATTGAAAGTCATGCTGGTCGATGACCATGCGGTGGTACGGGTCGGTTTCAAGCTTTTGCTTGAGGCCAGCGATGACATCGAGGTGGTGGCCGAGGCCGACAGCGGTGAAGCGGCATGCCAGATGTGCGAGGCGGCCGCGCCCGATGTGGTGGTGATGGACATCGCCATGGCCGGCATGGGCGGCATCGAGGCGATAAAGCGACTCACGGCCAAAGACAGCCGTGTGCGCATTCTGGCCTTGTCGGCGCACGAGGACATCAGCCATCCGATACGGGCAATACAGGCTGGCGCCATGGGCTATCTGTCCAAACGCAGCGCCCCCGAGGTACTGATCGACGCGATTCGTACAGTGGCCAAGGGCCAGCGTTATGTCGATGCCAAGATCGCGCAACGCATCGCCCTGCAGGCCATCGGTGGGGACAAGGGGCCGGTCGAGAAATTGTCGGCGCGTGAATTCGAGGTCTTTGTGCAACTTGCGCGTGGACAGTCGGTGGCGCAAATTTCAGATACCCTCAATTTATCGAATTCAACGGTGGGTACCCACCTCTACAACATCAAACAAAAGCTCGGCCTGAGCAACCAGGCCGAGATGACCTTGCTGGCGCTACGCCACGGGCTGATTCACCTCGCAGAGTAGTGCCGCTTTGGCCCAATCACTCCTTGGTCATTGCAGCGCCCCAGCGTGCCGAGAGCAGGCCAAAGACAGTGCCTGCAATCAGGGACAGCGAAATCACCACGAGGGAGTTTTTCAGACTGGCTGACAGCAGCACATCAAGTTTGAGCACATCCGGGGTTTGCAACAAGAAGGCAAAGCTGGCGGCAAAACCGAAGACCGTCGCTGGAATGGTTGACAGGGCTGGCACATTGGCTGCCAGCACCACCGCCACCACACCGACGCCGACAACAATAGCAGCCCAAAGCGGCAAGCCCAGCGCGCCGGCCATCGGAACCGCCAGAATCACCACCGCCACCAGCCAGGCCACCAGCGCGCCAAAGATGCCACAGACAATCACTTTTTGCAGCGCTGCTATGTCGGCACCGAGCGCAAAAAATGCGCCCCAGGCCACGAAGGCCGCCCAAATCAGATATACGCCGCTGAGTGGCCCGAGCGCGAGAAAGGTCGCTATGGCGCCCAATACCGAAATGCTGACGGCCAGTGCGTTCAAATTCTTCATCGTAGTCTCCATCCATTGTTGAGTTAAGTATCAATTCACTTTCAGGAGAGACATTGGCTGCTGATCCATATGCATCAGACCGGGTAAACCCTCGCAACTTGACACCTGATTCTTCTAAACGGAACATCAGTGACAAATTCTTGAACACTTGCTTCAGCCAGTACCGCTCCGGGTATTGCAAGCGCAAGTTGCATGCCACTCATGTCGGACCGGCATCGGCACGTTTCGTGCATCTCTTTTCACAACTGTCACACATCGGTTCAGGCAGATGGCACAGCTTGCGCCTGCACATTGCCGCAGCGCTTATCAAAAAGGAACGATGAGAACGGATTTACTTAACAAGGCCGCTTGCATAGTGGCGTTCGCCGCAGTCGGCAGTTTCAGTGCAGGTGCACAGCAGACGCTGACCTTGCCACCCGTGGAAGTTATCGCCAGCATGCCGCTGCCCGGTTTGGGCCAGTTGCGCAACGAGATTGCCGCGCCTGTGCAAAGTGCCAGCAGCCGCGACATCGAACGCAGTGGTGCGCTTGAACTCGGCGAATTCATGAACCGCAGGCTTGGCAGTGTCCACGTCAACGAGATGCAGGGCAATCCCTTTCAGATGGATGTGAACTACCGAGGCTACACAGCCTCACCGCTGCTGGGGACACCCCAGGGCTTGTCGGTCTATATGGATGGCGTACGCATGAACCAGCCGTTTGGCGATGTTGTGAGTTGGGACTTGATTCCGCGTTCGGCCATTTCCAACATGACGCTGATGCCGGGCTCCAATCCGCTGTTTGGCCTCAATACTCTGGGCGGTGCCCTGTCGGTCCAGACCAAGGATGGCAGCAGTGACGCGGGCACCTCGCTACAGGCAACAGCGGGCAGTCATGCCCGGCGCAGCGCCGAGTTCGAGCATGGCGGATCCAACGATCACGGGCTGCACTGGTATTTGAATGCTAACCTGTTCCGGGAGGAGGGG
>Ga0194037_1000971_pt1 | contig 21548 bp, 19 predicted proteins | sample JunL306m_MetaG_FD_148653 | JGI IMG/M metagenome (GOLD analysis project Ga0194037, IMG submission 148653) | Anoxic zone freshwater microbial communities from boreal shield lake in IISD Experimental Lakes Area, Ontario, Canada - Jun2016-L304-6m | ecosystem: Environmental > Aquatic > Freshwater >...
GTCTCTTTATTTTTGTCATTAACGCAGCAATGTTGATGTTGACCGCTCGTTGGAGCAGCGCACTTGATGTCACAGGATTTTGGTCGGCGCTATTTGCCAGCTTGATCATTAGTTTAGTAACTAGCGTGCTTCGCAGTTTCTACAAAAAGGCAACGCCATTCTAAAATCGGCTCGCTGGGTAGCACTCGGTGGAGTTCTTGGTTCACTTCTTCGCTGGGGTCTAGCTACATCTTTTGATGACAATCGTGCCGGAACTCTAAAAGCAAATCTTTTAGGTGTTGCACTCGCATCGTTTTTTTTGGTCTTTATGGAGCGACAAGGCAGTGACACTTTGCGACATCTCTTACTTCCGGGTTTTTGTGGAGGTCTCACTACTTTCTCTACCGTCATGTTACTTTCGTTGCAATCGATGAACGCATCCGTACTTCCTATCCCAATGGGAGGCGGCTTAAGTTATCTTCTGGAAACTCTTCTTTTAAGCCTGGCAACCGTTGCGGTCTGTATTCCTGTAGCTCGAATGTTCATTCAGGAGCGATCATGATTGCGCTCTACATTATTTTGGGTGCAGCGGTCGGTGCTCCATCGAGGTTCTTGCTTGATCAATATTTACGAAAATTCATTGCATACCCATATGGCATTTTGATTATCAACGCCCTCGGCTCTTTCGTCATTGGATTAACGATTGCTCAACCAAGAGGATCAGTGGCCTACTTCACTGCCGGATCTCTGACAACAATGCACGCGCTTGTTGCTGTAGGTTTCGCTGGCGCATTCACTACCTGGTCAACATTTATTCTTGACCTGTACTTGGCTTATGAGAATAAGAGGTACAAGAGCGCGATCACAAACGTACTTCTTTCTATAATTTTCGGACTTTTTGCAGTTTCGTTAGGAATGCGCTTAGCGGGATAAGTAAGCCATCCACGCTTCAATTTCGTCAGGATGACGAGGCAAGGAATGGCTTAAAACTCTGCATCCATCTTCAGTGACAACCACGTCATCCTCGATGCGAATACCAATTCCACGAAATTCTGGAGCAAATAGTTCATCATCGCTTTGAATGTAGAGACCAGGCTCAACAGTAAGTACTTGACCTACTTCAAGTACGCCCTCGATATATTGATCTTTTCGCGCTTGGGCACAATCATGAACATCGAGCCCCAGCATGTGGCTTACGCCATGGAGAGTCCAACGTCGGTGAAGTGAAATTTCGGGTTGCATGGACTCTTCAGCGCTGACGCTAAGCACTCCCATATCCGCTAACCCCCGAGCCAAGACAGCTTGGGATGCTCGGTTGATATCAGCAAATTTTGCACCCGGCTTAACTGCCGCAAAGCCGGCGAGTTGAGCTTCGTACACCAACATATACAACGAACGTTGTGCGGGTGAGAACTTTCCATTGATAGGCAATGTTCGAGTGATATCTGCCGTGTAATAGGAATCCATTTCAACGCCAGCATCCACAAGGATTAATTCACCAGGACGTACTTCTCCATCATTCTTAATCCAATGAAGGACGCATGCATGCGATCCAGAGGCGGAGATAGTTGTATAGCCAACATCATTTCCTTCAATTCGAGCGCGACCAAAGAATGCAGCCTCAACAACACGCTCTCCACGCTTTGTTGCTACCGCTGCAGGTAGCGCACGCACAATGTCACCGAATCCGCGTTCGGTGGAATCGCATGCGGCTTGCATCTGCGCAATCTCATAGCCATCTTTGATGAGGCGCTGGGCTGATACAAATGCCGCAAATTCATCTTCGCGGTCATGTTTATCTATTTTAGAATCTAGATCCACATCATGCGTTCGCAAAACTAGGGTTTCTTTCTTGGCATTGAGAAGATCAGGAAGTGAATTCAATTCAACTGTTTGGATCTCATAGCGAATTTGTGCTTCATCCAAAGTGAATCTACGACCAACCCATAATTCTCCGTAACGTGCGTCGCGATAGAAAGCATCTGTTTCGCGCGAAGAACGAGGATGAATGTAAAGAAGCGGTTGGTGACCCACACCATTGGGTTCCATAACAAATACCGCATCAGGAGATGCTTCATCGCCTTGAACGCCGGTGTAGTAAGCAAATGCAGTTTGTGGTCGGAAGCGATAATCGCAATCGGCATTTCGAGCTTTGAGAGTCCCTGCTGGTATCACGAGACGAATTCCAGGAAATGCTGCCGACAACGCATCGCGTCGAGATACACACCATGCTGCGACTTCAGTGGTTTCAATTCCCATGAGCGGCGAAGGCGCCCAACCGGACTTCATAAAATCTGCGAAAACTGTGGACGGCGCCACGTCATGTGGGCGTTTATGTGTTGCGGGAACTTCAGCCATAGACCTAGCGTACACAAATGTTATGAAATTTGAATCTAATCCTTAACCCCGTATAGTGCGTAAAACGCACAACACACGCTACTTTTCTCGAGCGGAGAGAAATTTTGTCGCGATTTAAGAACGCCCATCCAGAGCGATACAAATGGGTTGCACTTACCAATACAACTTTGGGAATTCTGATGGCGACCATTAACTCGTCAATCATTCTCATTTCGCTACCGGCGATATTCATCGGTATTGGAATCAATCCACTTTCACCTGGCAACATCGGTTATCTGCTCTGGTTAATGATGGGTTACATGCTCATTACCGCGGTATTGGTTGTCAGCCTTGGGCGCCTCGGCGACATCATGGGACGAGTCAGGATCTACAACTTTGGGTTTGCTGTATTCACTGCTGCTTCAATCATTCTCGCTTTAGATCCTTTCACTGGCGGGAAAGGCGCACTCTGGTTAGTGGGCTGGCGCTTGGTTCAAGGAATTGGCGGAGCAATGCTCTTTGCAAACTCCAGCGCCATCATTGTGGATGCATTCCCCGCCAAACAGCGCGGCCTAGCAATGGGAATCAATCAAGTGGCAGCGATTGCGGGCTCCTTCATTGGACTTATCGCTGGCGGACTGTTGTCGGTATTGGATTGGCGTTGGATCTTCTGGGTATCAGTTCCCTTTGGAATCCTTGGAACAGTCTGGGCATATCACAGCCTTCATGACAATGGACGCAGAGCAGATGCAAAAATTGACTGGGTGGGAAATATTGTGTTCGCAATCGGATTAACTTCTTTACTCACGGGAATTGTTTATGGAATTCAGCCATACGGTCATAGTTCGATGGGATGGACTTCACCGAAAGTATTAACTTTCCTAATTACAGGTGTTGTATTTCTCGCGATCTTTAATGTCGTGGAACTCAAAGTAAAGCACCCCATGTTTAATTTGCGCCTCTTCAAAATTCGAGCATTCGGTACGGGTAGCGCAGCAGGGTTATTAGCCGCAACCGCTCGCGGTGGTTTGCAATTTATGTTAATTATCTGGTTGCAGGGAATTTGGTTACCACTACACGGATTTACTTATGAGCGCACTCCGTTATGGGCTGGCATCTACATGTTGCCGCTAACAATTGGATTCCTCATAGCGGGCCCACTCGCGGGATATCTTTCTGATCGACACGGGGCACGGGTTCTTTCTACCGCAGGATTACTTGTATTCGGCGGCAGCTTTATTGGTCTCTTGATGTTGCCAACAAATTTCACGTACTGGATCTTCGCTGTACTGATTATCCTGAATGGAATCGGTGGCGGATTATTTACTGCGCCAAATTCAACAGCCGTTATGAATAGCGTCCCACCCGATCAACGAGGTGGCGCTGCAGGTATACAAGCGGCACTTATGAACTCGGGCATGGTTTTATCGATGGGTCTCTTTTTCTCGCTCATGATTATTGGTTTAGCGCGCTCTCTTCCGCATTCATTAACGGTGGGCCTAGCCGGCCAAGGTGTGAATCCAACACAGATCGCAGCGATCGCAGCGCTTCCACCCGTTGCGACTCTCTTTTCATCCTTCTTGGGTTACAACCCACTCGCCACTCTCTTAGGTTCGCAAGCCCATGCAGGAGTGAGCACAGCACAATGGCAAGTGCTAACCGGCAAGCATTTCTTCCCACAAATGATTACAGCGCCATTTCATGATGGGCTAAAGATTGTCTTCGGCATGGCTTTTGCTATGTCCATCATCGCCGCAGTCTTTTCAGTCTTTCGCGGAAAGCGCTTCATTCATGATGAAGGTTTGCCGATTGCTCATCATCGGCATGATCATCTTCCAGATATGGCCTCTGCAGGTGGTGCGATCGTTGGCGAACCAGCCTTGGATGATGAGCGAGGAAGCCTTTAACGGGGTAACTGCGCTGGGGATTTAACCTGTAAACTTCCAGCACCACTTGGAGACGTCGCATAGCCCGGTCGAGTGCGCCTCACTGCTAATGAGGTAGGGGCCCTAAAGCCCCTCGGAGGTTCAAATCCTCTCGTCTCCGCTCTCTTTACTCCCGACAACCTGAAGTGGAGCACTCGTGGAAAACATCGAAGCATTCAACAATCACTTACCTGTCAAGGTTCGTTTTGGTGAAGGTCGAGCTCTCTCGCTACCCGATGTCGTCGTTGAATGTGGCGCGACCAAAGTCTTCCTGATGGTGGATGAAGGTATTGAGAAGTTCAATCCGGCTGCTAAGGCATGTGTAGATAATCTCAATGCTGCTCCAGGAATTACCGTAACAACTTTCGAAAAACCCGCGGGAGAGCCAACAATCGATATGGTTGACGACGCCACAAAGGCACTCGTTGCATCGGGGGCGCAAGCGATCGTCGCACTCGGCGGCGGTTCTGTTATTGACACAGCTAAAGCTGCGCGTCTTTGTGCGCAACTTGGAATTTCATTCCGTGAATTTCAATCACGTAAACCTGAATACCCAGTTCCAACAGTTGCACTAATTGCGATGCCGACATCAGCGGGTACAGGCTCAGAAGTTTCTGGTGGCTCAGTAATTTCCGATCCAGCGGCTGGTCGCAAAGCGGGCATTGCAAATGGAAACCTTCGCGCGCAAGTAGCAATTGTTGATCCAGTACTCACTTATTCCATGCCACCTTCAATGACTGCCAACACAGGTATCGATGCGCTTGCTCAAGCCATCGCGGGCATTATTGCTAAATGCAGTACACCCATCGGTGATGCAATCGGGTACGAAGCAATTCGCATGATGACACCGGCACTTGTTGGTGCATACAAAGATGGCAATGACAAAGCTGCTCGTGCAGGGATGGCCGCGGGTTCCATGATGGCTGGTCTCACCATGAACATTTCAGATTGCACAGCAGAACATTCACTTGGTCAAGCAATCGGCGGCCTCAAACATGTTCCACACGGTCTGACCATCGGATTAGTTCTCGTCGAAACCCTTACTCGCGAAGCACGTGTAGTTCCAGCCAAGATGGAGCGTGTAGCTGATGCCATGGGGGCTCCAGAGGATGGAAGCAAGGATGGATCTCGCGCAGTGAAAGCTGTTCGCAAAATCCTTGCTGAACTCAATTTTCCAGTGCTTTCTAGCCTTGGTTTCGTAGAGGCTGACATTGATAATTTGGCCGATATCGCGCTAGAGGATTTCTTTATCACCCAAGCTCCAACCCCATGGAGCAAGGCAGAAGTAGTGGAGGCGTTTATGTCGGCGCTCGCACTTGAGAGCCGGTCTGCATAACACCGATCAGATCAATCGAGACACGGGGAGCGATATGACAGAGTCACCATTTCTGTATATGAAAGCGAACACCAAAACGGTGTTGTGGAATGACTCAGCCGATCCCAAGGAACTCAAAGATGCTTTGACCTGGGGAATTGTTGGCGCAACCTGTAACCCCGTCATTGCCCTCTCTGCAATCAAGGCTGAAAAAGAGCATTGGGTGTCGCGTATAAAGGATTATGCCAAGGCACATCCAACAGCGACTGACGACCAAATCGGTTGGGCCATGGTGAAGGAACTTTCGATTAACGCAGCAAAATTGCTGGAACCAGAATTTGAGAAATACAACGGACGCAACGGCCGGCTTTCGATTCAGACAGATCCTCGCAATTTCCGTGATGCCAAGGCGCTGGCAGATCAAGCAGTTGAATTTTCTACTCTTGCAAAAAACATGATTGTAAAGATTCCAGTAACTTCCGAGGCTATATCTGCGTTCGAAGAAGCTACATATCGCGGCGTAAGTATCAATGCCACAGTTTCCTTTTCTGTTGCACAAACGATCGCGGTTGCTGAAGCGGTAGAACGTGGACTAAAACGTCGCGAAGCAGAAGGACTCGATATTTCTACGATGGGCCCCGTTTGCACAATCATGGTGGGGCGTGTTGATGATTGGGTGAAAGTTTCTGCGGAAAAATCTGGTGTTTCAATCGATCCAGGAGTTATGGAATGGGCTGGTGTTGCAGTATTTAAGAACGCCCACAAAATTTATCAAGAGCGCGGATACCGTACCCGTTTACTTTCTGCGGCATTTCGCAATCACATGCACTGGAGTGAAATAGTTGGAGGCGATTGTGTAATTTCACCGCCTTACGGGTGGCAAGTTCGAATTAATAATTCAGGGATCAGACCAAACCTCAACAGCATCGAAGAACCGGTGGAATCGCGCATTCTTGATCCGATGCTAGAGAAACTGCCCGAGTTTCGGAAAATGTACGAACCCGATGGGCTACCAATTGAGGAATTCACGAAATTAGGGGCAACACTCCGCACCTTGCGTGGCTTCTTGCAATCAGTGAACGATCTCGAAGCGCTCGTGCGCGATGTCACCGTTCCAAATCCAGATAAGTGAGAGTTATTTCTCATAGCGAGTAAGTAAAATGCCTCAGTAAGATTCACGTAATAGATAGGAATCACGAGAAAAACAGGGGACGCGATGGCTACATTTCGGATTGCAATTGTCGGAGCAGGTCCAGCCGGATATTTTGCGGCACAGGCGTTGCAAAATAGTGCCACGGAAGATCTTGTATTCGCGATAGATATGTTTGAACGTCTTCCAACTCCTTGGGGACTTGTTCGAAGTGGCGTTGCTCCCGACCATCCAAAAATTAAAACCGTTGCGAAGGTGTTTGAAAAGATTGCCACCGCTGGTAATTTTCGATTCTTCGGAAACGTTGAACTAGGTAGCGACATCACTGCCGAACAATTGCAGTCCCACTATGACGCAGTAGTTATTTCAACAGGCTCAGCCTTGGGCAGAAAACTTGGGATTCCGGGTGAAGACCTGCCAGGCTCCTTGTCGGCGGCTGATTTTGTCCCTTGGTATAACGCTCATCCTGACTTTGCAGACCTAGAAGTTCCCCTTAATTGTGAGACCGCAGTGGTTATTGGGGCCGGAAACGTGGCAATGGATGTTGCACGCATGATGGCACTTGAACCATCCGAACTCGATTCTACAGATACCGCAGACCATGCAATCGCTGCCCTTCGGAAAAGTTCAGTGCGTGATGTTTACTTGTGCGCACGCCGAGGACCAGAACATGCTGCATTTACATCGCCAGAACTGCGTGAACTTCCTAAGTTAGAACACACCACCATCCTGATTAACAAGGAGTCAGTTCTCACAGCGCAGGCGCGCGTTGGTGAAAGCGCCGAAAAAGATGTTCGCAGCAACCTGGAAGCAATGGTGTTAATCGCTGACCTTGAGCCGACTCATCACGAACGCACTATGCATCTTGAATTCTTTTTGGCACCACTTGAAATACGCGGCGCTGATCGTGTGGAAGAAATAGTTTTCGGTGTCAACACAATAGTGAATGGCGAGATTGTTGCGACAGGGGAAACACGCACCATCGCGTGTGGGCTTGTAATTTCAGCTATCGGCTACCAAGCAGAATCTATAGACGGTGTTCCCTATAAGTCCGGGAAGATTGCAAATACTGAAGGACGCATCGAAGGTACAAATATGTACACGGTTGGATGGGCAAAGCGCGGACCATCTGGTGTCATCGGTACAAACAAAAGCGATGCTAGTGAAGTTATGAAGTTACTTGTGGCAGATCTTCCTGCAGTTCCAAAAGATGCTGCAGATACTGCCCAATTACCGAGTGATCACCGCATTGTGACGCAGACCGATTGGGAAAAGATAAATGCGGCTGAGGTTGCAAGCGGGGAAGCGCTTGGGAAACCAAGAGTTAAAGCGGCAACGCGAAAAGAGTTATTCGATCTCGCTGGTCTTTGATTTCTTTGGAGTTTGTTTGTGTAACTGCCTCCAGAGATAAATCAAAATAAGATTAAGAACAACTCCTACAGCGATCTCAAAAGGAAATTTCATTGAGGGTGCGAAACAACCAACCCAACGGAAACAATATTTCAATGAGTGATTTGCGCGCTCATGTAAGTTGCGAATAACAACGTAAATAAAACTTCCATCAATAACCAACCACAAGAAAACTGTGAAACGAATTGCGTAGTGGTGTTTTTCTGGTGTGTTCTCTGTCTCCATGGGGTAAAGGTAAGTGCTAACCCCCAAGTAAGTAAAAGTAATTGCCTCCAAACATTCAACCTTAACTTGAGACTTTTCTCATTACACCGCTGTAATTCACGCGTGTATGGGTAGGTGATCCAGCCGGGTGACTAGACCGGGTGATTAATCGGGGTACCACCACCCCCTGTTTTTGATTGCCCTCGGGGACTACCACTCGGTACTTTTCACCCCTGCCGAGCGACCGCTCGAGCAGTAAGCACTTACTCGACATATATGACGCGTGGATCACACCACGCCGCATTAAATCGAGGAAATTATACGAAATATCTCGTGAGGGATATTCCGCGAACTAGAGGGTGAAAGGTGGGGGTGAGCATGAAGGGTGGTCTATTAGAGCCTAAAACTGCTAAGGCGATCCCTACAAATGAACCCGCAGGAAGCAAGAAAAATAACGAAATCCAGGAAACAGTTTCACTCAATAATCTCGAAACCGATCTTTCAAACCAAGCACATCACGCGTTGCCAAAGGATGCAGTTCACGAACTCGACTGCCTGGGTCTTCGCTGGGATGGCAACACACTCATTGTTGGCGCTCCTGAAGAATCATGGCCAGCTGTTGAAAAGCTCGCAGTATCACTCAATATTAAAATTAAATTGGTTGCTGCCACCGCTGCCGAAATTCGCGAAGCAGTTTCACTTACAGAAACAATAGACAACACAAAAGATGCATCGATAAATCTTCCAGCAACCGAAGCTGGCGAAGCACCTATTTCACATTTAGTACAACAGATTTTGGATCGCGCAGTACTAGAACGCGCAAGCGACTTGCACTTTGAAACATACAAAGACAAAGCAGTTGTTCGTGTTCGTATTGATGGGCGTCTTCGTACACTTGCAGAACTTCCAGCACGTTTGGCTCCTGGTATCAGCAGTCGAATTAAAGTTCTTGCACAAATGAATATTGTTGAACGTCGTCGCCCACAAGATGGACAGTTCACAACAACTGTTGGCGATCGCCAAATTGATATTCGGGTTGCATCTGTCGCAACGGTCTTCGGCGAAAAACTTGTTCTTCGCTTACTCGATGGTCGTCGTCCAAGTGTTGACTTGGAATCACTCGGCATGGGCAAAGTTCAATTAGATGCATTCACAAAGATGATTAGCGCAAACAATGGTTTGGTTCTCGTCGCTGGACCTACAGGTAGCGGAAAAACAACAACGCTTCACAGTGCACTTCGCGCAGTTGCAGTTTCTTACAAGAACGTCGTCACAATCGAAGATCCTGTTGAGTACGTTGTTCCTGGCATCACTCAGATCCCAGTACTAGAATCCAATAATTCTGGTTTCGCTGTTCAACTTCGCGCCGTATTGCGTCAAGACCCAGACATCATCCTTGTTGGCGAAACTCGCGATGCCGAGACCGCTCGTATCTCTGTACAGGCCGCACTTACGGGCCACATGGTTTTCACTTCGATCCACGCAACAGATTCTGTAGGCGCGCTTTATCGCTTGCTCCAGATGGATATCGAACCTCACCTAGTTGCATCATCAGTGCGCGGAGTTGTTTCACAGCGTTTGATCCGCAAGAACTGCCGTTTCTGCGTTGCGCCGTATAAGCCATCGGCGCAAGAGCTTGTCACCCTCGAGTTCTACGGTTTCGAAGCCAAGACGCTTAACCGGGGCGTTGGTTGCACACTGTGCGGTGGAAGTGGATATCGCGATCGCATCGCTGCTTACCAAATTTTGCCTATTACTGAGTCAATGACCGAGCTCATCGTTTCTCGACCAGACCCACATATTTTCCGCCGTCACGCCATGGAAGCTGGCATGACAACTATGGATCACGAAGCAATCCGATTGGCATCTGAGGGAATCACAACTCTCGAAGAAGCCCTTACGTTAATGGTGAGCAATGACTGAAGCATTTGATACAGACGTTCGGTACAACGCCTTGAATGAAGGAACAGTGGTAGTTGATGAAACCATCGCTTCTGCCTTCGCGCTTAAGTCTGCGACCAAGAAATCCAAGTTCTCAATGCCTGCCAAGAAGGTTAAGGCGAAGACTCAGAACACTTATAAGTACTCCGGTATTGACGCAACTGGTGCGAAGAAGTCCGGCAAGATGAAAGCAACAGCGCACAGCGATGTGCAGTTCAAGTTGCAAGAAGAAGGCCTGACAGACCTGCAGATTCGCTTGGGTCAAGCCTGGTATGAAATGGAATTTGGAAAGACTGTTCCTGGGGATGTTCTCCTTCAGGTAACACGTCAACTTGCATCATTCTCCGATGCTGGAATCTCAGCAGCACGCGGTCTCTCAATCCTTGCTGGCACAACAGAGCACAAGAAGATGCGCGCAATTCTTGAAGAGCTTGTTGTTGAAATCGAAGGCGGCTCTACTCTCAGTGAGTCTGTTGCTCGCCACCCACATGTTTTCCCTACTTATTACCCAACAATTCTTAGTGCAGCAGAGCGCAGCGGAGATCTTCCTGGCGCCCTTCGCACGCTCAACCTTTACTTAGAGCGCGATTTACGTTCAAAGCGCGCCGTACGTTCGGCAATGACTTATCCAATTGTTTTGATTGCTCTGACATTCGTTGCTGTAACAGTTCTTTCAACTTTCGTACTTCCTAAGTTCGAGTCCTTCTTCTCATCCCTTGATGTGAAGTTGCCGCTCACCACCCGAATGCTTCTTTCGACCACACGTTTCGTCGGCAGTTTCTGGTGGGCAATCGGTCTCGGAATTGCAGCATTCTTCACAACCCTTGTTGTTATGTATCGCAGCCCAAAGGGTCGCTACCTACTTGATCGCGCGCTAATTTCCATGCCAGTCTTTGGCAGCCTTGTGCGCTTGGTTGCGTTAGAGCGTTTCTGCCGTGTTCTTTCCACACTTGTTAAGACCAATGTGCCGTTGCCAGAAGCCCTTGACCTTGCTGGTAAGTCAACAGCAAACAAGGTCTACGAGCGCACCATCGCAGAAGCTCGTGAACGAGTTCTTGCCGGTGAAGGACTTGCCGGTCCATTAAGTGAGTCAAAGATTTTCCCAGCCGCCGCAATTCAAATCCTGCGAGTTGGTGAAGAGTCCGGAGAACTTGAGTCACAACTAACACAAGCCGCCAGTTACTACGCGGATGAACTCGATCACCGTATGAAGAACTTCACCGCCCTTATCGAGCCAGTAACCCTTTTGCTTCTTGGTGGCGGAGTCGGTTTCGTTGCAGTTGCCCTTGTTTCAGCTATGTACGGAATTTACAGCGGGGTCAAGGCGTGATTCAAAAAGACCGCGGAGACTCACTCGTAGAAGTCATCATCGCCACTGTAATCATGGCGCTGCTTGGCTCTGCGATTGTCGGAACGATTGCGATGGCGCAACCGCTTTCCGAACGGTTTAACCAAACCGGTGTTGCCTTGACCAAATTGAGCGCTGCTGCCCAGCAGATTCAATTGGCCACCTTTAAAGATTGCACCGCTGCAAATACACCTTCTTATGCATTTACCGCAGGAGCGACTCCAGCAGCGACAGGAACAACAATCGCCAACGGAGATCTTCCACTGGCTCAAATCGGTGCGACCTATAGCGCCCAACTAGTAGGTCCTGCAGGATGGAACAACTGGAGCGTGCTACCTGCATTGCCAACAGGTTTATCGCTGAATTCATCTACTGGACTTATCACTGGGACTCCATCTCAGGAGATCACAAAGGGCTACAAGTTCACGGTTTCTAACGCTGACGCTAGCCAAAGTGTTTCGAGATCGATCAATCTCAGCACTATCACTGCAGCAATCAACGTTCCAAACGTCACCGGCACGGGCGCATCCACAACAACCGTGTGGACCCCATGCACTGATCTGCGCACAAACGGTGATCCACTGGGTCTGCTTGTCGCCACTACACAACAAATCACTTTGACGACCACCGTGGGGACTCTGCAAAAGACCCTGACAGTTATGAAGTCATCATGATGCAAAAAATTAGAAAATATTTGTCCAGTGATGACGCTGGTCTGACACTCCTTGAGGTAATCATCGCCATGGTTATCACTGGCTTCCTCGCCATTGGACTTACTCGCATTACAGGCATGAGCATGTCGGCAATGGCATATACCCAAGCGACCACGATTCAGGGCTCAAATTCGGCTTCACTCAATGCCATCTTTAACAATGACCTCACACAGAGCAATGGAGTGATTGTTCCATCTGCGAACTTCGTTAACTCCAATGTCTGCATGACTTTGAGTAACACATTGGTGAAACCAGTACTGACCTTGAGTACCCAATCAAATATCTTGCCAACAAATGCAAGCTGGGATTCAACGAAGGCGACAGCAACTTTTACTTATAACGGCCCTCAAGTTGCACTCACAGTGGGGCAACTTGTCGATATCGCAGGGATGACAAATACTCTTCTCAATTCGAATGGTTTAATCCTTCTCTCCTCAACTTCTCAATCTTTCACAGTCCAGTATCCAGCTGCTACAGCAGCACTGCTTGGCTCAGGAAACGAAGCAGAGACTTCAGCGGCAGCTGCAGTTGTATACAAATGGGTTGGGTATGAAATTCATGCAAACGCCGCTACTGGCACAAGTGATTTGTGGCGCGTGCAGTGCGCCGCCCAAGGCGCAGCACCGGATGCAAATGCTCAGATTTTGCGCACAGGTTTTGATCCGAACATCGATTGGACCAACGCAGTTCAGTGCACCTCCTCAGCAATGGTTACATCAACCTGCACCACAGACGCTCTGCTCAATGCAACAAACGGTAACGCGGTACCAGCGATTACTTTCACTATCCCAGCAACCGTTCCATCTACGTCACCTCTGTACCAACAAAATTCGCCCGTTTATCCCCAAGAAGTACTACTAGCAGCTAGGAGCTTGTCATGAATCCAATTATGAAAAAAGATCGCGGTGCCGCACTTGGCCTCGTCCTCATTTTCATTACGATTTTAGGAGTATGGATCGGCGCGATCCTTCTCGTTACTCAGGTCACGACCTCAGGTAACGCTGTCCTAGCCAAGCAGTCTGCTCAGTCATCGGACGTAGCTAAGGCAACCGCCGCAGCCATCGCGCAACTCAAGCACGATCTCAGTGCTGGCTTGCCCGCTGCTGGAGTGCAGACAAACTGCAACCTTCCAACTACATCAGTCACAACGGTGACTGTGACATGTACTCCAATCGCCGTAACAAACGGAGCGACACCTGGTGCTGTTATCACTACAGCAACAACGGGTACTACCCCTGGCGTTGACTTCGGTACCCAGATCACTGGCCCATTCACTTTTGATAACACCGTACAAACATTGAGCTCTTCGTTGATTGTGGATCCAGCGGCAAGCCTTAACCAGGCTGGTTGTAATCCAAACTGTTCAACAGCTGGCTCGGTTACACCAAGTGCGCCAGCGCTAACTGGTGTTGTCGGAACCCCGTACGTTTCATCCATCAGTGTTACTGGCGGAACCGCCCCCTACGCCTTCACTAAGTCAGGCTCGCTACCAGGGGGTCTTACTTTGAACGCGACAACAGGTGCGATCACGGGTACTCCAACAACAGCTGGGTCATTCACTTTAACGGTTATAGTTACTGATAACGACCTACTTACTGGTTCTACCACCTTCACTATTGTCGTGACAGCTCCAACTGCTGCAGATGTTGTTACGGTCACTAAGCCATCAGAACTTTCAACTATTGGCCAGTGCTACTCAAGCAAGGTTTCAGCCTCTGGTGGAGTTGCTCCATACACCTTCTCAATTACCTCGGGATCCCTTCCTTCTGGATTAACCATGTCGTCATCGGGTCAAATTAGTGGAACTCCTTCGGGCGCGGGCACCAGCGTCACAGTGAGTGCAAGAGATGCGAACGGAGTCACCGGAACTGCGACATTTAACATTGCAGTTGCCGCGGCAACGCAAACCCTTTCGCTAACCACTCCTACAAAGGGTCTCGATGCAATCGTGAACCAACCTTATTCACTTAACGTAAGCGCAATAGGTGGAGTTGGAAGCCTAACTTTCAGCGCAGATAACTTGCCTGCTGGTCTCACAATGAGCAGTGGTGGATGGATTCACGGAACTCCAACTGTTACGACTAACGCAACAACAATTGCGATTCACGTATCAGACTCCGGAACGCCGGTTGCTACACGTGATGCAAGCTTTGTTTTCACAAGTTCTGCTCCTTCTTGGACAGATGGTTTGTCGCTAACCGCGAGCGTTCTTAAAGTTAAGGCAAATACTAACTTCTCACTTGTACTCCCACTTATTAGTGGATGGGGCACAAACACATTCACCGCAACTAGCTCAAAGCCAAGCTGGGCAAAATTGGATGCATCAACAGGTGTTATTAGCTACTCGCCTACTTCTTCAGTTTCTTCGACTGGAACATATTCCTTCAATGTCACCGTAACTGACGATAAGGGAATGCAAGCCACTGCAAGTGCCACAATCACTGTTACTTCAAGTGGAACTTCAAGCAACTTAGCTTTGTCGCAACCAAGCACAACCACAGGCATGGTCGGTGAATGGTTCCAGGCAGGCTATGGAATTACAGGTGGAACCACAGTTTCCTCATTCGTAGTTTATTCAGGCTCCTTGCCTTCAGGGTTGAATTTGAATAAAACCACGGGTGTTATTAACGGCGTTCCAACTTCGAGTGGAACTTTCAATACGACGATCAAAGTTACCGATTCAACACCAAGCACATCGATCAAGTCGTTCTCTTTCACGATCAGCGCAGCAGCATCATCACTTGCAATCTCAACGCCAACATCCGGAATTTCCGGTAATGCCGGTCAGTACTTCCAGAGTGAAACAGCAAGCTTGGGCGGAACGGGAACGCTTACCTATTCATTAGGCAGCGGCTCCCTACCTTCATCGCTCACTGTCGACCCTTCAACGGGTTCGATATCAGGAACTCCAGCACTATCGGCTTCAACCAACACGTACACCGGCTTAACGTTGCGTGTTACTGATGGAACCACTACTCGTACTACTTCAAGCTTCACAATCTCAATTGTTGGCGTGACAAGCACACTTGCCATCGTGACTCCAGTAGATGGTCTATCAGGCACCGCCGGCAGGGCCTACCAGCTAGGAATTGCGTCCACCGGAGGTTCTTGTAGTTCGAAGTCTTACACTTTGACCGCAGGAACACTTCCAGCAGGTGTAACTCTTTCAAGTTCCTCAGGAACGATTTCAGGAACTTTAACGTCAATGACGAATGCGACCTACGTGGGCTTAGTTGTGAAAGTAACGGATTCATCGGTTTCGCCTTCAGCTACAGCTTCAACAAGCCCATTCACAATTACAGTGACATTTAATAACAACTTAACAATTACGAGTCCGCCAGCTGCTGCACTCAAGGCATCTACATTACGGTCATACCAACTTGGATCTACAACAAGTGGTGGCGTGGGCTCAACAAGAATCTTCACTTACTCATACACAAGAACGATTCCTGGTCTAGGTGATTCAACATCTGGAGTGCTCTCTGGTACACCTACCGCTACAGGTACATATGACGTAACGGAAACTGTTGATGATACCTACTCAAAAGCTACTACCAGTTATCAGATCGTGATTACTGCCGGAACTGTGGCACCAAAAATCGATCACTGCTACCAAGAAGATAGCAAGTGCACCACAGATGATGAAGCTTTCGAGTATTCGCACTCTAGTCAACATGAGGATTTCTATTGCGGTAGTGACGGAGATGTCCACGGAACTCTTCATGGTGGGGACTACAACCAGACAGATGTCGACGCCCTTAACCGCGTAATGACGCCTACTGCCGCCGATATCACAAAGGATCTGTACATGATTCCTAAGTGGAGCAACAGCCAAGGTTCTTACAGCACAAGCTCATATAGCACGTGCCATATCAAGAATCACCATGAGCACATCGACATGGAGAATGGAGAAATTCAATTCTCCGGAACTCATGAATTGGTGATCGATAACGATGCCCTAGAAATTCACAACCAAAACGCAACTATGGACACAAAGAAGATGACTTGTACCTACACAGGTGGAATTCAAGTACAGACTCCATCCAAGCAAGCAGACTTCCACGGAACAAGCGTCTTTGTGAGTTCTGGACTGCAGATCAAACATGGAACATGGGATATTTGCGGACCAAACGTTGGCTACGGAACGAGCAAGGCGATGGTCTTCCCCACGACTACGCAGGTAAATACTGTGAAGTCTCGTGAAGGCTCAACTCGTGCACCGCAAGCTCCAGCCTCAAGCGTGAACTTCGACGTGTACAAGACAGCTTCACTTCATGTCGCTGGAAATGCCAATGCGCAGAACGCAAAGTTCTACCTTGAGCAGAACCCAACAAACCCAAGCTATATCAGCGGTGGTTTGCTCGCGGCAGGTGCTCACTTAACGACTGACACTAAGTCAAGCTTCCCAGCACCAAACAGCCAATTCTCATCAGGTCGTGTGGTACGAATTAACATCACAAACAAGGCAACTGGAGTTGTTACTTCTAAGTTGGTCTACATCAACGACCAAAGTGGAACAGCAACACCTGGCCGTCAAACATCAACATTCTTGGGGTCGACTAAGTGATTTCAAGAAAAGCAGCTCCCGCATCCGATGCGGGTATGACCTTGGTCGAAATCTTGGTGACCTTGGTAATTATGGGAATCCTGTCTGGGGTTGCGTATATCGGGCTTGGTCAAGCCCGTACCAACTCGACGCAGAACGCCTGTAAGACTGCATACCAAGGTGTAGTTCTTGCAATTGCGGCATATCAAAGTGATAACGGAGGCAATCTTCCAACGGCCATAACAGTTCCTACTGGGGCTTCAACGGTCGGTAGTTTGCAAGGGTTATCATCAGGTGGCACTCAATATCTCAGTGATGGATTGGTTGCATCGTTCGCGAGCAACTTCTCTTTCGTGATCGGACCTGCTTCAACTAACGCCCCATTCACGATTTTGGTCAAAGACAAGAACGGAACGCAAGTGGGTACCAATGCCCCGACTGCGTGCACTTCCCTCAGCTAGAGGTACATCTAACAAAAAAGGAGCACGACAATGCTAAGCACACTTACTAAGCTCGTTCAGAAGCGAAAGGATTTGCGTAACTCTGGAGATTCCGGATTTACACTGATCGAATTACTCGTAGTTATCTTGATTATCGGTATTTTGTCTGCCGTAGTAGTAGTTGCACTCTCTGGTACAAGCCAGGATGCTAAGGCCAAGGCTTGCGCACAGGACGCTTCAACTCTTTATAGCGCTATTTCTAACTACCAGACAGCTGGAACACTCCTTGCAATGACCGGCACGACAACCACCACAGCAACGCAGATTCCAACGGGTAATGCCAAGACTTCAACTCTTTATTACACAACAACTGCATACGCCCCAGCAGATCTTGCAGTTCTCGTGCCACAGTACATCTCAAAGATTCCTACAGATGTCACTGTGTATCGCCTTGAAGCATCCGGTGCAACATCAACAGTCACAGCACTTTCACCAACGGCTGTTGCAGTTGGACCTAACGCAGCATGGGTAACAGCTAACTCAACCCAGGTCTGTACTCCAGCGGGTATCTAGTAGCCTCGCTAAAAAACTGAAATTAGAGGAGAATCCCAAGGGTGCACTTGGCTCCATCTAACCTTATTGGAACATGGATTGCTTTAGGTTTGGCATTCGGTTCCTTTGTCACAGTCCTTGTCGCTCGTGTACCCGGGCGACAAGGGCTCGTGTCATTTTCACAGTGTCCAACATGTAACCACCCTCTTGCAGCGAAAGACAACATTCCTGTAATCGGATTCTTAATATTGCGTGGCAAGTGTCGTTATTGCAAAGCAAAGATCTCACTTCGCTATCCCTTGATTGAACTAATCACCGCTATTTGCGTGATGATGCCCGTGCTGAAGTTTGTTGGTTGGTGGATTGTCTTAGCGTGGGTCACCTTTATTGTGCTGGGTATTGCACTTGCAGTCATCGATTTCGAGCATCATCGCTTACCTGATCGATTAACTGTTCCTCTTTTTCTCATTTCACTATTTCTTTTAGCAGGCGATGCGATTGCAAATCATCACTTACATCGATTGAAGATCGCTCTAATTTCTGCGATTGCACTTTCATTTTTTTATTTATTTGTAAATGTTGCATCGCGCGGTGGAATGGGAATGGGCGATGTAAAACTTGCACTATCGATTGGTTTATTAACCGGTTACGCGAGTATGGCCGCAGTACTCGCTGCATCATTCGGTGCATTTTTATTAGGAAGTGTTGTTGGTATTGCAATGTTGTTCCTTGGTGGAGCCACAAGAAAGACCGCTGTGCCTTTTGGGCCCTTCATGATCATCGGTACATTTCTTACTCCGTGGACCACCCAATATGTAGTGTCCATTCTGAACTTGGGGCACTAGCGATAGTAAAATAGGGGGTTGTCTGGGTGCTAGCACCCCTGTACCCTTCTGGATGTGCGTCTTCCCCAAAGACGGCTGGTGCTGTTGTCGGCACTCGCCATTTCGCTCGTGGCTTCTGCCACCTCGATTTCCTATGCCCAGGTGCGTTTTGGGGCATCTGTACCTTTAGCCGCTAACAACTCTTGGACTACTCAGAATGCTTCTTATGTGTCACCTAAAAAGGCGGCTCAGCTCCCAGCAAAACGAGTTGTGGTCAGCACACAATCAGCTCCCAAGAAATCTGTGTCACTAAAGAAGTCCACAATCTTGGTCAAGAAGGTGCAAAAGCCCAATGTTGTAAAGAAAGCTGTAATCGCACTAAAACCAGCGCCAGCGCTAACTAATTCCAATGCTGAACTCCTATTACCTGTTTCTCCGCCCATTGTTAAAGCGCCAGAAAAGACAGTGGTAAACGCCCCCATCCCGCAGATGGTCACACCGCAAACAGTGCAACCATTACAAGGACTTGTGCCGCAAACGGCTACACCATCTGTTCCATCGCAAGATGTGGTGGCAGCGCCTTTGCCGGTACCAGATACCTCGCTAATTGCAGCGCAACCTCGAATTAAGTGTCCAATACTTGGCGCCACAGTGAATGATCCGAGCAATAACACGACCTTAACGTGTGCCCCTTTCACCAAAATGGGCGCTTTAAATCCCGCCGAGAATCGCTGGTCACTTGTTTATCGCGATTCTGCAACGGTCCATACTTTAGTAACGGATGCACTGGTGGCATATAACAGGTCATTCCCGACCAAAGCAGATCAACAAATTTATGAAACGAAGATTACGACTGATCTTGAATTTGGAGCATTCATTGATCTATTAGTAAATATGGATAAGAAAGCTTTTCCTGGTTTTGCTGATATCTTGAACCAGCAAACCTCATTGAAGGATGCGATCAAGCCGTGGGCTAACCAATTGGCACAACAACGCGCATTGCCTGCGGAAAGTTTCAATCTTACAGGCGAAGGTTTCATGATTGCTCTCGGGTCTAATCCGACCTTGGTCAGTCAAGATATATTTACGGCCCTCTTTGTAAAATCAGAACAACTTCGCGCATATGCTGATTCTGTTGATCATGATTACTGGCTAAATTTTCCTAATCCTTCGTTGACACAAATTACGCAGCGGTTCATGTTTATTGATTCACTTTTGTCATTATCCGACGTCGATGCTCAACGCGCATATTTGGCTAAAGCTAAAACGAATGCTAAGACCATTTACCCAAGTTATGCCACGCTGGTTGATAGTGGCCAAACAATTGACCAGATCATGGCTCCATGGGTCACTCACTTTGCGGATCAGCTTGAGTTATACCGCGGAGCAATTAATCCGATACAAGAGCACACGCTGATTCAAGCTGCGATCACTCCTCCTGCATCTATCGCTGACTTCGATGTAATCATTTCTCGAGATCCTCGATGGGCGGCCACCAGTAAAGCGAAAACTGCTGCAATTGGGAAGCCTTCCTACTGATCCTTCTAAGGTGATTACTAGTGTTGGAAATACCTAATATCTGGTGGATTAGTAGTGCGAGTACTCACAACCTAACCCCCTCAATTCACCCAAGAAGGGTGTAACTCACCCCAAGGTCGGACCTAACGTTCGCAGGGTGAGAAGCTCAAAGTTCGATTCCTTGAAAGCCATGGCACCACTCCTGGTGTCATGTCTATCTGCGGGCTTTCTCTTCTCTGGCATCGCAGGCGCTCAAGCTGCGGGAACGTCCACTAAGCCTTTTCGAGGCGTAAGCGTTGTTGCTCCTTCTGCCAATACAAGCAGTCTCAAGGCAGCGCAATTGAGCGGGCCATGTGCAAAATCTGGAGACACCGTAGCGAATCCAAGTGCAGACGAACTACTCACTTGTGTTCCGTATACCAACCTGGGCGCATTGAAGGGCTCCAATATCGAACTTCGTTGGTCTGTGTTGTATACGGATAAGAACGCAGTTCATAAAATAGTTGGCGACTCCCTGATTGCTTATGATCGAACCTTTGGAAACAAGTCAGATCAGCAGATGTATGAAGCGAAAATTACAACGAATCTCGAATTCGATGCCTTTGTAAATTTATTAGTGACAATGTCCAAGCAGAGCTTTCCTGGCTTTGCAGATCTCATCAGCAACGATTCCTCTCTAAGAGATGTGGTCACTCCGTGGGCAACTCAACTCGCCGATGCTCGCTCGTTGCCGAGTGAAACTTTTAATCAACCAGGCGAGGGTTTTCTGTTCGCGTTGGGAACCGCTTCTACACCAGTCAGCCAAAAAGGCTTTGATGTGCTTTTCCAAAAGTCCGAATCATTGAGAGCATATGCCGACACCGTGGAGCGTGATTATTGGTTGAATTTCTCAAACCCTACGCAAACTCAGATATCTCGACGTTTCGTTTTTATTGACTCCTTACTCACTTTGCCAGAAGCCGAGGCAAAGGCCGCGTACCTAAAGAAGATTCAAACAAATGCGAAGAATATATATCCGAAATTTGCATCAGCCGTTGATAAAGGCCAAACAATTGACCAGATCATGGCTCCATGGGTCACCCACTTTGCGGATCAGCTTGAGTTATACCGCGGTGCAATTAATCCGATACAAGAGCACACGCTGATTCAGGCTGCGATCACTCCTCCTGCATCTATCGCTGACTTCGATGTAATCATTTCTCGAGATCCTCGATGGGCGGCCACCAGTAAAGCGAAAACTGCTGCGATTGGGAAGGCTTCGTACTGACCCAGATTTGCAATTTCCCCTCTAAATATGGGGTTTTAAGGGTCTTAAAGTGCTGGTAAAGTTCGGCGTTCGGCAATAA
>Ga0194037_1000972_pt1 | contig 21542 bp, 18 predicted proteins | sample JunL306m_MetaG_FD_148653 | JGI IMG/M metagenome (GOLD analysis project Ga0194037, IMG submission 148653) | Anoxic zone freshwater microbial communities from boreal shield lake in IISD Experimental Lakes Area, Ontario, Canada - Jun2016-L304-6m | ecosystem: Environmental > Aquatic > Freshwater >...
CGTTGTTAAAAATATTGACCGAACAGAAGTTGACAATCAAAACCGAACAGGAACCTGCTGGAGTTTTTCGTCACTTTCATTTTTCGAATCGGAAATGATTAGGATGGGAAAACCAAAAGTAAAATTGTCGGAAATGTTTGTGGTAAGAAAAGCTTATGAAGATAAAGCTGACTTATTTGTACGTATGCAAGGAAATCATCAGTTTGCCGAAGGTGGAGAATTTCATGATATGTTAAACGTATTTCACAAATACGGAATGATGCCACAAAATCTTTATGGTGGATTAAATTACGGAGAGAAAAAACATGTTCATGGTGAAATGGATCAGGCGCTTTCGGCATTTGTAAAAACGATTGCAAAAAATCCAAACGGAAAAATAAGTACAGCATGGAAGCCTGCATACAATGGAATTCTAGATGCTTATCTCGGAAAAGTTCCTGAAAGTTTTGAAGTTGACGGAAAGAAATACACACCTCAAACTTATGCCCAATCTTTAGGAATTAACCCAGACGATTATGTATTGATCACTTCGTTTTCTCATCATCCATTCTATAAAAAATTTATTCTTGAAGTAGCGGATAATTGGGCTATGAATGAAATGTATAATGTTCCGGTTGAAGATTTTGCATCTATTATTAGCGAATCGGTAAACAATGGTTACACAGTTGCATGGTCGAGTGATGTAAGCGAAAAATATTTTTCATTTAAAAACGGAATCGCAATTGTTCCTTCAAAAGCTTGGGATGAAATGACAAAAGAAGAAAAAGATTCTGCATTGAATTATCCTGTAGCACAAATGAAAATCACACAAGAAATTCGTCAGGAAGCTTTCGATAATCAAACTACCACCGATGATCATGGGATGCATATTGTTGGCGAAGTGAAAGATCAGAATGGGGCAAAATATTATATCGTAAAAAATTCGTGGGGAAAAGATAACAATGATTGCGATGGATATTTATATGCCAGCGAAGCTTATGTATTATACAAAAGCACAGCTATCATGGTTCACAAAAATGCTGTTCCAAAAGCTATTGCAAAAAAGTTGGGACTATAAAATAATTTAAGATTTTAGAATTACGATTTAACATTTAATATTTAAAAATCATTTATGTATAACAATACTTTAAAACCGATATTAGAAAAAGAACTTGCAGCGATTAAGGAAGCAGGATTATTTAAAAACGAACGCATCATCACAACGCCTCAGGGTGCAGTTGTAAAAACAGATGCAGGCAAAGAAGTTTTAATTTTTTGCGCTAATAATTACCTCGGACTTTCATCACATCCCCGAGTAGTTGAAGCTGCACGCAAAACTTTAGATAGTCACGGTTACGGAATGTCGTCAGTGCGCTTCATTTGTGGAACTCAAGATATTCATAAAGAACTTGAAGCAAAACTTTCGAAGTTCACCGGAACAGAAGATACCATTTTATATGCTGCATGTTTTGATGCAAACGGTGGTGTTTTTGAGCCATTGTTTGGTGAAGAAGATGCCATCATTTCAGATGAATTAAATCATGCTTCGATTATTGACGGAGTGCGTTTGTGTAAGGCGCAACGCTATCGTTATAAAAATTGTGATATGGCTGATCTCGAAGAACAACTCAAACAAACACAACATTTGCGCAACAGAATTATTGTAACTGATGGTGTGTTTTCGATGGATGGTTTTGTAGCTCCGCTTGATAAAATTTGTGACCTTGCTGATAAATATAATGCGTTGGTGATGGTTGATGAAAGCCATGCTTCGGGATTTATCGGTAAAACCGGAAGAGGAACTTGCGAAGCAAAAGGTGTGATTGGAAGAGTTGATATTATTACCGGAACTTTAGGAAAAGCTTTGGGTGGTGCGATGGGTGGTTTTACTTCGGGTAGAAAAGAAATTATTGATATGCTTCGTCAACGCTCACGTCCTTATTTATTTTCAAATTCATTAGCTCCGCATATTGTGGGAGCAAGTATTGCAGTGTTGGATATGTTGAGCGAAACAACTGATTTGCGTGATAAATTAGAATGGAACGTAAATTATTTTAAAGAAGGAATGCGCAAGGTTGGATTGGAATTTAAGAATGGTGATTCGGCCATTGTTCCGGTGATGTTGTATGATGCAAAACTTGCGCAAGAATACGCAAACAAACTTCTCGAAGAAGGAATTTATGTAACAGGATTTTTCTTCCCGGTTGTGCCTAAAGGACAAGCGCGCATACGTGTACAACTATCGGCAGCGCATACTCAAGCAAATTTAGATAAAGCCATTGCAGCTTTTGAAAAAGTTGGAAAAGAGTTGGGGGTGATAAAATAGAAATGTTAAATTTTAAATGATGAAAGTAGTTGAACTCAGAAATAAAATTCCAAACATAAAATCTGATCACATGGATTTAGATTTAAAGAGCAAAATAATATCGCATAGAATTGGCTTCTTTCCTTATTGTTCAGGGTTGTTAAATATAGATGTAGATGAACTGCCAAAAAAATGTTTGATGATAGTTGGACAAGATTATGGTACAGTGGATTTAATCAAAAATGGAGATAAAAATCAAACTACATTAACAAACACTAAAAGCCTTATCAAAGATTATCCTCAAGAAAAATTATTTCTCACAAATTTGTTTTTAGGATTGCGCAAAGAGAAATCAATGATTGGTATTAATCCTTCACTGAAGAATAAGGAAACATCTTATTTAGGCTCCTGTTTTAAATATTTCAAAATTCAAGTAGCATCTACTCAACCCAAGCACATTATTATTTTAGGAAAAGTTCCTTATAATTTTATTTGTGACATGTATAACAAACCAGAATTTAAGGTTCAATCATTTTTAAAATATTATTCAAAGATTGATCTGAATGGATTTTTCAAAATAGATAACATTAATGTTCTTTGTATTCCACATCCAAGTATGTTGAATTCAAATGTGAAAAATAAAGATGAATTGATAAACAGAATTAATAATTTCATTACGTAAGGCTCATTTATAAATTTTCAAAATATATGAAAAAAATTTGCTTGTTATTTGTGATTGTTCTTCAATCAATTTTATTATTTGGACAATATAATGGAATTCCTACTTTACCTGAACCTGGCCATTTTTCTATTAAATATATTAAAAATTTCATGAACCGTTATCGACCCGATGTTCATTCAATCTTTATGAATAGTGATTATAAATTAAAAAGTAGCGATGAAAATAGTGATGATTTTATATATCCTAACTCTCTTGTTTCAAATGGTGTTACATATGATTTATTCGTATTGATTACTTATAATAAAAGTACAAGAAAATGCGATCTTATTTCTTGGAATACACACGCAGCGCTTTTTAGGCAAATTAAATATGAGTTAAACACTTTAGGTTTTTATGAAACTGGTTCAGAAGGTTATTCTATTTGTTATAAGAATTCTGAAGACATGGAAGTTTGTTTGGAAATAAATCCAAATACCAATACTTTATTGGTAAATGTAGCAATGCCAAAACAGAAACACACAAATCAGAAAAAGAGTACCCATAAGAAATAAAACAATTTACACCATCACAAAACTTGATAAAGTTCAATTTGAAAAAGAGTTTCGAAAAAAGTTGACACAGCATCTAAATGAAACAAAAAATAAATAGCTATGAAAATCCAACCCATTTTTGAAAAGATAAAACACATCAATACCATTGGTCAGGAGTATTGGAGTGCCCGCGAATTATTTTCCGTTTTGGAATACATAAAATGGGATAAATTTCTGAATGTAATTGATAAGGCGAAAGAAGCTTGCAAAAACAGTGGGCAAGCGGTGTCCGATCATTTTCCCCGAATGGAGAAATTGATAGATTTACCCAAAGGCGCAAAGAGAGATATTGGTGATTTACATTTAACGCGATACGCATGTTATTTGATTGTTCAAAATGCTGATCCTGCAAAAGAAGTTGTTGCATTAGGTCAAACTTATTTTGCTTTTCAAACCCGAAAGGCAGAATTAATTGATGAAGCATATGAGCAATTAAATACCGAAAACGAAAAGCGTCTTTTCCTTCGCAAGGAATTATCAGAACATAATAAACAATTGGCAGATGCAGCAAGAGCAGCCGGAGTTATTCAACCTTGGGAATATGCAGTGTTTCAAAATCATGGTTACATGGGTTTGTACAATGGCTTGGGAGCAAAAGAAATTCATTCCAAAAAAGGTTTGAAGAAAAGTGAAAACATTCTCGACCACATGGGAAGCACCGAATTAGCAGCCAATCTTTTTCGTGCTACACAAACTGAAGAAAAATTAAAACGGGAAAAGATAAAAGGAAAACAAAAAGCTAATCAAACGCATTTTGATGTTGGCAAAAAAGTAAGGCAAACGATTGAAGAACTTGGCGGAACAATGCCTGAAGATTTACCAACTCATGAAAGTATCAAGAAGGTAGAAACAAAAAATCAAAAGAAATTTGGAGAATGAATATGATGAAAACTAAAATCGTTAATATTTTTATTCTAACAATGCTACTAACTACAACGATGACAAAATCACAAACACTTCAAACTGTTCCTCATGTTGATTTGAAAAAATATATGGGCAAATGGTACGAAATAGCATCGTATCCTCAAGTTTTTCAGAAAGGATGTAATTGCACTACTGCCGAATATACTATTACAGATAAAGATTATGTGATAGTTGAAAACAGATGTAATAAAGATAGTGTGGATGGCAAGCAAGCATATATTAAAGGAAAAGCATTTGTTGAGGAAAACTCAGGAAATGCAAAATTAAAAGTGCAATTTTTTTGGCCTTTCAAAGCAAAATATTGGATCATCGATTTGGATGACGATTATAGTTATGCTGTTGTTAGTCATCCAAACAAAAAATATTTATGGATACTGTCAAGAACTTCTAAAATGGATGCTGCAGTATATGATCAAATTATTCTTCGATTAATAGAGAAAGGGTTTGATTTAACAAAACTTCAAACCACGAAGCAAAAATAAAAATCAGAAAAAGAATAATACCACTTCAACAGTTCACCTTTTTTGTTTTTACAATGATGGGATGTAATGCGTTGAATTTTCAATAATTCTTACATCAACTTTACAGCACTAATAATTGCAGGAGTATCGTAACCACATTCTTTATAAAGTTCTGGTTGCTCACCATGCTCAATAATTTTATCAGGCATTCCCAGCATTTTTATTTCGGATGAATAATGATGTTGTGACATAAATTCTAAAATAGCACTTCCCATTCCTCCTACAATTGTTCCATCTTCAACAGTGATGATCTTTTTATATTTACTAAAAATTTCGTGCATCATTACTTCATCTAAAGGTTTAACAAATCTGATATCGTAATGAGCAATTTTTATTCCTTCAACTGCTAATTGATCGGCTGCATCGGCTGCAAAATTTCCAACATGTCCAATAGTTAATATGGCAATTTCATCACCATCTCTAAGTTTTCTTCCTTTACCAATTTCAATTTCTTTTAAAGGAGTTTTCCATTCAGGCATCACTCCATTTCCTCGTGGATAACGGATTGAAAATGGTCCGGAATTTTTTTCGAGAGATGCTGTATACATCAAGTTTCGTAATTCTTCTTCATTCATGGGAGCACTCACGATCATATTTGGGATGCATCGCATAAAAGGAATATCCAACATTCCATGATGTGTTGCACCGTCTGCACCTGCTAGCCCAGCACGATCCAAACAAAATATCACATGCAGTTTTTGTAAAGCAACATCATGCACAACCTGATCAAAAGCACGTTGCATAAATGATGAATAAATATTGCAAAAAGGAATCATTCCTTGTGTTGCTAAACCCGCACTAAAAGTAACAGCATGTTGCTCGGCAATACCCACATCAAAAGTTCTGTTGGGTATTTTATTCATCATAATATTGAGAGAAGAGCCTGATAACATTGCAGGTGTTACGCCCACAATTTTTGAGTTTTGTTCGGCAAGCTCAACCATTGTATTTCCAAATACATCTTGGTATTTTGGTGGCTGAAGTTTATCTGGAATTTTTTTATAGATCTCACCTGTAACTTTATCAAATAATCCGGGGGCGTGCCATTTGGTTTGGTTTTTTTCGGCAAGCTCAAATCCTTTTCCTTTAACGGTAATACAATGCAATAATTTCGGACCAGGAATTTTTTTAAGGTCGTTCATTACTTTAACCAAATGGTTTACATCATGTCCGTCAATAGGTCCAAAATACCTAAACTTCAAAGACTCAAACATATTACTTTGCTTAAGTAACCCCGACTTCATGGTATCGTGAATTTTAGTAATGATATCCTGAGAAACATGTCCAACTTTTTTTAATTTATTGAGCGTTTTCCAAACGTCATCTTTAAATTTATTATAAGTAGGTGAGGTGGTAATATCTGTTAAATATTCTTTTAATGCACCAACATTTTGATCTATTGACATGCAGTTATCGTTTAGCACAACCAACAAGTTTGAGTTCTCGATGCCGGCATGGTTTAAACCTTCAAAGGCAAGTCCTGCTGTCATCGCTCCATCACCAATAACTGCAATATGTTGACGGTCAAATTCGCCTTTTAATCGTGAAGCAACAGCCATTCCTAATGCAGCTGAGATAGAAGTTGATGAATGGCCAACACCGAAAGTATCATATTCACTTTCACTTCGTTTTGGAAAACCAGAAAGACCTTTGTAAATGCGGTTTGAATAAAATTCTTCTCTTCTTCCAGTTAAAATTTTATGTCCGTATGCCTGATGCCCAACATCCCAAACAAGTTGATCATAGGGTGTGTTAAATGCATAATGAAGAGCTACTGTAAGCTCAACAACACCAAGGCTTGAGCCAAAATGTCCTCCGTAAACTGACACAGTATCAATAATATATTGCCTTAAATCGGCACATACTTTTTCGAGATTTTCTTCTTTAACTTTTCTTAAATCATTTGGAAATATTATTGGTTCCAAAAAAGGTCCTGGCTGTATTTTCATCTTACACAATTAAGCTTCACAACACAATTAACAAACTCGTGTTTAAAATAGGGTAACAATATAAATGGCTTTTTGATTTGTTTAAATTAAATTTTTACATCGGTAACCAGATCTTCACGAGGTGAAAGACTAATTACAGGAATAGTTGAATGATTGACCATTTGTTGTGCAAATTTTCCTAAGAAAAAAGAGCCAAACATTGTTTCTTGTTCAGTCATAATAATAATTAAATCAGCATTGATGCTTGTTGCATAGTCTGATGTTGTTTTGGTGATATTTCCACCTAGTTTTTTCTCATAAGTATACTTTACTCCCTTTTGTTCGATGCTATGAATAACTTGGCGGGAATAAGAACTTACATGATGATCGGATTCTTTATCATCATCAACAGATACTCCAAGTACATGAATAGTGGCATCAAATTGTTTGGCAAGCCCAATTGCAAAAGGTACTTTTTGGCGAGATTCAAATGAGGTGTCAATTGGTAGAACGATGGATTTAAAATCGTTATGTAGAGCGTTTTCGCGCATTGAAAGCACAGGACATTTTACAGTACTCACCACTTTGTATGTATTGCTTCCCATCCAAAATTCTTCAAAACCGGAAATACCGTGGGTTCCCATAATAATTAAATCAGTATCGGTTTCTTTTGCTGCCTCAATAATTCCTTTAAAAGGTTTACCAACCTTATGCATAAATAGATAAACGATACCTTGAGCATTTTTGTCTATCAATGCTTTTATTTCACTTTCGGAGATCTTTTCCTCGATATGAACAACAGTAAGAAGTGAATTAAATTTTTTTGTAAAAAAGACTGCAGATTTTAGCGCAACTATTGATTGTTCTGACCCATCAAATGGGAGAAGAATGTGTTTAAAAGCGATATTCATAATCTTGATTTTTAAGTGATATTTGGAGCAAGTTATGTATTTGTGATATAAAAATCAATGAATTAAAACAGGCGAATTATTGACCAATGAATTTGGACTTCCTTTTCTCAATGAATGCAGTTACTCCCTCTTTATAATCATCGCTTTTTCCTGCAATTTCTTGGCAAAAAGCTTCGTATTCAAGCATAGTTTCGAGGTCGGAATGGAAAGATTTATTCAACATTTTTTTAATTAAAGCAACAGCTTTTGTTGGTGCTGTTTGATAATATTCTGCAACTTTTTGAACTTCCATATCGAGGTCTTCCACTTTCACAACTTTGTTCACCATTCCTAAATCGGCAGCCTGTTGTGCTGAAATTTTTGAGCCCATTGTTGCAAGTTCGAATGCTTTGTTAGAGCCAACCAAGCGTGGTAAAAAATAGGACGAACCAGAATCCAGCACCAAACCAACATGAATGAAAACTTCTATAAGTGATGCATTTTCGGAAGCAATAATCATATCGCTTGCCAATGCCATCGAACAACCAGCTCCGGCAGCAACTCCATTGAGTTTGCAGATAATTGGAACAGGCAAATTTCGCATAGCGCGTATCATTGGATTGTAACGTTTGTAAAGAGATTCACTTAACGAACGTTTTGATCCTGCTATTGATTTCAAATCTTGCCCCGAACAAAATGCTTTACCCGATCCGGTTAAAATCAATACACGTATCGTCTTATCTTTTTCACAAATTTTTAATGCATCAATTACATCTGTGCTTTGTTGTTCGTTAAATGCATTAAATACTTCAGGTCTGTTTAAAGTGAGTGTGGCTATTCCCTCGCTTATTTCAAATAATATAGTTTCGTAATTCATAAAAAAGATAATTGTGATTGGTTAGTAAAGCGAAATTAATTTAATACAGGGAAGATTTTTATAAAATGAACATCATGATTACAATTCCTAAAAAAAATCCTGAATAAATTTGATAGGGGACATGTGCATCTGAAAATAATCTTGCACTTGCCGTTAATCCCGAAATTAGAATTATCAAAGCAAGCAGTATTCGGATATCAAAACTTGCCATTTGCGAAGATGCAATTACAACAGCCGATAGTGCTCCAAGAGAAGCAGAATGGATGCTGATTTTATAATAAATGTTTATGATAAGCACAGCAACAACAATACACGAACAGGCAAGTAAATAAGCAATCAATAAATGCGGAGCTCCAAACCGCATTAAGAAATAATAATCAAATAAATACAAACAGGCTGTGATGATATAAGGCGTAGTTCTTTCATCTTTATCATCTAATAAAACAGAATTTAATTTACCCAATAATTTTAAAACACCTACCACAATAACCGGCAATAATCCTGTTGTGATAAAAACGAATAGGATATAATAAATTTTGAGCGAAAAACTAATGGCAATTTGCAAAAAAGGGAATAATACAAATAGCAAAATAAGGCTCAGCAGATTAATAAAAACCGGATGAAAAATGGAAGAAATAAATAAAGAGATTTTGCGGTTCATTTAAGAAAGATATTGCGCCTGAAAAATCAAGCAAATCAAATTATTTTACATTAAGCCCTCAATGATACTTTCAATACTTATACCTTCAGCTTCGGCTTTATAGTTTTTGATCAAGCGGTGTCGCATCACATCTTTTGCTACAGCCTTCACATCATCAATATCCGGAGAATAACTTCCGTTAATTAATGCATGGCATTTTGCGCCAAGCACTAAAAATTGTCCAGCTCGTGGGCCGGCACCAAATGAGATAAATTCGTTTATTTGTGAAGTTGCATGTGGTGTATTTGGGCGGGTTTTACTCACTAATTTTACAGCGTATTCTAAAACATTATCAGCAACAGGAACTTTCCGAACAAGGTTTTGGAAATATAAAATTTCACTTCCGCTTAACACTTTATTTACAACCGGAACATTTCCTCCTGTGGTATTTTTTACAACTAATAATTCTTCTTCGTATTTTGGATAATCGAGAATTGCATTAAACATAAAACGGTCGAGTTGCGCTTCGGGTAAAGGATATGTTCCTTCCTGCTCTATTGGGTTTTGTGTTGCTAAAACAAAAAAAGGCTGATCGAGTGGATGGTTTTTTCCATTAACGGTAACAGATTTTTCCTGCATGGCTTCTAATAATGCAGCTTGTGTTTTTGGAGGAGTTCGATTGATCTCATCTGCTAAAACGATGTTTGCGAAAAGTGGTCCGCGTAAAAATTTGAATTCACGTTTTTCATCTAAAATTTCAGAACCTGTAATATCACTCGGCATTAAATCCGGAGTAAATTGTATGCGGTTAAATTTTAAATCCAACACATCAGCGATGGTACGAACGAGTAGTGTTTTTGCAAGCCCCGGAACTCCAACTAAAAGCGTATGACCATTGGCAAAAATCGACATCAATACAGCATCTACAACTTCATGTTGGCCGATAATTATTTTTCCAATTTCAATTTTTAGTTCCTTGTATTTTTTATGAAGTGCATCAGCAGCTTCAACATCAGAATTATAAGTTATCATTTAACGTTTTTACTTTAAAAATTTTTGAATATTCGGACAGTTTTTATACGAATCGGCAATACTTATGTATACTTTTTTCTTATATTTTTCTACCCAATCTTGCATGGCTTTTTGTTGTTTTTTTTGTGATGCCATCGCTTGCAATTTTTGATAATCATCTCTTAAATTACAAACATGAGGTTTTGATTCTGACTTAAGATAGAGCACTCTCCAAGCCTTTTCGTTATCAGGTCCAGCTAAGGTAATTAGTGATGGCTCGGATATTTCACCCGGTTTCATTTTTTCGATAATAAAATATAATTCCTTTGGCAATTCATCAATAGGAACTTTTGTTGTTCCTATTTGACCTTCGGTGATAAAACCTCCGTTACTTTTTGTTGGAATATCATCAGAGAATTTTTTTGCTGCATTTTCAAAAGTAAGAGAGTCGATTTTTATTTGCCAAATGATGCTGTCTAATTTTTCTTTTGCCAATGTCATATCCGATCTGAAAGTTTGAGGACGAATTAAAACATGACGTACATTGATATTGTCACCTTTTCTATCGATTAATTTTAAAATATGATATCCATATTTCGTTTCAATAATTTTTGAAACGCTATCAGGCTTTAATTTAAAAGATGTGGCTTCAAATTCCGGAACCATATCACCTCTAGAAAAAAATCCGAGTTCTCCACCTTTTACAGCCGAGCCTTTATCATCAGAATAAATTAATGCCAGGGTATTAAAACTTTCTCCACTCATAATCCTTTCTCGTATTTCTGTGATTTTTTGAAAGGCAATTTCTTTTGCTTCTTTGGAAATTTTTGGATGAATGATAATTTGGGCAATTTCGAGCTCGGCACTGTAATAGGGTAAGCTGTCTTGTTTTGCAATTTCGTTAAAGTAGTTTTTTATATCTTGAGGTGAAACTTTAACTTCATGTACTATTTTTCCCTGCATTTCCTGAACCAGCATTGCACTTTTAATTTTTTCGCGGTTGCTTGATTTAATTTCAGAAATAGATTTTCCATAAACCTCTTCTAATCCTTTTTCACCATTTGGATGTTGTGAAGCGAAGTATCGTATACGTTTTTCAAGTTCAGCTTCAACACGCTCTTCCGGAAGTTCGATACTATCCAATTGAGCTTTAGTAAGCATCAATTTATTGATAAGCTGTTGTTTTAAAATATCGCATTTTACGCTATCGCTCACCATTTGAAATTCTTTTTTCACCTGTTCAAACTCCATTTGGATATCGCTTTCAAGAATAATATTCTCGCCAACCACACCAACAATTTCGTCAATAAGTTTTCCTTGTTGAGCCTGAAGTTTTGCAGTAAAAATTATCGCACATAAAATTATTAAAATGACTTTCTTCATTTGGTATATCTTTCAATTTCTTTGTTAAGCTCGGCTTCTTTCAACACAGTAATTTCCATCTCTTTTAATAGTTTTAATTTTCTTTCATTCAACAATATCGACCTGATATTATCTCTTTCAAAATCAATCAGCGAAAGACTGTTCTTAATACGGTATGCCTTAATGTTAATGAGGTAAATATAATTACCTTCTGTAATTTCTAGAAATTTATTGTTTCTTAAAAACTGTTCCTGATCGTAGTTTTTAATAGGCAACTCTTTTAATATTTCATTAAAATCTAACCATACTTCATCATCTAAGAAAAAATTATTTGCATGCTTGCTACACAGGGATGAAAGTTTTTCTTTATCGGCAACATGTGAAGATCTGAATAAGTTTTTTATTTGACTTAACATTACAGACGAGTGTTCGATCTTAACGAAAGTAAGTTGAACTAAATTTTTCTTCAGTTCAAAATTATTTTTATTTCTCTCATAATAATCGCGCAATTGTGCTTCCGAAACATTGGTGTCAACTCTTTCCGAAACAAGTTTTGTTTGATATTTATAAATCAGTAATGAATTTCTGTATTCGTCTAAATTCGTCTGAACATTTTTTTCGTCATCCGATAAATTCAATTCTGCTTTATGCGCCAGCGCTTTATTTTTTATCCAAGAGTCAATAAAATGTTTCACAACACGTTCACTATCCGCAGCACTAAACGAAGTTGAAAGCATTCCCTTAACGTCAGACAGGTATAAATAATCATTATATACTTTTACCAAAGGAACTTCATTTGATGGAGTACTAGCTTGTTTACATGATATAAAAACCATGAGCACAAAGATTACAATATATAGTAAATGTGTTTTCAAATTAAGCGGCTAAAATAGTCGTTTTGTATGAGAGGAGAAAGAAAAAAGCCCTGCTGAATTATTTCGGCAGGGCTTTAAGAAATGATGCAGCTCTTAAAATATTAAAGTGCTAAATATTATTTAAACAATGATTTTACAGTTTCTTCATTAACAATAACCGGGTATTTATCATGCAATGATTTGATCCATTCTTTTTCCAAATAATTTTGATAGTCGGAAGTTGCGATACCACGAGCTTCTTTCAGAGTTTTAGGTTCAGGAGCAACAATACCTTCAACAAATTGGAATTTAAAAGCACCATTTTCGTTTGGAACATCAATCACACCTTTTTTATCCCATAATTTATCAATTGCAGGGCTTTCACCTTTTTCTGTTTTCTGGTCGCTCACTACAATTGTCCCAACAATTTTTTTATTAAGTTTTGTCTTAATCTCATCAATTGATTTTCCGGCAGAAGCCATTTTCATTGCTTCAGCTTTAGCTTTCTCGTTCAGGCAGCTATAAGTATATACTTTAAGTCGGTCTTTCCATAAATACTTCGATTTATTGGCTTCATGAAATTTTTCTAATCCGGCAGTATCTGTAACCGCTTTGCTCCAAACCATTTTATCAGTAAGGTCAAAAAGTAAAATTCCATCATGATATTCTTGCATTAAATTTCTGAAATCCTCATACTTAATTTCCAGCATACTTTCTTCATATTCTAATGCTTTTTCATCGCTAAATTTTTTCATTAAACCATTCATGATAACGGGAATTGAACCGTTTGGCTGAGACTCTTGATTAACCTGAACAAACTTTGCAAGATTCTTTACAGTGTATGATTTATTATTAAATGACATTACAGGTTTATCAGTTAAAGTACTTTCGTCATAACTCCATGATCCTTTAGTGAAAGATGAATCAAGTGTAGAAATAAACTCTTTAATATTTGCAGGATATTCTTTGTAATTATTTTCTTTTTTAATGCGTTGGGCTACTACTAATTTGCTGCTTTCTGCTCTGCTGTCTCTGCTGATTTTAGTTTTGATACTTTCTTCAAGTTCTTTCTGTTCCTGCAAAGGTTTTTTGTCAGCTAATTTAATAATATGATAACCATACTGTGTTTTAAAAGGTTTCGAAATTTCACCTTTGTTCAATGAAAAACACATGTCTTTAAAGTCGTCAGGGAAATTACTGAAGCTTCCAAACCAATTTACAACCCCTTTATTAGCTTTACTTCCGTCATCCTGTGAAAAGTGTTCAACAACAGTTTCAATCGCAACACCTTTCATTAATTGGTCGTATGCAGAATCAATTTTCGACTTTGCATCTTTCATCGTTTCTTCACTTGCGTTCGGGCCGGTACGTTGCATAATATGTACAACTTGAACTTCTCCTCTTGCAGCTCTTTTATCATTTACTTTTAATAAATGATAGCCGAAACGAGTACGAAAAGGCATTGATATTTCTCCTTTTGGAGTATTGTATGCTTGGTTTTCAAAAGGATAGATCATATGGAAGGAAGTAAACCAACCAAGTAAACCTAAATTCTTAATTGCCGATGGATCTTCAGAATATTTTAAAGCAAGTGAATCAAATCGTTCGCCTTTTAAATAACGTTTTCTCAAATCCATGATTTTGGTATATGCTGCTAAGCTGTCTTTGGGATTAGCGTTTTCAGCACAATTGATAAGAATATGGCTGGCGTTAATTTCCCATTTCATACGTTCGTATGCTTCTTTGATTAGATTTTCGGTAACTTTTTTATCTGTTAGATAAGGTTTTGCAAGTTGACTTCTGTATCCTGAAAGCTCATTGATAAAAGTTGAAGCTGTATCTAATTTTTTTAATTTTGCTTCACTCACTTTCATTTTAAAATTCTCGTATAAATCGAGGTATTCACGAACAGATTTTTCGTCAGGAGTTTCTTTTGTGTTTTTGTTTTTTGATAATAAACGTTCAAATTCAGTTTTGTAAACGGTGTCTTTTCCAAAGGAAAATACCCATGGGTTAGCTTTTGAAACCGAAGCGGTTACTACTTCAGATGAAGTTTGTAAAGGAGTTTTTTTTACAGGCTTTTTAGTTTGTGCATTTGCATTTAAACTCAATACACTAACTACTAAAAACAGGATGTTTATTCTTTTCATAAATGATATTGTATATGATTTTAGGGTTTGCAAAAATATAAAATTCTAATTCATATCCTATTTTGAGGAGTTTGCAGCTAACACCATCTCTACCAGAACTTTTCTTAATTCAGCAATATTCAGTTTTTTTTCGGCAGAAATAAAAATAACAGGGGCATTCTCTTTTGCCATCCATGTTTTTTTTAATCGGTCTATGTATGGGGTTTCTTCTGTGTCAGCAAACGGGTCAGGGCTAAAGGGTTCTTTCAGTTCATCAATTTTATTAAACACCAATAAAATGGGTTTATCGTTGGCTTTAATTTCTGATAAGGTTTTATTCACCACTTCAATTTGCTCTTCAAAACCCGGGTGAGACACATCCACAACGTGTAATAAAATATCAGCTTCCCGAATTTCATCCAAAGTTGATTTAAAACATTCAATTAATTGATGAGGCAGTTTACGAATAAATCCTACTGTATCTGTTAATAAAAACGGAACGTTTTCAAACACCACTTTTCGCACTGTTGAGTCGAGTGTTGCAAACAATTTATTTTCGGCAAGCACATCCGATTTGGTTAATAAATTTAGAATTGTTGATTTACCAACATTGGTATATCCAACAAGTGTGATGCGAACTTTGTCGTCACGTTTCTCTCTTCGAGTAATGCTTTGCTTATCTATTAATGCTAAACGTTCTTTTAATTTGGTAATTTTTTCTCGCAAAACTCTTCGGTCGGTTTCAATTTCAGTTTCTCCAGGACCTTTCATTCCAATTCCTCCTTTGTGCTTCGAAAGGTGCGTCCACATTCGTGTTAAGCGTGGCAGCATATATTGAGCCTGTGCAAGTTCAACCTGAATTTTTGCTTGCGCAGTTCGAGCACGAGTGGCAAAAATATCTAAGATCAAATTACTTCTGTCAAGAATTTTACATTTTATTACATGTTCAATATTTCTGATTTGTGAAGGCGAAAGTTCATCATCAAAAATTACCATATCAATTTCATGTTCATTTATATATTCGGCAATTTCAGCAAGTTTTCCTTCGCCAACATACGTTCTAGGATTAGGATGTGTTAACCTTTGCATAAATCGTTTTACGACTTTTGCTCCTGCGGTTAGGGCCAAAAACGAAAGCTCATCCAGATATTCTTCTGCCAGTTCAATTTTTTGATTTTGCAAAACAACGCCTATGATTACTGCACGTTCCTGCTTTTTTCGCGTATCAAACATTTTAGTCATTTTGCACTTCCCTCTTTTTTGTATGTTAAAAATTATGAATAAAGTTTATCAAATTGTTTTAATTTGATGCATGGTATTTGGTGCAAAATAATGCTTAAAGGATTTTCATTTACATATTCGCTGTTATTTTTATTATTGACACCTCTATTGTCGGTGTCACAGACAGTGGAATGGAGTAACCAAACAAAAGTGCGCTCCAAAACATTTTACTCACAAATTTTAGGCGAAAATAGCAGCGGTGCTTATATGGTGAGGTGCAAAAACAATGACTTTAGAAGAGATATCATTGTTGAAAAATACAAAACAAATTTAGCGCTTGAATTAAGCATCGACTTGCCGATTCCATCTAATAATATTCTTGAAAAATTAGTTTTACTGGAAAATAATATTTTGTTTTTTTACAGTGGTAAAAATTATTCTTCTGGGAAAATTGAATTGAGTTGTGTGAAAATGGATTTGTTTTTTAAGCCCGTAAATACACCAACAATAATTTGCGAAGTGGATCAAAGTCAATTTAAAGATAACAGTAATTTTTACATTAAAACTAGTGGTGATAAATCAAAATTTGCATTAATATATATTCGCTCAACTTCCGATAAAGGTACGTCAACAATTATGTTTCAGGGGTTTAATGATCAATTGACCACTTCATATAAAAAAGAAGTTGCTGTTGATTTTGAAGTGAGTGATGTATTTTTTTCATCAATGGAATGCAACAATGATGGTGATGTTTTTAGCATCATCGATTTTCCAAAAAATATTAAAAGGAACAGATCAACGGATCCCAGAAATTTTTATCTTTTTGCTTATTACCAAACTCTTGATAAAATTGTTCAACATGAGATTGGCAAGGATTCAGTATTCATTAATGAGATTGGATTGGTTGTAAATAATTTTAATAAGTGGGTATGTGTAACAGGTTTCTTTTCTTATAAACAAGATAACACAGCAGCTGGAGAATTCTATTATAAAATTGATGTTGCATCAACAATAATTAAAGTAAAGAACTTCGAAGAGTTTCCTAAAAGTTTTGTAGCAAAAATTGCTGGCAATATGCAAAACGAGAGCACGCCATCATTAACGGATATCTATATTCGTAAAATAATTCCACACAGTGATGGAGGTTGTTTAACAATAGCCGAAAAATATTATGAAACAAAGCAAGCCTACACTTTTTATGTTAATGGTTTTCCTCAAACAAGTTACCGTGTAATGTATAATTTTGATGAGATCATATTAATTTCAAAAAATGCTGATGGTACGACTAAGTTTAAAGATTATATTAAAAAAAATCAGTCATCGATGAGTGATGCTGGTTATTATTCATCATTTGTTACTATTACAGGAAATGAAAAAGTTGGACTCGTTTATAATAGCGATGCAAGTAATGAAGGAGATGTGATGATTACAACAATTAGTAATAAAGGTGTAACTGACACAAAAGTTTTGGTTAAAGCACAGAGTTATTTTGTTCAACTCATGCCAAATGAATCAAAACAAGTTTCAGGCAATTCATCTTTAATTTGTACGCTTAAAGACAAGCGATTTTCTATGATGCGTTTAACCTTTTAATTAAAATATATTGTTACGTTTATTTCGTGAGAATTCAGTGCTGTCAGGAATTTTGCTTTTTGTGCTTTGTATAGCACTAAAGATACCTGCATCCCTTCATCAGCATAATTATGGGTATATTCAAACAGCTCCATTGTCGAGAATATTTTTTCATTATCTAAGTTCCATTGATAATCATATCTTATGGAGTTTGATAGCAAGTGGGTTGATCGTTTTTTTGCAGGCGTTATTATTAAATTATATTGTATCGCAGCATAGTATTTTACATAGAGATACTTTTTTGCCGGGATTATTTTTTATTTTATTGAACAGTTTTTATCCTCAACAAGCCGAACTTACACCTCAACTTATTTCAAATACTTTTATCATACTTTTATTTCAACGATTGTGTTTTTTGTACGAATCCCAAAAACCATTATTGCTTGTATTTGATGCGGGAATGTATCTAGGACTTGGGATATTATTTAATTATGACCTTTTGATTTTCCTGCCTTTTATCCTAATCAGTGTAGTGATTTTTACATCATTTAATATTCGTTATTTAATCATTTCAATACTTGGAATTTTAGTTCCTTTATACTTTACTGCTATCATGTTTTATTTATATGACGATTTAAATGAATTGATCTTTTATGTGAAGCAAAGTTTTGAAAAGCAGTTGCTCAAAACATTTAATACCTCAATCATCCAATTTATTCCTTGGGCTATATTATTTCCAATTGTTTTTATTTCGGGGTTTGAACTCCAACAACACTTTTTTAGAAACAAAGTAAAAACCAGAAGGATTATCCAAAGTGTTGGTTTGATGATGCTTTTCGGAATTTTCAGTCTGTTTATTGAGAATACAAACTTTATCTATGCAATCTGTTATTTAAGTGTCCCGATGAGCATCATCACGGCATATTATTTTATCAGTGAAAAAAGATTTTTACTGAAAGAGCTAATTGTTATTGGACTTATTGCACTTAGCTTTTATTATCAGTTTCAATAATCTTGATATAAATATTTTTCACAACATCAGCCAATACTTCGTGTCCACCATCGAACTCAATAATGGAAGCATTTAAGCTTTTCATTAGTTGGTAAATCTGAATATGATTTTCGGTTGAAATGAGAGGATCGTTTTTTCCTGTAACGTATGTGAGTGTTGTAGATTTTATTTTTTCGGATATTGGGGAAAGAAGTTCTTTACCCATCTCTCCAGCATAAATTACAAAATGATCAATGGGGTTTTGTGTAGCATGAATCCATCGTGAGGCGGTAGCTACACCTTGTGAAAAACCTAATAATATTATTTTTGATTTTGCCTGATTAAGATTTAAATGAGTAAATAAATTATCCAGATATTGGACATAATCGTTTATTTCATTATCTCTATCTTCACTCGTCATCCACGTTGCAGCAGGTCTTCCCGAAAATCCTTTTGCATAAAAATGATTCAACGCTTCAGGTGCGATAATAAAATTTTCACCGTTGTTTATGATTTCAAAAGGCTGAATAAATTCTTTTGCCAATTGGGCATAACCATGTAAAACAATCCAGATATTTTTGGTTTTTTCATTCAGTTCTCCAAGTGTGTAGAACCTTGCTGTACGTGAAGTTTGAAAATGGTATTCGTTCATTTTAAAAGAATGGTATTAACAAAAAGTAAGTTATGAAAGCACACCTTCTTTTAGTTTCTCTGCATTTTCAGCTACTTGTAAGTTGTCAATAAAATCCTGAATATCTCCACTCATTACTTCAGGTAAATTATATTTTGTAAAACCTATGCGGTGATCTGTAACCCTACCTTGAGGGTAATTATAAGTACGGATTTTTGCTGATCTATCTCCAGTTGAAACCATTGTTTTTCTGGTTTTAGTAACTTCTGTTAAATATTTTTGATACTCAACTTCATATAACCGAGCACGTAAAACTTTCATAGCTGCAGCCTTGTTTTTTATCTGTGATTTCTCATCTTGGCACTGCGCAACTAGTCCTGTAGGAACATGTGTTAATCGAACTGCCGAGTATGTTGTATTTACCGATTGTCCTCCAGGACCTGATGAACAAAAAGTATCTACACGAACATCACTTTCTTTTAGGTCAACATCTATTTCGTCTGCTTCAGGTAATACTACCAAAGATGCCGCTGAAGTATGAACCCTGCCTTGTGTCTCTGTATCAGGAACCCGTTGCACACGATGTACACCTGATTCGTATTTAAGGATTCCATAAGCATGGTCACCGATAACATTAAAAATAACTTTGTTATAACCACCGGCACTTCCCGGGTTGGATTCCATCAATTCCATTTTCCAATTTCTCGTATCTACATATCGGCTATACATTCTAAACAAATCGCCTGCAAACAAACTTGCTTCATCTCCACCTGCACCTGAGCGAATTTCAACAATTGCATTTTTTGAATCTTGAGGGTCTTCCGGAATTAAAAGTAGTTTTATTTCTTCTTCAACAGGTCCTTGTTTTTGTGTGAGTTCATCAAGTTCCATCTTTGCCATTTCACGTAACTCTTCATCCTTTTCGGTATTCAATATTTTTTTACTGGTTTCAATATTGCCAATAAGGTTTTTGTATTCGAAATATTTTTCTACAATTTTTTCAAGTTCTTTATACTCACGATTGAGTTGTGTATAACGCTTCATGTCATCCATACAGTCTGGCTGCGTAAGCATTTCACCCACAGTATCAAATCGTTGTTTTATCGCTTCAAGTTTTTCAAGCATATTTATATTTTATTCTAATTTTGGGTGGCAAAGATAACCAATTCGGATAATTCCTTTTTGATTTCACTATTCGTTAAGGTGATAAAATTATTTTCGTTTTTTTTCTACAAAAAAAAGCAGCCAAGATTGGCTGCTTTTTTTGAAAGATTTTAGATATTTATTTTACGATATTTATTTTTTGAGTGAATGTTTTTCCTGCACCTTCCACCTTCACAATATACATTCCTTCATTCATGCCAGACATGTCGATATCAATTGATTTGTTAGTTCCACTCACAGAAATTTCTTTCACCAATGAACCAATAATTGAGTATACTTTTATTGTTTGAATAGCAGAGCCATTTTCAAGATCAATTGTAAATTTACCATTACTAGGGTTTGGATAGATTTTTATTTTTTCTAATGAACTAACTGTGCTTATACCAGTTGACTCTTTTACAATAACTGTTCTTCTTACTTGACTAGCGATGTTTCCAGAAGGGTCTGTTACGTTAAATGCAACATAATAAATTCCGGGAACATCATTTTTTACTTTAGTAAAATCAACAGTCTTTAATGCCATTAATGCTACTTCCGTATAATAATTATCACTAATCGTTATGCCTGGATCAACATAGGCTTTATATCTCCATAAGATATAAGGATTATCACCAAGTAAAGAAATTATCGGAGCAATTCTATCAACAACATGAACTGTTCTTGAAACACATGACTGATTATTTGAAGGGTCAGTAACGCAATAAGTAATGATATAGGTTCCTAATTTTGTCATATTAGGATCAGTTGTTTGTGTAAAAACTAAAGTGCTGTAAGCATAATAATCACTACTAATACTAACACCAGGATCATTAGTTTTCCATGTGCTGTTTACATCCACAATCATATCGTCATCACCATTTAAAGTGATAGTAGGGAAAATAGTATTATCAATTTTTACAACTAACCTGAAAGTGTTTGCCTGATTTCCAGAACCGTCAGTTGTGTTAAATAATAAGGTATAATATCCTTTTACATTTACATTGATAGTTCCTGTTTGAGCTAAAGTCAAATTAGTCCAATAATTATCAGTTGCTGTTACAACATTTTGTGCAACGAATGCAGTTCCAATTTGGTAACGAACAGTATCAGTTCCGGTTCTTCCGTTAATGATACTTGATATTACAGGTTTAGTAGTATCAACAACAATTACAGTACGAGTTTTAGAAGCAATAAACCCAAATGCATCGGTGATGATATAAGTTACAGGATATGTACCTAAAAGGTTTGTATTTACAGTTCCTGAGATAGCAACCAGGTTACTGATATTTCTT
>Ga0194037_1000975_pt1 | contig 21482 bp, 22 predicted proteins | sample JunL306m_MetaG_FD_148653 | JGI IMG/M metagenome (GOLD analysis project Ga0194037, IMG submission 148653) | Anoxic zone freshwater microbial communities from boreal shield lake in IISD Experimental Lakes Area, Ontario, Canada - Jun2016-L304-6m | ecosystem: Environmental > Aquatic > Freshwater >...
TGCCCGCCACGTAGGCCCGTCGCTCCAAATCCCGTTGGAACTCGATCCCAGCCAGGGGATCATCACCGGGAAAATCAGAGGGACCGACGTTGACGACCAAGGCGCTGTTCGCAAAGGGGGAGTCGCGGCGATGGCTGCTCATCCCGTTGGTGACGATCCCGCCGGCCTCGGAACTTCCCGCCATAACCACCCCGCCGGGGCACATGCAGAAGGAGTAGGCGGAACGGCCGGAGAAAGCATTATTGTAGGTCACGCCGTAGTCGGCCGGCGGTAGGTATGGCGGGGCAGGATGGCCGTACTGAATCCGGTTGATCAACTCCTGGGGGTGTTCCACCCGGACCCCCACGGCAAAGGGCTTGGCCTCCATCCTGACCCCATGATCGGCGAGCATCCGATAGGTGTCGCGGGCGCTATGCCCCGGAGCGAGAATCAGTGAGTCACACGCCGACTCATCCCGCTCGTTCACCAATACCGTCGCCACGTTCCCCTCACTGACGGCAATTCCAGTCAGCTTGGCGCCAAAACGGACAATAAAGCCTGACGCTGTCAGGTACTCCCGAAGGGCCGCCACCACCTCCCTGAGCCGGTCGGTGCCGATGTGGGGCTTGGCCTGAGTCAGTACCTCCGACGGAGCGCCAAATCGGACAAGATTTTCCAGTACCCACGCGATGTTGGTGTCCCTCACCCGTGTGGTCAGCTTGCCGTCGGAAAAAGTTCCGGCGCCCCCTTCCCCGAACTGAACATTGCTCTCCTCGTCCAGCTCTCCCACGTCCCGGAATCGTTGCACATCAGCCAGCCGCTGGGGTATCGGCTTCCCCCGTTCCAGGAGCATGGCGGTGAGCCCATACTCGGCCAGGCGCAAGGCGGCAAAGAGTCCGGCCGGCCCGGCGCCGACGATAACGATCCGCTCTCTCGCGGTAACCTTGGGAAAGAATCGCAGCGGCAGGGGGGGGGCATCGGCGACATCCGGATCTCCGTTAAACCGCTCCAGAAAACCAGCCTCGTCCCGCAAAGAACACTCCACCGAAAAGACCATACGGATACGGGGCTTTTTCCGGGCATCTATCCCGGATCGGACCACTCGGAGCGCCAGCAGGTCGGCGGGAGTCAGGCAAAAACGGCGGAGAAGCTCTCCCCGAAGCCGTTCTTCCGGCTCGCCGGGGACAAGAATGAGGTTACGGATCAGTATCGGCATGAGTAGGGTACGGGCGCGAGGCGCTTGGCTCTTAACACCAGGCTCTTGGCGCTAGACACTGGGAACCGGACACGGGCCCCTGTTACACCGCTGTCGGCAGGCGAACCGTCATCACGGGGCAGGCGGCGCGACGAAAGACACTCTCCGCGGTGCTGCCGAACAGGAGGTGATCGAGTCCCTTGCGTCCCTGGGTTCCCATGATAATGAGCGAGGCATCCACTTCTCCGGCCTTCTTGAGAATCTCTTCATAGGGTATCCCGGTGGCAAGGTATGATTCGTAGTCGGCAAACTCATCCAGGTGCGTCCGGCAGAACTTCCGCATCATGGCGTCAGCCCCTTCGGCAATCTCTTTTTCCAGCGACTCGAAGGAGATGTGAGGAACATAGAACCCCCTCAAGTCAACCGGCTCGTTGATGACATGCATGACGATGAGCCTTGCGCTGAATTGCCGGGCAAATCCGAGGGCAAACTCAAAGGCGTGTTCACAGTTTTCACTGAAATCGGTGGGGAAGAGGATTGTGCGGATCGGTTTCATGGTATACCTCCTGTGTGCGAATTACTTGATTTGGCGCTACGGTATCACTTCATTCCGTCGAGTTGCTCTCGTGAAAGCCGACCAAGTTCAGAGTACGGAGCAAGGCTTACCACCTCGCGAAAGGCAGTTCGGGCATCATCGCGCAGTTTAGCCTTCAGGCAGGCAAGTCCCAGATAATACTGCACTTCGGTATATTGGGGGAAAAGCCGAAGGGCCTCCCGGTACTCATCCAATGCCATACTGACCTTGCCGTCGGCAAAATAGGCGCGTCCCAGAAACAGGTGAGCCGTTGGATTTTCCGGATGGGCGGCGACCCGCTTTCGCAGGATTGAGATGGCCGTGGTGGTCTCACCTTTGCCGAGATAGGCAAACCCCAGGTTGATCCCTGCATTTTCCTGATCGGCGGAAAAGAGGTCCTCGCTGACGATGGTAAATTGGGCAATGGCGTCATCCCACCGCTTCATTCTCAGGTAGGTATCGCCAAGATAGTTGCGGGCCTGGGAAAACCCATGCCGTAGCTTCACTGCCCGCAATAATCGCTGTTCCGCCGCGAGGTACTTATTCTTGTAATAGTAGGCCAGTCCCAGATTAAAGAGAATCTCCGGGTCGTCGGGAGTAAGTCTGTCCCCTTCTGTCAGTTCGGTGAGAGCGGCCGTATAGTTCCGCTCATGAAGATACGTCACTCCCATCTGGTAATGATAGGAGGTATCTTTTTTCACCTTGGCGCTCGTCGCGCAACCGGAAAGCAGCGCCACGAGCAGGAGGCATCCAATATGCCTTGGTTTCATGATGATCCTTGATATCCGACGGAATTCCGGTTACCGACTCTGGTCAAGGCCGTCGGGAAGTCCTTGAAAATGGGTCAACGCCTTGAAATTCCGGTACCGGCTTTCGATCTCCGGGTAGGAAAGTCGCTTCATTCGTTTGAGGCTGAAGTCCTCGACATTGAACGAGGCCATGACACTGCCGAATACGATGGCCTGTCGGACCCCTCCGTCGGAGAGATTACCCGTATTGGCCAGATACCCCATAAAACCCCCCGCAAAGGTATCGCCGGCGCCGGTGGGATCATAGACCTTTTCCAGCGGGTAGGCCGGCACGGCGAAGATCGAATCGGCGGTAAACATGAGGACTCCGTACTCGCCCCGTTTGATGACGAGTCGTTTGCACCCCAACGCCACGATCCGACGGGCGGCCTTGACCAGATTGGCCTCGCCGGTGAACTGGCGCGCCTCCCCCTCGTTAATGAGTACGATGTCCACCTTCCGCAGCACCTCCCGGAGGGCTTCCGGTTTGGAGGAGATCCAGAAGTTCATGGTGTCGCAGGCAACCAATCGGGGGTTGCGGACCTGGCTTAGTACCTCCAGTTGCAGATCGGGATCAATGTTGGCAAGGAAAAGATATTCCGCGTCACGATAGCTCTCCGGCAAGTCGGGACGAAACTCCATCAGGACGTTGAGTTGCGTGTCGAGGGTCTGGGCTTCGTTAAGGTCATACCCGTACTTGCCGCTCCAATGAAAGGTCTTGCCGGGAATCCTGGAGAGCCCCGCTGTGTCGATATCACGGGAGTGGAGGAAGGCGACATGTTCCTCTGGGAAATCCTCACCCACCACGGCCACCAGACTCACGTCGGTGAAAAAACTGGCAGAGGTGGAAAAATAGGTGGCCGAACCACCCAGAACGTTTTCTTCCCGACCGAAGGGGGTTTCCACCGTGTCAAAGGCCACTGTGCCGACTACGACTATGCTCATGGTAAAACCTCAAATTAGGTATTTTCCCGCGATAAGTTCCAGTTTTTCCCGGGCTGCCGCCGGAATCGTGCTCCGGTCGGTAATTACCGCGTGTCGTAGCGCCGAGGCGCAGGGACACGATCGGTCATCGCCGATACTCCGGATGGCATGACGGATGATAGTTCGGGCCATGATGACGTTGTTCCTGATTATGGTCAGGATCGCCTCGATTGAGACGTCATCATGGGTTTCGTGCCAGCAGTCGTAGTCAGTGGAGAGCGCTATGGTACCATAACAGATCTCGGCCTCCCTCGCCAGTTTTGCTTCGGTGAGGTTCGTCATACCGATGACCGATACCCCCAAGGAACGGTACGTAAACGACTCGGCCCGAGTGGAAAAGGCCGGTCCCTCCATGCAGACATATGCGCCCCCCCGGTGTACCGTGGCTCCCGCCGCCACCGCCGCGTCATGGAGCCATCCCGAGAGTTCGGCGCAGACCGGGTCGGCGAACTGGATATGACCCACGACCCCTTCACCGAAAAACGTATCTTTCCGAATCCCCTTGGTCCGGTCAATGAATTGATCCGGAATGACTATATGACCGGGAACAATCTCCTCTTTCATGCTCCCCACCGCCGACACCGAGATGATTCGCTCGACACCCAGCTTCTTCATCCCCCAGATGTTGGCCCGATAGTTGACTTCCGACGGCAAGAGCCGGTGCCCGCGACCGTGCCGGGGAAGGAAGACCATGTGTACTCCGTCGAGGACGCCGGTGATGTATTCATCGGAGGGTGCGCCGAAGGGGGTATTCACCATGACCGACCGGATGTCGGTCATCCCCTCCATTTCGTAAAGACCGCTGCCGCCGATGACGCCGATGGTATGGTGAGGCATTGAGTACTCCTCTTTGAAACAGTTACTCGTGAACAGTGAATAGGCAATAAACAAATGACTTGTGAAACTTTACGGATTTCCGGGGTAAAGTTCAACCAAAAAAGGGGGGGGGCAAAAAAGGAACTCTCATATAAATATATACCTTGCTTTTCCGATAACAAGCCGGTATAGTGCCCGATGGACTGTAACCCACGAACAACGGTACGGTGTCCGTAGTTCTCTTTTGATCATCGCTTCCCGCCCCCCCTGCTATCCCCTCACGATACCGCGGTATGCTCGGCAGGCGAAGATTTTCCGTGCAGCCTGCCCGCGTCACCCTCATGGACCATCAAATATGGTCCCGCGGTTCACGCATGCCCTTTCCTCTACACCATCAAGAAAAGGATTTAGAATGACTTTTGCGGAACTCGGACTCAACCCGTCCATCCTGTCGGCGGTGACCGCCCGCGGCTACACCACCCCCACCCCCATCCAGGAACAGGCAATTCCCCTTGCGATGGCGGGCCATGACCTGATTGCCACGGCCCGTACCGGCACCGGCAAGACCGCTGCCTTTGTGCTGCCGGCGCTGGAACGTCTGGCGGTCCGTTCGACGCTCCATGGGAACGGTCCTCGAATCGTTGTCCTCACCCCGACCCGCGAACTGGCCAGCCAGGTCATGGAAGCGGCCCGCGCCTACGGTAAAGGGATGAAACTTCGTTGCGGCGCCATCGTGGGGGGGATGCCCTACCGCGAGCAGTTCCGGCTTCTTGCCGCTCCTCTGGACATTCTCGTCGCCACGCCAGGGCGCCTTGTAGATCACATGACGCGGGGCAGCGTCACGTTCAACCGGATGGAACTTCTGATTCTTGACGAAGCTGATCGGATGCTGGACATGGGGTTCAGCGATGACGTGGACGCCATTGTCGCCGCCGCGCCGCGGGATCGTCAAACCCTGCTTTTTACCGCCACCATGGACGCCACCTTGGCGCGACTGGCCCAGAAGATGCTGAGATCACCACAACGGATTGAGTTGTCCGGCGACCAACCGGCCCAGGAATTAGTCGAACAGCGCCTCCATGTAACCGATAACCTTCGACACAAAAAGGAACTGCTCCGGAATCTCATCGCGGACGTCGACCTCACCCGGGCCATCATTTTTTCGGCAACCAAGAAGGACGCCGACGACCTGGCGCGGGAACTGTACGAAGAAGGGCATGCCGTAGCGGCGCTCCACGGCGATATGAACCAGAATGCACGGAACAAAACCATTGCCCGGATGAAGGGGGGGCGGCTACGCCTCCTCGTGGCCACCGACGTGGCGGCCCGGGGACTGGACGTAACCGGTGTCAGCCATGTCATCAATTTCGACATCCCCCGTTTCGCCGAGGATTACGTGCATCGGATCGGTCGTACCGGGCGCGCCGGGGTCACCGGAATCGCCATCTCCTTCGTATCACCGTCGGAGCGGGCTTATCTGGAGAAGATCGAGCGCTATATCGGGACCAAGGTACCGGTACACACCATCGCGGGTCTGGAGCCGATGACCTCCCTCCACCGACCGACATCGGGAAACGGCGGACGCAAGGGCGCAGCCGCAACCACGGGCCGTGGTAAGGGATTTCCTTCACGGGACATCAACTCCGGATCAGCGGTTCGCCCCCGGGAAAAGCCGTGGCAGGCGAGAAACGAGCGGTCGGGACGTTCCGACAGAGGCCACGCTCCGGTGGTTGTTGAGTATCGCAGCCGTCGTACCCAGTAGCCACGCCAATAAATGAACGAGGCCGGACATAACAGAGATGTCCGGCCTCTCCATTCTCATCCCCAAGTTCCTAGCCCCCAGTCCCCGCCGTTAACCTCCCCTTGAGCTGGCCGCAGGCCGCTGAAATGTCTCCTCCCCGGCTATCGCGGGTGATGACCGTCACGTTATTGGCGAGGAGATAGGAGTGGAAGGCGTCAATGGCCTCGCGGGTCGGCGCTTTAAAGTCGCACCCCTCATGCTCATTGAACGGGATCAGATTCACCTTGGCGGGGATACCACGAATCAGCTTCAGGAGCCGCTTCGCGTCGTCCAGGGAATCGTTGATCTCCCCCAACAGGACATACTCAAAGGTCAGCTTGCGCCGGGAGGGAAGCGGGAACTCCCGGCAGGCCCGCAGCAACTCCCGCAGTGGGTAGCGACGATTGATTGGCATGATCCGGTTGCGCAATTCATCGGTGGTGGCGTTGAGAGAGATCGCCAGGTTAGCGGTTACCTCCCGCCCCAGGCGGGCCATCTCCGGTACCAGTCCACAGGTGGAGACCGTCACCCGCCGGTTGGAGAGTTGGAGTCCGTTGCCGTCAAGCATGATGTGAAGCGCCCGGATGACGTTGTCCAGGTTGTGCAGCGGTTCCCCCATCCCCATGAAAACGACATTACGCACCTCCACCTCCCGTCTGACGGCGCAGACCTGGTTGATGATCTCCGCCGTGGTCAGGTTGCGGGTCAGTCTGTAGGTTCCGGTGAGGCAGAACTCGCATCCCATGGCGCACCCCGCCTGGGAGGAGATGCAGAGAGTGTTACGCCCTTCATCGGGGATGATGACCGATTCGATACCGGCGCCATCCTCCAGCACGAAGAGATACTTGCGGACGCCGTCTGCCCCCACCTCCACCGCGGCCGGCGCCAAATCGCTGATGCGGGCGGTCTCCTCCAGTTCGGCCCGCAGATCCTTGGAGAGATTGGTCATCTCCGCGAAACTCCGTGCATCCTTCTGATAGAGCCACTTGAAGATCTGGGTTGCTCGGAATCGCTCCTTCCCCTGACCGGAAAGGAATGACGCAAGTTCGGGAAGAGTAAAATTTTTCAGGTCTGTCCGCGCCATGCCGCCCGCTCTCCCGCTCATAACGTGAAGCAGGGGTCCGCCGCCCGGCGACACCCCCGCGTAATCTCATAACTGTTGAATATTTTCGCTTGAATCCCTACCACAGGCAGCCGGGAAATGCAAGAGACTCATCAGGATCACGATCACGAATGAATTGATTTTTTGGGATTGAGTTTATATAGTGTAAAACCTTGGCAGATCGTCGGCGGGGAGATGTTCCATGATCCGTAAAATCCTTACCTGGCCCAATTCCGAGCTGAAGAAGAAATCCGCTCCGGTGGTGCTCATCAACGATAAAATCAGGGAACTTGTCACCGACATGGCCGAGACCATGTACGACGCCCCCGGTGTGGGGTTGGCTGCTCCGCAGATCGGTGTCCACCAGCGGGTCATCATTATTGATGTCTCCGGCAAGGATGAACCACCGAATCTCATCATCGCCATTAACCCGGATATAGTTCACGCCGAGGGTGAGAGCTATGAAGAGGAGGGGTGCCTATCGGTCATCAAGTATGCCGCCAACGTCCGTCGTCACACCTCAGTGGTGGTCAAGGCGCTGAACCTTGACGGAGAGGAAACGATCCACAGGGCCGAAGGACTCTTGGCTGTCGCTTTTCAGCACGAGATCGACCACTTGGACGGTATTCTCTTCGTGGACCACCTCTCTCCCCTTAAACGTGAGATATTTAAGCGGAAGCAGCGCCGTCTGTTGGAGGTTGCCTGATGAGCGGTACGCGCATTGTTTTTATGGGGACTCCCGAGTTTGCCTGCCCGACCCTCCAGCGCCTCATCGACCGTGGAGAGAACGTCATTGCCGTGGTATCTCAGCCGGATCGACCCAAAGGGCGGGGGCGGAAGGAAGAGCCGCCGCCGGTGAAGCTGCTGGCCCGGCGCCATGGTATCCCGGTTTTCCAGCCGGTGAAGGTGCGAGCGCCGGAGTCCGTGGCGCGGATCAGGGAGATGGCTCCTGAGCTCATCGTGGTGGTTGCCTTCGGCCAGATACTTCCCCAGAATCTGCTGGACATTCCCCCCTACGGCTGCATCAATGTCCACTCCTCGCTCCTCCCTCGCTATCGGGGAGCCGCGCCAATCAACTGGGTACTCATCAACGGCGAGACCGAGACCGGCGTTACCACCATGCGGATGGACGCCGGACTTGACACCGGTGACATACTCCTTGTAAAGCGGACCCCTATCGATCCCGATGAAGACGCCCGCTCTCTCTATGATCGGATGGCGCTCCTGGGAGCAGAGGCGTTGACCGAGACCCTGGACCTCCTTGGCGCCGGAAAACTGGTCCGGACAAAACAGAACGACGCGGAAACCTGTTACGCCCCCTTGTTGAAGAAGGAGACCGGCGAGATTGACTGGCAAAAAAACCCCGCTGAGATCAAAAATCTTGTCCGTGGGACCATCCCCTGGCCCGGCGCCTGTACCAGTCTCAACGGGCTATTCCTCAAAGTTTTCCGGGTCCGGACCGCTGAAGGTGCGGGTCAACCTGGGGTCGTGCTGACGGCGGGCAAAGAGGGGATAGAGGTGGCATGTGGGGGAGGGAGCGTCGTCATCGAAGAACTGCAACTGGAAGGGAAAAAACGTCTGCCGGCGCGGGAATTTCTTGTCGGGCATACCATACCGACGGGGCTTCGCCTCGGCAAGGAAACCGCGTGACCGATAAGAATTCACTCACGGCGCCGCCCCGCAAGCGGCTTTTCGTCGGTCTCATGGGGCTGACCTGTGTTCTCATCATCGGGGTAGCCTATCTCCTCTACTGGGTGCCGACCAAAGGGCTGACCAACATCCATCCGGACCTGCCGAATCTGGCCGGAGCGGTCCTCGGTGTGCTCTCCGGCATCGCCCTCTTGGGAACTCTCCTGCTGGTGCTGACCACGGCGTTGGGGAAAGAGCTGTTCTTTACTCGGTTCATGCGCGGCGTGGTCATCAAGTTTCTTTTGCCGGTCATAGAACTCCTGGGCCGAGCCTTCGGCATCCCAAAGGACACCATCCGCCAGTCGTTTATCGCCATGAACAACAGTCTGGTTATTTCTCAGAAGCTGACGGTGCGACCTGACCGAATCCTGATCCTGCTCCCTCACTGCCTCCAACTCTACGATTGCCAAATCAAGGTAACCGGTGACATTCAGAAGTGTGTCAAATGCGGCCGCTGCGACATCAAGGGGCTTGCGGAACTGGCGAAGAAGTACCACATCGCCATCTCCGTCGCCACCGGCGGCACCCTGGCCCGGAAAGTCATCATCGAAAAGCGGCCGAAATTGGTGGTGGCGGTGGCCTGCGAGCGGGACCTGACCTCGGGGATCAAGGACTGTTATCCCCTCCCGGTCATCGGTATCCTCAACGACCGCCCCTTCGGTCCCTGTTTCAACACCAAGGTAGATGTCGAAAAAATCGACGATGCACTCCACTCGATGATCGATTTGTAGGGGTAAACGACATTCGCCCATCACGGTATTATTGCAAGGAGAAAGCCATGTCACTGGAAGGAAAGGGAGCCCCGGGCTTCGAGCTGGAGGGGAGCGACGGGAGGAAACATACCTTGGCGGAGTACGCCGGGAAAACAGTGCTCATCTACTTTTACCCCCGGGACAACACCCCCGGTTGCACCAAGGAGGCATGCGGTTTTCGCGATCTCTCCTCCGCCTTGGCCGACCTGAACGTGGTGGTACTTGGGGTCAGCAAGGACAGCCTTACGTCACACGATAAATTTATCCGTGACTTCGGCCTCCCCTTTGTTCTTCTTTCCGACCCCGAGTGCGCCATGATGACGGCTTATGGGGCCTTTGGCGAAAAGGTCATGTACGGGAAAAAGAGTCAGGGGACCATCCGTTCCACGGTGGTTGTCGGTCCGGACGGAATCGTGAAGAAGCAGTGGACCACGGTCAAGAAGGCCGAATTCCATCCCCAAGAAGTACTTGCATGGCTCCGGAGTACTCCGTAAAGTTTGCCTACCCCTCCAGCATCCCGGCATCCTCGCGCAGGAGGTAGGCGTCCACCTCCGCGCCGGCGGCAAACCGTGTCGCTTCGGCCGGCAGTACCGCCATGGCGTCAGCCATGAGCATGGTCTTGAGGATGCCGGTGTGCTGGTCGCCGGAGGAACGTCCCCGGAAACCGCGCCCGTCCCGCTCCAACCGGAGCCGGACGAACTGAACCTTGCCTGCTTTCTTCGACACCTCTTCCGCCAGGGTCACCGTGACCGTGGGGCGGATTACCCTCTGCCGCCCCAGCATCCGGAGCAATGCCGGTCGGACGAAGATCTCAAACGTCACCATGGTGGAGACCGGGTTGCCGGGGAGGGAAAAGACCGGTGTGCCGTCTTTCATCCCGAAAGCCGTCGGGCCGCCCGGCTTCATGGCCACCTTCCAGAATTTATGTTCCACCCCCAGCTCCTTGAGTACGTCACGGACATGATCGTGATCCCCCGCCGACACCCCGGCGGAGGTGATGAGAGCGTCGGACTTGAACCCTTCGATCATCTTCCGCCTGTGGTCTTCGTGGTTGTCCCGAGCAATGCCGAGCATGATCGGCTCACACCCGGCCTCCCGTACAGAGGCCGCCAGGGAAAGGGCGTTGCTGTTAATGATCCTTCCCGGCGCCGCCGGTTCCCCCAGTTCAATCAGTTCATCACCGGTGGAGAGGATCGCCACCGTTGGTTTCCGGTAGACCGGCACGAAGACCCGTCCGCAGGAGGCGAGCATGCTGATCTCCGTCGGACGAATGATCGTCCCCGCCGTGACCACGGATTCTCCCTCCCGCACATCCTCCCCCTTATACCGGATATGCTGCCCTTTTCTGACCGGTCGCTTGATGAAGACCCGGTTCCCCTGCTCCTCCGTCTCTTCAATCGGCGCCACGGCGTCGCAGCCGGGCGGGGTGCGGGCGCCGGTCATGATCTTGAACGCGAAGCCGGAGCTGACCGCAACAGTGCTAACCGCGCCGGCCGGGATATGGCCGATCACCTCCAGAGCGGCGGGCTCCAGGCAGTCGGAAGCGATCACTGCGTAGCCGTCCATGGCCGAGTTGTCGGCGGCCGGCAGGTCCCATGGCGCGACGATCTCTTCCGCCAAGGTCCGGCCAAGTGATTCGAGAATTTCGACCCGTTCCACCCCACGGGGGGAGACGGAGTCAAGGATCAGTTTTCGGGCAGCTTCAAAAGAGAGCATGGGAGTAATAGCCTCCGGGGAAACGGTACACCGGCAACCAATAGCACACCATCCGACACAAGTTCAAGAGTAATTCGTGGAATGTTGTCCATGGTGACGGCCGTTTCATCCGCGTACTTCTCCTCCGACTACTCACGAGGCCAGATTTCTCCTTGCAATTTTCCGCCGGTTGATTATAGTGAGCAGACATACATTCCACCATTAGGAGAGCAGATACTCATGGCAAGCGAAAAGGTTTTTACCATTACCGACACCACCTTCGACACAGACGTCATTAACTCCGACAAACCGGTTCTTGTGGACTTCTGGGCTACATGGTGCGCCCCCTGCAAGGCTATCGCTCCACTCATCGACGCCATTGCCGAAGAGTACGACGGACGGCTTTCAGTCGGCAAGATCAACGTGGACGATAGTCCAGCGACCCCAGGCAAGTACGGCGTCCGCGGCATCCCCACCATCATCCTCTTCAAGGACGGCAAGGTGGTTGATCAGGTAGTCGGCGCGGTTCCCAAATCCCAACTCGAAGCCCTCATCAGTAAAGCGTTCTAGGCCGCGAGGTACAGCGCCATGTCGCAATGCCGACCGCGCCTGGCAGTTACTGTTGCCCTGGCTGTCTCTCTCCTGTTCCCCTGCCTGACATCAGGACTTCAGAAAGGAGGGACAGCGCCGCAACTGCGGGTAACCTCGACCTCCGGACAGCAAATCACCAACGCGAATTATAGCGGTCGCGTTCTTCTCATCCAATTTTTTGCCACGTGGTGTCTCCCCTGCCAAGAATCAATCCCCACCATCATCCGGTTCAACAAAAAGTACGGGAGGCAGGGATTTCAGGTTCTTGGGCTTAGTATCGATGAGTCAGGGGAGCGGGTTGTCAAGGCGTTCATCACCGAAAAGAAGATCACGTATCCCGTGGCTCTTGCGAATGGCATGCTTCAGGAGGCATACGGCGTCCGCTCGGTGCCTACGTTGTTTCTGATCAATCGGAAAGGGCAAGTCGTCGAAAAGTTCAGGGGGATGTCGGAAGAGATCGAACAGGCGCTTGAGTTAGCCATCAAAACGGCGCTTGCCGATCAATAAGCCCGATCCCGTAGCAACATGCGGATACAAATTAATCACGTTGAGCAAGGCGACCCACGATTCGGGGTCGCCTTTGCTATTTAGGAGGTTTCCTCCGCATACGTATCACGCTAAAGAGTTACAATTTTTGTCCGATGATAGTACTACGTGACCGGGTTTTTGGATAAGAGAGTCAGACTAAGGAGAAATTGTATGAAAAATCTGCTATTCGGATCAATTCTTGCGAGTTTGCTTGCCGGATGCGCGACACCGGTTTTGATTGACAATGAATCCCGCGGAAGAACAATGGTTCCGTGCCTGAATGACACTCTTTGCATTCGTGACACATACAGCGTTGTTTGGGATAACGATAATAATAGGAATTATCCTGTATCCTATCGTGCTAAACAGACTGAGTATATATTGGTTCCGGGAAAAAGCATCAAGTCCATTGGAGAGTACGGAGGTGGAAAATGACCGGTTATAATGTTATTCGTATTGTTTTTACAATTGCAATATTAACTATGTTGGCATGCGTAAGTTCATCGCCTTATCCTCAAGGCCACCTGTCCGCTGATACTATTGATAATGAAAAATATGACGCTTACCAGAGATATATTGTCAGTGAACCTCTTGATATTAAACGTAGTAAAACTCCGGCCGGCAGATTTAACGCCGAAATAATTTTTTTAGCTGATCAAATAGAAAGAAACGCTGACCGTAAAAGCCTTAACAATACCTTTGTTGTTACCAGTATCACAAACTTGAACAACCTGTCGGAGACGACAAGTTTTGGCAGGCTCTTTTCTGAAAATTTGATCCACGAACTGCAGGTGCGTAAATGGAAAGTATTCGAGGTCAGGCTTACCAAGGATATCATAATAAACAATACCGGTGAATTTTCGCTCAGCAGGGATATACAGAAGATACGTGATGTCTATAAAATCGGTGGAATAGTTGCTGGAACATACTCAATCGCCGAGAATAATATAATTGTCAATGCAAGAGTCGTTGATATAAATACAGGTATTATCGCCTCTACCGGTCAAATCCATATGCCGGTTGATTGGTTTACAGGAGCGCTACTCGGGAACGAAGATCGGCAAAAGGTAATGAAGATTGTTGGCGACGCGGGGCCGTACGGCAAAGTAAAGTCGACCAACACGGATCTGGAATCATCAAAATGGATTAAAATAGAAGATATAGCGCGATGAAATACTTAGTGCTGGTAGTTGTATCCCTGGTGAGTTTATCGGCTGGTTGCGCCCATCAGTCGCGGGCTTCATCCGCCTCCGGGTGTTCCTTGCAAGAGCTGCTCAAGGCCACTGACCTGAAGATGCTGTTTAGTGATATTGCACGCGATTTATGTGATGATGGCGATCCTCGGCGTTCCGTGGATAAAAAACGATCCGCCGGCTCCTGTTCGGAGCTTGAGGGGGCACGTCAGGATACCGTATTGGTAACTGACTTTGTGGATATCAACTCATTTGTGCCGAAGCAGGCGGGTCTTCTTATGGGTGAATTGATGCGTGGGAGCTTAAATAATGTATGCTGTCACAAAATAGTTCAAGCAGAATTCGCGGCATACTTTAAATTGTCTGAAAATGGACTGGTCTCTTTAACACGTAAATCAAGTGAGATCAGAAATGACGAGTACCAGCAGCCGGAAGCAATTGTCGGAACCTATAATTATATCGCTGGAAACAAGATGTTGATTTTTGTAAAAAAAATAAATACTGAATCAAGCAATATATCACGCATGGTAACTAAGGAAATAAATTATACATGTATTAACAATTCAGTTATCAGCTATACCATTAAGTGATCTATTGAGGAGTTATATGATGTTAAGTACTGATACTGATAATGAAGAAAACAGCGAGCAGCAAAATGATGAAAATAGTCATGACTCAGGCAAAAAAAAGTTTATTTCTAAAAGGATGTTACAATACATGATAGCTGCCGGAACAATTATAGTGATAGCTGTTTCCGTTCTTGTGTATAATTTGCCTGCAAAAAAAGAACCTGTAGTCCATAGGAGTCAAATCAAAAAGCAGGAAACAGCACATAATAAGGCAATGTATAAAGTAATGACCTCATCTCATCAAGATTCCGCAAAGGAACCAAAAGCGGAGCAAGCTTCAACATCTCACCAAGTTGTTGTACAAGAGTCAAAGGCGGAACAAGCTCCCGCTCACCAAGGGGTTGTTGCGAAAGAGTCCAAGGCGACACAAGAGCATCACTTTACAAACGCAACCACGGCGAAAACAGGGCGTATGCCTTCCCACGCTGTCGCCGCAACCAAACAAGATGTCAACCGGGAGAACCTGCGCTACAAGGCCACATTGAAAAAAAGACGAGTTTTGTCAAATTATATGAAAAAAAAGCTGAATCCCAGGAATCTTGTCAGGAGAACCAGGGAGGAGGCATTACATTTGCCCACAATTTTGGCAATACCGCAAAAACCGACAGTAAGTGATGCTCCTCAACCCACCAAAAGCGATCCGTATGTTACCGCACGCATACAAAAGAATGAAAATATAAGCCTCTTCATTGCCAAGGGGTGGACGCCGTATTATACCCGTAACAGTGATGTCTTACTGTACCGGAATGTCGACGGAGACGACAATATCAGTGGTAAACTGCTTAATACCGCGTGGTTTCTGGGGACTGGCGATATCGTGGTGTTCGCGCATGCGCTGAATTGTTCCGACAAAAGCATGGATACGTTCGCTTTTTCGGTATTGAATGCAAAAACATTACGGACGATAAGCAGCAAATCTCGAGATATTACAGAAAACGGTATGCAGTTTAAGTACATTCAAGACACAAGCGATCTCGCTCTGTATGACAGGGCATGTCGGTGAGCGCGGAGTTAATCCGTACGGCAACTCAGCTATCGTCGGCCTCTTGCCTGGTATTTCGTGGCAGTTTGACCGTAAAGGTCGTCCCCTTGTCTGAACTCTCCACCAAAATCTCCCCGTTATGATGCGTAACGATGTCACGCGAAGTGCTTAGTCCCAGGCCGGTCCCCTTGCCGACATCCTTGGTTGTAAAAAACGGATCGAAGATTCGGCCGCGGATCTGCTCCGGGATGCCGCAGCCATTGTCACTGATTTCCACGAAGACAAATTCAGCGTCATGACGGCTTCCGAGGGTAATTGTTCCCGGCGGCGTCACCGCCTGCCCCGCGTTACGCAGCAGGTTCATGAAGACCTGGTTTATCTGTCCTGGATGACAGAGTACCGGTGGGAGCGGTTCCGTCTCCCTGACCACCGTCGCCACGGAGTTGAGTTCGTTGGCGACGATGTTAAGTGTGCTTTCCAGGCAGGTATTCAAATCGGTCTCCTCATACTCAGGAGCGTCAATACGCGAAAAATTCCTGAGATCGCTTACGATCCGCGTCACCCGCTGGGCCCCATGCAGTGATTCCTTGACCAACTCTTCGCCATCTTCCAGGATATAGACGACATCCAGCTTTTTTTCGGTGGCGGCGAGTTCCTGACGTAGTTCCGGAGACGCCGTCTGCTCAAGGGCCGTCCGTTGCGCCTCGATAAAGCTGCTCATGGCGGAAAAATAGTCGGTTAGCGTCCGCAGATTGGCGGTTATGAACCCCATGGGGTTGTTGATCTCATGGGCCACTCCGGCCGCCAGTTGGCCGATGGAAGCAAGTTTTTCGTTCTGTAGTACCAACAACTCTTTCGCACGGCGCTTCTCGATCTCTTCATGAACGCGACGTTCGAGGGTCCGATTCAGCATCTCCAGGGTTTCCGCCTGTTCTCTCAGCGCCGCTTCGGCGTTCTTGCGTTGCGTGATATCCAGATGGGTGCCGGTCATCCGGAGCGGTTTGCCGGCTGTGTCTGATTCGACGACTTTTCCCTTGGAGAGGATCCACCGCCACTCTCCCGAACTGGTCCGGAGACGGATTTCAATTTCAAAGAGCTGGGTCGGATCGGCACAGTGCGCCTGGATCGCCAGCATGACGCTCAGACTGTCATCCGGATGAACCAGACGTTCAAAGGTCGTAAAGCTGTGCTCCAACTCCAGGGGGGAGTAGTCGAGCATTTCCGCCCAGCGGTCGTTGAAGTCAACCCGGTTTGTCTGCATATTCCAGTCCCAAAGCCCCAGATCTCCCCCCTTGAGCGCCAGACTTAGCCGCTGTTCGGCGCTCAGTCGCTCGGCAATCTCACTTTGGAGCAGTCGGTTCTGTTTTTCGGCCTCACGCTCCCGGAGAGCGGTTTCCTCCAGGCGGGTCTTAAGAATGGAGTTCCTAGTCGTCAGAGCGAAGAGCACAAAGATCCCTGCCAGGATGGCCACCGCCATACAGGCGGTGACGGCCAGGATGCGGCGAGGATGTTTCGTATCGTATCGATCGGCGGGAATGAAATTGACGATGGCCATGGGAGTCCCCGTGATGTCGGTCTTGATGGCCAGGATATCACTCTGAGGATCGTCGGTACTCTTGAGTGGCGTCACGGCGCCGGGAGTCAGATGCGGCGGGGCACCGCGCAGGGCCAAAGGAAGTAGCGCCTGTTGCGCGGCAGGCATGAACAGATACTTATCATCCATGACCAAGGCGACAGTGTCGGAAGACCCTTCCCGATTGCCGACGAAATGATCATAGACCACTGACAGCGGGATCTCTCCAATCACCTGGCCGACAAGTTTTCCCTTGAAAATGCAGGGGAGCGAAATCATGATCCGGGTTCCCCCCCTGCGAGTGTCGCTCAGAAAATACGCCTTGCGGTCCCGCCGCAGCAATTTCGACCAGTTCTGTCGGCTGGCGCCGTCATTGTCGGCGCTCAGGGCAAGAGTGTGTCCGTCGGGAGTGAGGAACAGGATCCTGGTGTAGATAGGGTGTTCTTCGAGGCGGCTTTTTTGGAAAAATTTGTCAAACAGCTCCTGAACAGCCGCAAGGCTGGCGTTAAGACCATACTCCAGTGACATGCCGAGTGCCTGGTTTTCAAAATAGATGGCGATTTCCCGCGCCTCCGCCAACTCCTTAAGAGCGTTGGTCTGGGCGCTGAAAAAATAGCCCGCGGCGTTGGCCCGACGGTCGTATTCCTGGGTGAGCTGATGACGTTGTGATTCCTGTAACTCAACCTGAGCCCGGTAGTAGGCCACAACCAGAAAGCCGACATACCCGACCAACGCCACGCAGATCATGACCGCCAGGATCTTACTAAGAAAAGATAGTTTTGCCAGAATACTCGACATCGTCCGGAGTGCCTTATTGTGTCGCTCCGGTTCATACCGCCAGCCGTGCGCCGGGAGTATGATCCGGGCTACTTCTTGAAGAAATCAGGGAAAAAGGAGGCCGCCGTCGGGTAATATTTTTTCACGATCCGGTCATACGTGCCGTCTTTCCGGATTTTTTTCAGGAATTCATTGTATGCCTCCCGAAGTTTCGGTGAATCTTTCGGGAAGGCGGCGCCCATCAACTGCTTGCCCGAGGTGGGTCCGATAATCTTGATCTTGCGAGGCCACTTTTCAAGGGCGATAAGGGCGTCCGGCACATCGAGGATGGTCAGCTCCGCCTTGTTGTTCACCAACGCCGGGGCCATTTCATTGAGATTCACGTCGTAGATCACTACCTCCGCGCCGGTGGCGTCCAGTTTGTTCCCCACGGGGTCGAGGCAGGTCTTGGGGAGGGCCAGAACCTTTTTCCCCTTGAGCAGGGCGCGGGTGGTAGCGATATCCTTTTCAAGTTTTTTTGCGGGCTTGATCGGCTTCATCGCGGAGTCGGCGCGGGCGATGAGCCATATCTGGCTGGGAAAGGTCGGGTCAGAGAAATCCACGGCCTTCTGGCGCCAGGGAAGGATGGTAAAACCATTGGCGATGAGGTCTCCCTTTACCGGGACTGTCTCCCCGAACTCCACGTCGTCACCCACTGCCTTGACCTTCTTGCCGATGAGGTCTTCTACCACGGTTCCCCAGTCAGTCTTGACGTATTCGTACCTGACCCCAAGGTGTTTGGCAAAGAGCTGAATGATCTCAACATCCATGCCGTCTCCCGAACCGGTGACGAAGTTGGCGTAGGGAATGCCGAGATGACGCAGGACGCCGGCTTTCCTGATTTCGGGCAGATCGTCCCCAACAGCGTTGACGGCGCTCAGAATAACCGCAACAATAAACATGACGCAAATTTGGTGAAAAGTTCGTGGTTTCATCGTGACTCTCCTTGTAATGTTATCTTCCGCATAACTATATCATATTGCCTAAACAGCAAAACTGTCAATTGGTTATAGTGCTTCTTCGGCATATACTCGGCATAAGGTGGGGGGAAGTTCAGGAATGGAAGAGAAGGCTGCTACTGTTCCAGCGTCAGAACCTTGCGATTGTAGAGACTCATGGTCTTTGCAGCCCCCTCGCGGAGCAGCAGGGAAAGCAGGTCGCAGACGCCATCGCGGAGTCGTGGGAGAAGAGGGATTTCATCCCGGCCGAAGGTACCGAGCACATACTTGACCGGGTCCCCCTTGACGGGACGGCCGATCCCTACCCTGACCCGGAGAAAGTCTCCGTTCCCCAGTTCCGCCATGAGAGAGCGAAGTCCGTTGTGACCGCCATGGCCTCCTCTTTCCTTGACCTTGACCTGGCCAAAGGGGAGATCAAGGTCGTCGTGGATGACAATGAGCTCCGCCGGGGAAAGTTTGTGGTAACGAAGCGCCGCCACCACCGATCGTCCGGAAAGGTTCATGTAGGTCTGCGGCTTGAGCAGAAGGAGCCGCGTCCCCTGCCAGCGACCTTCGCCCCAAAGGCCGGTAAACGCTTTTCGGGTTACGGTGATGTCGGCCAGCTCCGCCAACCGTTCCAAAACCATGAAACCCGCGTTATGGCGGGTTTCATGATACTCCGGACCGGGATTTCCCAGCCCGACTATGAGATTGCCGGACATTGGTTATCGTGACCTGATTTATTCGACACCGCCCGGCTTGGGCAGAACGGTAACCAGTGACGCCTTGGCATCAGTCAGTACCTTGACCCCTTCGGGGAGGACCAGATCGCTGACGTGGAATGAATCGCCTATGGCAAGACTCCTGACAACGACTTCGATGTGCCCGGGAATGTTGCCCGGAAGACACTCAATCGCGATTTCATGCATGAGCGGATCAAGCAGACCGCCGGCCTTGACGCCGACGGATGTGCCGACGAAGGTGATAGGAACTGTAACGTGGAGCTTCTCGGTCATGCTGATCTTGTGCAAATCGACATGGGTGGGAAAGCCTTTGAGGCAATCCTTCTGAAGAGCGGAAACGATGACGGTGAGACCGTCAAGAGAATCGCCCCCCCTGAGAGAGATGAGCCGGTTGACTCCTCCCTCGCCGGCAATGGCCGAGTTAAGCTCCTTGGGACTGACTGTAACGGAAATCGACTCCATCCCCTTACCGTAAACCACGCCGGGGATATTGCCGGCGCTCCTCAGCTTCCTGCATATTCCTTTACCTACCTTTTCTCTAAGTTTAACATTGAGAATTTGCTGCGACATGTCTGCCTCCCTGATCTGAAGATGGTGTCAATTATGAACGTGTTTTGTCGTTGTCAATCGCGCATGGCCATGACGTCGCTTACACGAAGAGTGAGCTTACCGATTCGTCCTCATGGATGCGCCGAATAGCCTCGGCGAGGAGCGGCGCCACCGAAAGAAGGCGGATCTTCGAGGTCTGCCCGGCTTTTTCCCGGAGCTGAATCGTGTTGGTCAGCACCACCTCGGTGATGTCGGACTCATTGATCCGCTCCAGGGCCGGACCGGAGAGAACACCGTGGGTGGCGCAGGCATAGATTTTGCTCGCGCCGTGCTGCTTCAGCGCCCTGGCGCCGTGGGTAAGGGTGCCGGCGGTATCGATCATGTCATCCAACAGGATGGCGACCCTGTCCCGGACATCACCGATGACATACATGACCTCTGCCACATTGGGGGCGCTCCGCCGCTTGTCGATAACCGCCAGAGTGCAGCCAAGCCGCTTGGCAAAGGCCCGGGCCCGCTCGGTCCCTCCTGCATCGGGTGATACCATGACGATGTTGTCCTCGGCAAACTCGTTCGTAATATGTTCGACGATAACCGGGGCCGCATACAGGTTGTCCACCGGAATGTTGAAGAACCCCTGAATCTGACCGGCGTGGAGATCGACGGTTACCACCCGGTCCGCTCCGGCGGTGGTAATCAGATCAGCCACGAGTTTCGATGTTATCGGGGTACGGGGGGCCGCTTTCCTGTCCTGACGGGCATAGCCGTAATACGGGATAACCGCGGTAATCTTGGCGGCCGACGCCCGCTTGAGGGCGTCCATCATGATCAGCATCTCCATGAGATTGTTATTGGTAGGGGCGCAGGTGGACTGGACGATGTAGACATCCCGGCCACGGACGTTTTCGCGGATCTCAACCCGGATCTCGCCGTCGGAGAAGGTGCGGACCAAGGATTCAGACAGGGAAAGTCCCAGCTTCTCGCAGATTTCCCGGGCCAGTTGCGGGTTGGAGTTACCGCAGAATATCTTTATTTTGTCGAGCATGAAGGCTCCCCTCGCGTTCAGGCGCTTTCCACCCCAGGAGTCGGGCGCAGGAGCGGCCCCAGCATCCCGGCTTACCCGCGAAAACAAACTTTTTACAGCATTTGGAGCATAAAGTCAACAGAAAAACAGGATGTTGCATGGTGCTTTTGATCAAACGGACTAACCGTCACAAATCAAACAATTACTTTAAAAACCGGACGCCATAAAATGTGCAAAATGCACATATAGTCACGTGTAAAGGTATGACCATGAACAGCACCCCCTCCCATAATGACATTTCTTCGCGCATGCCCAGGAACAAGGCACTGACGGCGGCCTTACGCCGACTGCTTGCCCCGCTGGTCCGGCTTTGTATCGCGCATAGTGTTACGTTTGCGACCGTAGAAGAGTTGCTGAAACAGACGTTCGTTCGAGAGGCCGGTGCGCTTCAACCCGTTGCGCCGGAACATGGCAAGGTCAGCCGGATCAGTACCATTACCGGCATCAGCCGGCGCGAGGTAACACGTCTAACCAAATCCGGCTCACCCGTACGACCGGAGCC
>Ga0194037_1000977_pt1 | contig 21449 bp, 14 predicted proteins | sample JunL306m_MetaG_FD_148653 | JGI IMG/M metagenome (GOLD analysis project Ga0194037, IMG submission 148653) | Anoxic zone freshwater microbial communities from boreal shield lake in IISD Experimental Lakes Area, Ontario, Canada - Jun2016-L304-6m | ecosystem: Environmental > Aquatic > Freshwater >...
ACTCCGGACAGGTGAGGGTCCGAGACTGAAGATCCGTCGATTCAATATACATCTTTATAAGCATCCTTCATATTCCAACCCCTCCTGTCCTCCCCTTAGGATAAGGGGAGAGAACGTTCTTTTTTCGTTTGTACTGTAATCGATATCTCCCTTTTGCAAAGGGAATACCGAGTCTTCGAGGCACGTCGTTTACGAACGACCGTGCCGAGGGGACCGCGTGCCGCCAAAGTTTTTAGCGGAGGCGCAGGGATTTGTGTTTGATCGGTCGAAGTCAGCATATCATTTTTTAGAATATGTCGAGTAAAATATCTTTAAGAAACCACCTCATCGGGAACCAGTGCCGACTTTTGACTACTTCAGCGCCCGCTTCAGATACTCCCCGGTATACGAGCCGGGGGTCCGGGCGACGTCCTCGGGCGTGCCGGAGGCGACGATTTGTCCGCCACCCACACCGCCTTCGGGGCCGATATCGATAATCCAATCCGCCGATTTCACGAAGTCCATATTGTGTTCGATGACCAGGACCGAGTGCCCCTTGTCCACGAGCCGGTTCAATATTTCAAGAAGTTTCTTCACATCATCGTAGTGCAATCCGATGGTCGGTTCGTCGAGGAGATACATCGTACGCTCCAGGTGCGGACGATACAGTTCGCTGGCGATCTTCACCCGTTGCGCCTCACCACCAGACAAGGTCGTCGCCGCTTGTCCCAATTGTAAATATCCAAGTCCCACTTCCTCGAGCGTACGCAACCGGTCCGCGATTGCCGGGATATCCTTGAAGAACTGATGAGCCTCCTCGATGGTCATCGCGAGCACGTCCGCGATATTCTTGTTTTTATATTCTATCTCGAGCGTCTCCTTGGTGAAGCGCTTACCGTTGCAGACATCGCATGGCACATACACCGTCGGCAAAAAGTGCATCTCGACAGCGATGAACCCGTTTCCTTCGCAGGTCTCGCACCGTCCGCCGGGGCGGTTGAACGAAAAGCGCCCAGCCTTCCATCCGCGGACGCGCGCTTCCTCGGTCGAGGCGAACAAGTCGCGGACATGCGTCCATGCGCCGGTATACGTCGCCGGGTTGGAGCGTGGTGTCCGGCCGATAGGACTCTGGTCGATCAGTACCGCACGGGAAAGATATTCCGTGCCCAGGAACGAATCACAATTCACGACCTTGTTCGAACGGTACCGCCGATCAAACCGCTTCTGCAAATTGTTCCACAGGATCTCGTAGAGAAACGATGATTTCCCCGAGCCAGACACGCCGGTGATCGCGATGAATCGGCCGAGCGGGACGTCGGCGGAGAGGTTCTTGATATTGAAAATATTCCCACCGCGGACGCGAAGCGTCCCCTTGTCACGGGATCTCCTGATTTTCGGGATCTCGATCCGTTCCTCGTCACGCAGGTACGAGAGCGTCAGTGAACCGGAAGTATTCTTTTCTGCCAACAAAAGCTCGTCGAGCCATCCGGATACGACGACTTCACCGCCATGAACGCCCGCCTTGGGCCCGAGGTCCACAAGGTAGTCCGACGCGAAGATCGTATCCTCGTCGTGCTCGACGACGATGATCGTATTGCCAAGGTCGCGCAGACTCGCGAGTGTTCTGATGAGCCGATCGTTGTCACGGCTATGCAGGCCGATCGTCGGTTCGTCAAGTACATAAAGCGCGCCGACCAGGCGGCTTCCGAGTTGGGATGCGAGCCGGATACGCTGTGCCTCGCCGCCGGAAAGCGTATTCGCCCGCCGATCGAGCGTCAGGTATTCCAGTCCCACATCGAGGAGGAATTCTAGCCGGTTGCCGATCTCGCGGAATACGACCGCCGCGATCTGCCGCTCGCGCTCGGTAAGCGTGATACCGTCGAAGAACGCCTTCGCGTCCGCGATCGTCATGCTCGTCAGTTCGACGATGTTCTTCCCGCCCACATACACGTAGAGTGCCTCTTCACGGAGTCTCGAACCGTGACAGACCTCGCACGGCTCATTCCCGAAGAAGTGCTTGGTGCCGAGGCCGTTGCAGGCCGGGCATGCGCCATACGGGGAGTTGAACGAGAACAATCTCGGTTCGATTTCAGGATACGAAAAACCGTCATACGGACAGGAATATTTCGACGAAAGTACCCGGTCCTTTCCGCCGATCGTGATACCGATTACGCCTTCGGCTTCCTCGAGCGCGCGGTCCACTGCCTCGCGCAACCGTTCCTCAGATGATTGCGGGAACTGTTCGAACTCACGGAGCGGGATCTCGTCCACCACCAGACTGATATCATGCTTCTTGTTCTTGGCCATGACGATCTGCTCACGCAGACTGTGACGCTTCCCGTCGATCACCGCCTCGGCGAATCCCTTACCGAGCGCGTCGTAGAGAAGCTGATAGTATTCCCCCTTGCGCCCGTGCACGACCGGCGCGGAGAGAAGAATCGTATCGCTTTTGGTCAGCGTTTTATGTACGGCGATTTCTGCCTTGGCCATCTCACCGACCAAACCCAATATCTCGTCCGGCGCGAGCTTGACGATCTCTCGTCCGCAGACCAGACACCGCGGTCGGCCAAGCCTGGCGAACAGCACGCGCAGATAATCATAGATCTCGGTGATGGTCGCGACCGTCGAACGCGGATTGCGCCCGGCGGATTTCTGATCGATCGAGATAGCCGGCGAAAGTCCCGTGATCTCGTCCACGTCCGGCTTCTGCATGGTATTCAAAAACTGTCGCGCATACGCCGAGAGGCTCTCCACGTACCGTCGTTGCCCCTCGGCAAAGATCGTATCGAACGCGAGCGATGATTTGCCCGATCCGGAAAGCCCCGTAAACGCGATCATCCGGTTGCGCGGCATCGAGACGGAAATGTTTTTCAGATTATGCGTCCGCGCGCCTGAGACGACGATCCATTCGCTCGGCCTCCCCGCCTCAATTCTTCCTGCTCCCCTCTCAGAGGGGAGCTGTCGAGTCTGCTTGTCACGTTGCTCGCGAGCGACGTGATGAAGTGAGGGGTGGTCCCTTCCTACTCCCTTTTCCCTGTCTCCTGCTCCCCTGCCGGAGGGGAGCTGTCTCGTACTCGAGACTGAGGGGTGGGAGACTACTTTTCCAGGCTGATGAGAATTTTTGGTCAAACCAAAACCAACCGGCTTCGCTTCCGGTTTCATTGCCTTCTTCGCTCGCTTTTCCGCCACCTTATCGGCCGCCGTTTTCTTCTTGGTCATCGAGGCATGATACCACGGATTAAACAAGGTGGCAACAATCAAAACTTAAGTTCCATTCTGAAGTGCAATTTCCTTTCTAACAAAAGGATGGAACTGTTATACCATTTCTAAGAAACCAACTCCCTCCGTCTCCCTGCCCGAAATGCCATATCGTGGACAGGCGGGCGCGAGTCCCGCCCTTCGCGAAGGGCGGGACGCGGCGGTCCAGGTACGTGCCATAAATACTGGTCACCGTCGTTCGCGAACGACGCGACTGGTCCTGTCGCTCGCGAGCGACTGGACTGGATTGCCACGCCCGAGTACGGGCTCGCAAAGACAGCCTTAGGAGAAGTGTGTTATTCGGAAAGATGTCGGTTCAGTCGTTCCTCCGCCACGCGAAGAAACTCATAAACCGGACTGTCGGGCGGGAGCGCGACATCGGTGATATACTGCCGCATCGATCCGATGATCCGATCGAAAAAGCCCCATTCCGCCTCGGACGGCTCACCGTCATCGGAAGAGAGATCGGCTCCCGATTCGAACAAGGCTTTCAGATCTTTCCTCTCGATGGCGGCATAGATACCGGGAAGATGCGCAAATTCACCCAGTTCGAGGGTTCCGTCATCCTTCGCGGCAACGCCGTACCGGAGTCTCATCCCCTGTTCACGGTTCAGACGTTCCTTCTTTTTTCTGACCCTGTCATTCCCTTCCTCGCTTCCGACGATCTCATCTATGGCGCATATCGGTTTTCCGCCTTTCTCGAGGTCGACGACCATGAAATCGACCAGGTTCCGATAATCGTCGTATTTCGAGGTTCGCACGATCAGGAATCGGTTCCCCAAAAAACGGTTCAACACGCAGAGCGCCGCCCCCTCACCGAGTTCTCCGTCATGGAACCGCTTTTCGGGCGAAACCAGTCCGGGGAAGTCCTGCTCATACAGCTTCACCGATTCCCGATCCTTCATTATCCGCTCCTGGCCGTACGGACCGCCCTGGTCCGCATGAAACGCATCCGCATCGATCCTTCCCTCATCCGTCAACACGCTCCCCTTATCCTCGAATCCTGGGATCCTCCGGAGTCGTTCGTTCATCCGCGCGATACGGGCATGCAGAGCCGAATCAAGCGCGTCCGCGGCCCGGTGATGCGATTCGATATTCCACGATTCCGGCACGGACCGATTCGGCAGCCCTTCCACGAATCCGATCACCTTCAATCCTTCGGACATAGGCGTTGATTCAACCTAATATGATACCGAATACGATTTCGTTCTCGTATTTCGCTCTTTGCCGTTCGCCCCCACACCATACGAAACCGCGGAGGCGCGACCACGGGGGCATACTTTTGGCTGCTCTTTTACGCTTTGCACTTTATGCTTTAAGCTTTACACTTTTCGTTTTACGTTTTTCGCTTCTATGTGTTCCTCGATCCATTTCCTCTCGCTCGATCGTTCGGGATGAAAGACCAACTCGACGGTACCTTGCCGCCCGCCGGCAAAAAGTTCCGACTCGCGACCAGGAAACCAGTCGAAGCTCGCCATATAATCGGAAGTCGGTGCGGAATGCCGCACGAATGCCGGCAGGCAAAAGTATCGAAGAACGGAAAGGATCATGGACGTCGGCGTCACACCTCGTCCGGAGAAGATTCCCTTCCGACCGAACCGCACGAACCCATCGCCGTGCCGCTCAACGAACCCGGCCAGCACGCGAAAAAAGATCGGGAAGTAGTGATAGTGTTCATGAACATTCCACCCGTCCGGCTTCCGGCCGAACAGCTCCTCGAAGCGTTCAAGCTGCCGGTCCCACTCGCCACCGACCGCCCGTGGGGACAAGTGTCCGGAGCACAATCGGATCAGGAAACTGAATCCGCGACCAAGCACGCCATCATCCGTCTTCTCACCGGTGCCGACAAGCCGGGTAAGCTCGAGATGAATATCGATCGAGACCCCGGTCTTCGCGAGCGCCTCCGCGTCGGCCGGCGCGACACGGTCCACCATCACCGCCACCCGGTCGAGTTTCCCGGATTGCGCGAGTGGCAAAATGTCCGCGGACGCGTCCCGGATACCGTAATCATCGGCCGAGATGATAAACCTCTCCCGATCAAGAAAGGAGAATGCTGTTTCCATAGCGGTATGACCCGTCATTTACTTACCGGAAAAGCTGTCTTAAGTTTTTCCGTCGCAGCCTTGAGCGCCGCGTTGAACGTCTCCACCGCACTCTTTGTCGCCGCGTTCCTAGTTTTGGCAAGCGTATCAATTTGGGGACCAATTCCTTCCACCGACTTCCGCTCAGTCGCAAGGGTATCCTTGGCCGCCTTCAGGGACGCACGAAACATGCTCCGTATCGCTTCCGGATCGTTCCCGGCCGCGCAATCCGACTTCGCCACAGTGATAGCCGCATCGACCGCAGACCGAAAATTGTCCGCTGCCGACGTCGCAGACGTCTTCTTTCCGGATACGAGAGCGTCTACGCCAGATCGGAACGCCGCTATGGCCGAGTCGACCGCGGAACGTCTCGCCATGACCGCCGCGTCGACTGTTTTCTTGAATTCCTCCACAGCAGTCTTCTGCGCGTCGGTCGTGGCTGTTTCATCAAGTTTGGCGTACCATTCCGCGCGACGGGTATCCTGCCCTAAACGGACCGATTTCAGATTCGCGTCCCGGGTAGCACGGTTCCCATCAATCGTGCCCGTCTTGTCCACTCCTCGTCCATCGATTCTTGACTGTATACCCGAGAGCTTCTCGGAAATAGAACCGGCCGTCTCGGTAAACCGGTTGCAGAACTGTCCCTTGACCTGCGTACCCGCCCCGGACTGTCCTTGGCCGGCCTCTTGTCCTGCTCCCTGTTGTCCGCCAGCTCCGATTTCCCGCTTCAAGGCCAACGGACGGATTGTCGAACCACCAAGCGCTTCGACCGATGCCGACGAAACGGAAATCCCCACTGCAAGCAGGGCAACCAGGGAAAGGATATTCTTAGAGTTTGCTGTCGTCATATGCGTTTCCATAATCGTTAAGCGATGCCGCACCGTTCGTCACCGTCCCTTTCTCCGTCGTCGTCTCGGCATTTGCCGCCGTATTCTCCTCGGTCGAAAGGTCAGCTGCGATACCTTTCGCGACTTCATCCGGAGAAGCCTTTCCTGCCGGAACAGGCTCGACATTCGTCACCGGAACTGCTGGGGTTTCCAGAGCCCGCTTCGACACCGATCCAACTGGACCAGCTTCAGACGGAATCGCGGTAGGCATAGTCGCGAACTGCCTATAAACAACCGTACCGAGCGCGACCGAAACCAATACCACCATTGCCGCAACCACCCATTGCTGTCGTTTATCCATACATGTTGATATTACGTATCCCTATTCCTTTCAGTATACAACAAATAACCCGGTTCCGCACTTTCTTACCGGTTCAATATTCAAATTTTCGGCTTTTATAAGAGCTTTTTTTGTTCTTTACGACATTTCCTGCATTTTATGTTTTTCATTTTCCGTTTCTCGTTTCGCGGGCCTCGAGCGCGCGGATCTCGTCGCGCAGGATCGCGGCGGTCTCGAAGTCGAGGATCTTCACCGCTTCCTTCATCTCCTTTTCCTTGCGACGGATGGTCTTTCGCGGATCCTTATCGAAGCCGACCTCGTCGATCGCGAGGATCGATCGGACCGCCTTGTCATGTTCGCTCTCGAGGTCCTCGGTGATATCGTGAATGGTTTTCAGGATTGTCTCGGGCGTGATACCGTTCGCCTCATTGTGCGCGATTTGTATCGCCCGACGTCGGTTCGTCTCGTCGATCGCATACCGCATGGAGCCGGTCACTTTGTCGGCATAAAGCGTGACGCGTCCCGCCACGTTGCGCGCGGCCCGACCGATGATCTGGATGAGCGATGTCTCGGAACGGAGGAATCCCTCCTTGTCCGCGTCGAGGATGCCGATGAACGACACTTCCGGCAGGTCGAGTCCCTCACGGAGGAGATTGACCCCGACGAGACAGTCGAACTCGCCCTTGCGGAACTGCGTCAGGATCTTGATGCGATCGATCGTCTTGATATCGCTGTGCAGATACTCGGCCCGGATTCCCCTCTCCTTCAGGTACTGCGAAAGGTCTTCCGCCATCTTTTTCGTAAGTGTGGTCGCGAGTACTCTGCCGCCGCGACCCACCTCGAGTTCGGTCTCACGGATGAAATCGCCGACCTGCCCGGGATAAAAATTCCCTTCGGCATCTTCCGTTTCTTTCTTACCTCCTCTCGGTCCCGCTCCCAGCCCGATCACCCTCTTTCCTGCTCCCCTCTTGGAGGGGAGCTGTCCCGTCTTCGGGACTGAGGGGTGAGTGACTCTTTCGAACTCACCTGACGTACTTTCCCGCACGGGACGCACCGAAATCTCCGGATCGATAAGACCCGTCGGTCGGATGACCTGCTCGACGATCCGTCCGCTCGATTCCCGTTCGTATGCTCCCGGAGTCGCGGAGGTATAGACGACCGCGCCCACGCGCTCGTCGAATTCCTCGTAGCGAAGCGGCCGGTTGTCGAGTGCGGAAGGGAGCCGGAACCCGAATTCGACAAGATTTTTCTTGCGAGCCTGGTCACCCGCGTACATCCCCCGAATCTGTGGCAACGTAACGTGAGACTCGTCGATGATCGTCAGGAAATCCGGCGTACCATCAGGAAGGTGTGGGAAATAATCCAGAAGCGTCTCCGGCGGAGCACCGGCCGGCCGGAACGAGAGCTGCCTGGAATAATTTTCGATGCCGTTGCAATAACCGATCTCGGCCATCATCGCGAGGTCGTAGTTCGTCCGCCGCTTGAGCCGTTCGGCCTCGAGGAGTTTGCCTGTCTTTTCGAAATAGTTCAACTGCTCCGCAAGCTCGGCGCGGATATTCCCGATCGCGCGCTCCTGTTCATCCTTGTCGGCCACGAAGTGCTTCGTCGGGAACAGATACACCGACTTCGGCGACCCCTGAATCCGCTGCGTGACCGGATCGATCTTCGTGATTTCGGAAATATTGCTCCCGGCAAGCTCGACCATATAGACGGTCTTCTCGGAGACCGGCATGATCTCGATCCGATTGCCGAGCGCGCGGAACGTCCCGGGCAGCAGGTCCGCGTTCGTCCGTGTGAAAAATATGGAGACGAGCTTGCGCAAGAGTTCCGGCCGCGAACACGCCTCGCCGACTTCGAGTAGCAGATGATTCTTCATGTACTCCTCCGGCGAACCGAGTCCATAGATGGCCGAGACCGACGCGACGATGATCACGTCCTTGCGCGTGAGGAGCGACTGAGTGGACGCGTGGCGCAGACGGTCGATCTCCGCGTTGATCTGCGCGTCCTTCTCGATATAGGTGTCGGTGATCGGCAGATACGCCTCGGGCTGATAGTAGTCGTAGTAGGAGACGAAATAGTGCACGGCGTTGTCCGGGAAGAACGTCTGGTATTCCTGCGCGAGCTGCGCGGCGAGCGTCTTATTGTGCGCGATGACGAGTGTCGGCTTGTCGTACGCCTGTATGACATTGGCCGCCGTAAAAGTTTTACCCGAACCCGTCACTCCCAAAAGCGTCTGCCGGGCGATGCCTTCTTGCAGACCCGAAACCAACCCTTCGATTGCCTTGGGCTGATCCCCCGCGGGCTGATACGGCGATGTGAGCGAAAAGACGGACATATTATTTTCTGTCATTCCCGTCCGGACGGGGCTCTTGATCGACAGGCAATCATAGCATACACCACCGTTTCTGGAAAGAGAAAAAGCGTAGAACATAATTGTACGAACATCTCTCTCAATGGAATACAACAAATCGTAACGATATCACGACGTGGAAAATCGGACGAGAGAGATCGCGAAACCATTTTCACTTCCGATCATTAGGTATATACTATGAACAGATATTGGATCCGAGCGCATGACTGAAACAAAACGACATTCCGGCTTTTTCTTACTTGACGGCGGCAAGGAAGCCCTGCTTTTTCATCGTCCGTCCGAAAGTGACGCGACACGTTTGTTGATTTCCACGAGTCGCGACGGGACGAAATTCTCGCAAAAGAGTGTCTCCGGAGATTTCTCCCGGATCGGCCGACGCGGGAAGCCGTTCGGAAATGCCACGTCGTTCCGTGGCGGCCGCATCGGCGAAACGTTCTTTCTCTCCTATTTCGATCAGGACGAAGAAGCTCTCGAGATCCTCCGTTCCGATTCGGGAACGGAGTGGGCCACGGCCGCAAAACGACACGGCATCGGTCATCCGACGGTACTCGTCGGAACGGATTCCGATGAACGCCATGCCATCGCGGTCTTTTCCGTCTCCGGTCGGAAATTCATCGCGCTCTCGCTCACGGATCCAAAGCTGAAGGAATGGAACGCCCGTGGCGTCGTGCTCGAGGCCCGCTCACACGCCTTCGACGTATCCGCACTGACGCCGCTCTCCGCGACCAAGACGCCGTACGGCATCGTACTCATCTATACCGCGAGGAATCGCGAAGGAAGCCTGACCATCGGCGCCGCGCTCTTCGACGCGAAACAGCCGGAGCTCCTCTTGTGGCGAAGCGCCTCCCCGATCTGGACGGCACCCGCCGAATGGCTCGGCACCAGGGTGTCGGTGCTCGGCGGAGCGAACATCGGAAAATACTATTACGCCTATTTCCAGCGCGAGGACGGCGACATCGAGACGTTCCCTATGTCGCGACTCTGGGAAACCTACACGCTCCCATCGGCATTGAAGGACACGAAACGGAAAGCGACGGCAAAAAAGAAACCGGCACCGGTTCCGGAACCGCGAAAGATTTCCATGTCCGTCTCCCACCGCCTCTGTCGCCATACCGAAAATCCGATCCTTGAACCGAGAAACGACAGCTCATGGGAAGCGTTCTCGGCCTTCAATGCGGCCGCGGTCAATCTTGACGGGCGGATACACCTACTTTATCGCGCGCAGGGCCACGACGGGATCTCCGTACTCGGACACGCCCTGTCGATGGACGGCATCCATATCGCGACACGGTCACCGGAGCCGGTCTTTGTCCCGTCCAACCCGTTCGACGTACGGAAGAAAGGTACGCCGAAATTCACGTTCCCGTATGTTTCGGGCGGTGGCTGGGGAGGTTGCGAGGATCCCCGGATCACCAAGGTCGGCGATCGGATCTACATGACCTATGTCGCCTTCAACGGATCGTGCCCGCCAGGCGTCGCACTGACGTCGATCGCAGCCGACGACTTCGGAACACGCTGGGAGTGGAGTGTCCCGCGACTCATATCCCGCCCCAACCAGATGCAGAAGAACTGGGTGATTTTTCCGGAAAAGATCCGGGGAAAATTCGCCGTCATGCATAATATCTCCCCGACCATACGGATCGAATATCTCGACTCGCTCGACGATCCGAAGCTCGTCATCGATAGCACGCCGCCGAGACCGAAGCCGGAAGATGCGCACCGATGGGACAATATCGTCCGGGGCGTCGGCGCGCCTCCGATCCGCACGGAACACGGTTGGCTCGTACTGTACCATGCGATGGACTCCCGCGATCCGAACCGTTACAAAGTCGGTGCGATGTTGCTTGATCTCGATCATCCGGAAACCGTCATCGCCCGCTCTCCCGATCCGATCCTTGAACCGGAAGCCGACTACGAGAATCACGGCCATAAACAGGGTGTCGTGTATGTCTGCGGCACGGTCGTCAAGAACGGGACACTCTTCGTCTATTATGGCGCGTCCGACCGGTCACTCGCCGTGGCGACCGCCGACCTCGGCCGGTTCGTCTCCGCCATCCGCAAGGCGAAACCGCCGAAACTCACGAAGATATCCCTCAACTCATCCGGCGTCTAATCACGAAATTCCAGTCTATGCCACTCTTCGAACGATCCTTCGAGAATCCCGTCCTCGTACCGCAAAACGACCTACCCTGGGAGGCGGATGGCGCCTTTAACGGGTGCCCCGTCCGAACCGGCTCGAAGACCCACCTCATCTATCGGGCACAGTCTCTTTCGATGCTGCACGACGATGGCCCCTGGGTCTCTATGTCCTCCATCGGACGCGCGGAAAGTTCCGACGGGGTTCATTTCAGGAAACACGACCGCTTCATCGTGCCCGAGGAACCGTGGGAGCGGTACGGCTGTGAGGATCCGCGCGTCACGAAGTTCGGTGGAAAATACTACACCTTCTATACGGCTCTCGGCGGATTCCCCTTCGGGCCGGACAATATCAAGGTCGGCGTCGCCATCTCGAAAGGGCTGAAAAGGGTCTCCGAAAAACACCTCGTCACCCCGTTCAACGCGAAGGCGATGACGATGTTTCCCGAGCGGATCGATGGGAAACTGTGGGCCCTCCTGACCGCCGACACCGACCAGAAGACCGCAAAGATCGGACTGGCCTCGTTCGACCGGGAAGAAGACCTGTGGAACGAGGAACACTGGTCGAAGTGGTACGAGGAGCTCGATTCGCACGCCCTGTCCCTGAAGCGGAGCGATGACGATCACGTCGAGATCGGTGCTCCACCCGTGAAGACCAAACGGGGCTGGCTCGTCTTTTACTCGCATATCCAGAAGTACGGGACCGATCATCCCATCTTCGGCATCGAGGCGTTCCTCCTCGCGCTCGATGACCCTCGGAACATCATCGGCCGGTCACGCACACCACTCCTGATTCCCGAGGAGGAGTACGAGGAATACGGAAAAATCAAGGATATCGTCTTCCCCTCCGGCGCCCTCGTAAAAGGAAATACCGTCACCCTCTTTTATGGCGCCGCGGACACGACAACCTGCATCGCGAAAGGAAACCTCACGCGAATCCTCGACGAACTGACCGCGGCCCCGGACGCGTATCCGAACTTCGAACGCTTCGCGGAAAATCCGGTCATGACCCCTATCCCCGAACATCCGTGGGAATCCAAGGCCGTATTCAATCCCGCCGCGGTCTTCGAACGCGGCAAGGTGCGTATCCTCTACCGCGCGTCCTCGGACGACGACACGTCCGTCTTCGGGTATGCCGAAAGCTCGGACGGATACCGCATCTCGAAACGCCTTCCGGACCCGGCGTATGTTCCCCGCGCGGATTTCGAACAGAAAAAACATCCCGGGAATTCCGGATTGGAAGATCCGCGGATCACGAGGATAGACGATACCTATCACATGTTCTATACCGCCGTCGATGCCGAAGGTCCGCCACGCGTCGCCTACGCCTCTATCCGCGTGAAGGATTTTCTCGCCAAACGATTCGACCGGTTCTCATTCCCGAAGCTCGTTTCACCGGGCGGGATCGACGACAAGGACGCATGCCTTTTCCCCGAGAAGATCGACGGGAAGTTCGTCGTCCTGCACCGGATACAGCCGTCCATCGACATCAATTTCCTCGACAACCTCGACTTCGACGGCCCGCACGCGACGCTGACGCACAACCCGTTCCTGTTCCCGCGCCGGGGCATGTGGGACAGCGCCAAGATCGGCATCAATTCCATCCCGCTCCGCACGAAGGAAGGATGGCTCGTGCTCTATCACGGCGTCTCCGAATACGATCACGCCTATCGCATCGGGGCATTCCTCCTCGACCTCGCACATCCGGAAAAAATCATCGGCCGTTCGCGTCATCCGATCTTCGAACCGCGGGAACCGTACGAGAAAGAAGGCGTCGTATCGAACGTGGTTTTCCCTTGCGGGGCAATCGTCCGGGCAAGCAAGCTCATCATCTACTACGGCGGTGCGGACAGGGTCATCGGCGTCGCGTCCATATCGCTCAAGAAACTCCTCAAACAGCTTCTTTCGGACGGCAACTAGACCGTCCTTCCTCACGCTCTTCATCATCCCCCTCCTCTATCGCATGCTCGCCCCTCGCCACGAGCGCGAATCGGCAGAATAGCCCTCGCGTCCTTGTATATTTCAGCGTATTCGACCTGCTCCCCTTTCGGAGGGGAGCTCCCGAGTCTTCGAGGGAGAGGGGTGGGAATGCAAGGGTTAATGTCTAGAAACGAAAAACTTCCGTAAAGCATCCGTTCTACACGACGGATGCTTTTCATATTTCCCACCCAAAAAACCATGCCAAAAATAACTTCTTTTCAATTTCGACCAAAAGAAATCCCTCTAAAAAGCCATTATTAAAGCCGATTTTCAAGTTCGGAAGTGGAGCTGAACTTTGAAAATATACCTAGCTTTTTTTCAAATACTTTACCATCCGACAATCTCCCTAAATGCAGTCGGATGATATTTTTCAAAATCCTCCTGCTTCACATACAGCATTGAATATCGGATTGTATTCTGCCGACTATTTGCATCCTTGCACCACTGTTTCAGCCGGTCGATCTTCAACGGATCATCGAGATCCTCGCGACCTTTTGTTTCCACGATATATACTGTTTTCTCATCCAGTTTCACAAAAAAATCAGGATAATAGAAGGCAATCGAACCATCTGCATTCTTATAATCGATCTTGAAATGAACCTCGTAATAGTTCTTCGCGAACGAGACGACATCCTCACAGGTTTCGAGAAAATCAGCAAACGTCAATTCAAGGTCGCTGTCCCCGATGATCTTGTTGAACACACTTTTTTTCGGCAAAAGATATTTCTGATTGTTCACGACGAATGGACGACTCTGACTGATACGGATGAAGTTCTTCACTTCCGCATCGCCAACATCCTGGATCGTCAGGTCGTTGATTGCCTTCTTGAACGTTTCTATAATCGTCTTGGATGCTTCGATTTCCGACAGGTTTCGAAGTATGTTCGTGTCTTCCAAATCAACCGACTCTTCGAAGAGATGCTCACGTACAAATTCCTTCACTTTTCCGAACAAGATATCGTAACATCCGAATAACCGGAGATCCTTCATAATCGTCTGTACGAAATATCCGATCGCACTCTGATAGTTCGGTTCGATTGTGGTATCAAGCACCGTCCGATGATGCTCTTCTCCTTCTACTACCGTTTTGAAGACGATTTCCTTTTTTTCCGTATCGCTGAATTGTTTCACGGTTACTTTTTTGTGATCCAATGCCGATACGTGAAGCTCGCCGATATTCTTGTACTCCCGTTGGATCCGCGGGGTCAGGATCGGCAATTCGATATCCAACGCCAAAATATCTTTCTTCGCGTTCGCATGATCCACCTCTATGACCGTCGGCGTTATCGGATCGCCTCCCATACCCATCTGCCGCTTTTCAAGTTCGACACCTTCCGCTTTGATGGATTCCACAAAATCCATGAACGCAGGCGTCCCGATAATACTCACGTATTCCTCGATCTCGTTATTGCCGAAAAACATCCGTCGAAGCCCGCGTCCGAGTGTCTGTTCTGGGAGAATATTCGACTTCGAAGTATAAGCGCGAAGACCGACAATTGTCGTCACATTCCGTACGTCCCATCCTTCCTTGAGCATCAAAACTGAGACGATCACCTTGAATGGGCTTTCCGGACTATCAATCACATTCGCCTGATCCCGCAGTTTCCGAAGTTCCTCCTCATCTTTCCCTTTCGCCGTTTCCGAGATCTCACCACTTTTGTTTGTATGTATGGTCAACACGGCTCCCTTCAAATCCGGATAGGAGCGTTCCAAATACTCTGCGACGTCATCGCAGTTCGTGGTATCATCAGTCATGATGAACAGGATCGACTTCTTCCCGGTCGGTTCCAGTTGGGCATAAGTCTTCTTCCATTCTTCCACGCCGAGTCGTATGAAATCCTCGTATTTTTCGGTAAAAATCGAACTCTGTTTCTCAGTCAACTTCGCCCGGCTCGCCTGATCCGGTAGGACCGGATTTTTCACGACCCGCTGGTGGATCGCCTCGACAAGCGGATAGTCGGATACCGTCTGTACGAATATCGCACCATTGTTATGCTTTGGCGTTGCGGTCACGTCGATCTGCAAGGCAAGCCTCTTCCCTTTCTGCAACAGCTTATGATGGATGTCCTGGATGGATCGGAACCACGCAAGCTTCTCATCGTGGATATGATGAGCCTCATCATTGATCACCATCAGTTCATCGATATCACGGATGATATCTCCGAGATCCACCCGGGACTCGTTCGTCTTTGTTACCGGCTTCGAACCAAGAAAATACTCGCTCGTATCTTCATCATCAAGACTTGACTCCTTAATATCACTCTCGAAAACACGATGAATGTTCGTAAGGAAGATATTTCCCGTGTCGGATATGGTCCGAATATCGTCCTGGAGATGCAAGGTCACCTGAAAATCATCCTGCCAGTTTTGCCCTTCGTATCCATTATCCGGCAAAATCGGATCCTCATAAAAAATCTTCAGCCCTTCGAAATCATTTTTGATCCGCTCCAACACAATAATGTTCGGGGTGATAAGAAGAAAGTTTCGTGCCAACTCGGACCCCTCTTCATACAGCCGATGAAAATATGACCATGCGAGCAGGAGACTCATCACCTTCGTCTTTCCACTTCCCGTCGCCATTTTGATCACGAACCGGAGCCACTCTTCCGTAAACATGCCGGGGCTCACTCGTCCAAGCTTGTCATACTTGATCATGTCGTATTTCCCCTCCACCTTCGCGACATCATACAACCAGATGATCGTTTCCACCGCCTCTTGTTGAGCGAAATAATACCGGAACGGATAGGCGATACCCTCGGCATTTAAAATCGTATGCTCTGTCTGAAACCACCACCGAAGAAGTGCCTTGCTCGTCGCACTCGCACCTGTATAGTTTTGTGCGCGCCACGAAGCAACCGCTTCACGAAGTGCCGGCACGAACGGTGGAAGTAGCTTCTCATACCCCTGCTCCCGGAGGTCCTCCTCAGCCGGAAACCACCGAATCTTCGGATCCAGAATCGCGTATGGGTCTTTCGGGAAATCTTGGTGGAGCGCCATAATCTATATAATCGATTGCATACTTAGGATCCCTATTTCAAGCCTCAAACACCTCATTTATTACTTACTTTCCATCTTTATTACTTACTTTCCAAACTCCCCTCCTCGTTTTCCCATCAAAGTAAATTTCTTCATCTTTCTTCATTTCATCAAGGATATTACTGATATCCGATCTCTTTAAATCAGGGAAAGCTTCCATGAATTCGCTCATATTGCCCTTTCCTTCCCTTTCGATATGCTTCAATATCAATTCCTTTCTACTCTCTCGTGATAATCCTTTCAGCCTCGTATACTTTCCAAGTTTATTCTCGTGCTTGTAATACCGATGAGAGAGGATATATTTCGTCCCGCTCGTCTTACCAATTTTTTCGACAATTCCGAATTTTAAAAATTTCTCCTTGAAAGCGATATCGGAATCAGTGCCCTGCTCACGGAGTCTTTCCAGCTCGATCATCTCGTCCAAGGAAAGAATTACCCCTTTCTCATTCACAACCGTCTCTAAAAACTTCACAAATGACAAATCGCGAACAACAGCAGGTATATTGATACGGAGTTGATACGCGTCGGTCCCATCGAAGTCGGGGAAACCTTTCCCTTGTCCAATGGATATCTCGAAGATATCGTCGATACCCTGTCCGGATCGCTCGACCAACTTGGTATGCTCCAAGGCATCCGCGATCGTACGGTTTCGCCATGCTGATTTTTCACGGATATTCTCTAACGTTATTTGAGGAAGCAAACCACCCGGACTCGTAACGGAAAATCGCTCCGGCGAAGCATGGATGAATATCGAACCGGTCGTGATCATATAGTCGCGATGTGTCACGGCATTGTTGACGGCTTCGCGGCAGGCTTTCTCATCAAACGCGAAAATCTCGTGCTGGATGAAGCCTTCCTGATACGGCACACGGACGTTGCGAGCATTTATAGCCTCCCAGATCTCGTCGTAGTTGGCGAAATACGGACCCGTCCACGTCTTCCGAAAATCATGCGGTATCTTTCCTGCGTCCGACCGCCACTCAAAAATGATTTCCGACTGCGGAGCCAACCGTTTGATCTTTTCCGACTTCCCCAAGAGGACAAGACACGCGAACGTACATTTCCCGTCAATAAGCAAACCGGCATCGGCAAGCACCTGCTCGATCGGCTCGGTCAAGACTCTCGGGTTCTCGGTCTTGGCAGACCGGAGTTTTCGAAAGTTCTCAACCGCAACCAAATCCAGATCATTCAACGGAAACCCATCAACGATGGATGCCGAGAAGTCTGGTGTCAGCTCATTTATGACGCTTCGGAACATATCGTCATCCATTTCGCCAAGAGATTCGCCTCTCCGAATCGGATACGCATACTCTCGACTATTCGAACGAACTGGCCGACCTATCGGTCTCCCAGGTATATCAAAGACAACCACTCGCCCATTCGGATGATCAACTTCTTGAACTGCAACCGTTATACCAATATTCTGAAAAACTTCCTGCGGAATTTGATTGATTCGACCTTCATAACAAGTCGTCCCGGAAATCTTCCGATCATTCGTAACGCCAAGAATCAACTTCCCCCCACCCATATTCGCAATCGCAGCACAATAATCCGAACGACTATTCTTAGAAAAATCTCTTTCAGCAGTTTTGAATTCCAAAACCTCCCCCTCGCGGGAATGTTCGAGAATATCGTCGATGTCTTGCGGGGTGTACATAAGAAAATATAGCATCACATCATACTAACAATATCACAACACCTCTTAAAGGCAGCAACAAAGGTTATTTTTGCAAAATCTTTCTTTCCAGCTCAATAATAATTTCTTGATTTTTCTTATTTTGTTCAAACAAATCCATCTTACCAGCATATTCCTTGTAAGCTGCGTTATTATATCTCATCTGATCAATGAAAAGACCTACCACGGCGACAACTACTGCTATGCCGGAGATGACAACTGAGGCAATGATACCAAAAAGAAGATTATCAATCTTTTCAAATCTTTTCTTCGCCTCTTTTGGAGAAATACCAAGTTCACCACTTGGAATATTTACAATTTCTTCAAGGTTAGCTTTCGGAATTTTTATTCGTAACTCTTGCATACTAATAAATTCCTACGATTACCAAAATCCCTTCAATTTCCTCCACTAAAAAGTCTTTCCCAATTTGTTGAGATAAGTTTACACCACCGAAAGAAACACCTCCGCCAAAACGGACGCCTGGACCAAGTTGAACACCACCTATTCTGACAGGACGAATAGGTTCAATGCTTCCATCTGCATTAACTCTAAAAATTGAATAAAAGTTTACTGTTTTCTGTGACATAACAGTTTCATACATTAACCTCGATTACCTTCGTCGTGTCGTTACCGAAGATATCGACAACCTTGATGGCGACTTTGCGACGACCGGAGATGACTTCTTTTTCGGCAGAGACAAGCTCGAGCGACTTATCCTTCTTCGTACGGAATGACTGCCACTCGTTCTCGAAGATATAACTTCCTGTCCAGGTTTCCTCGTAATCGTCGAGCGCCATCTGTACCGGATCGGTTGTTCCGTCGAGCTTTGCCTGTACGGACGGCTCCTTCTTTGTTCGGATGATTTCCTTGCGACTCTCGAAATCGAAGTCGACGGCCCAGTAGTCAATCCAGTCGGACCATTTTTTTGTCAGCTGTTCACGTTCGATGACATTCGTCTTCTTGTCCTTGGTGATCTTGATGATCTGCCCGTTCTCGACGACAACCTTGCTCCCACCCGGACGAAGTTTCTCTTCGGTTTCCGTCGCATCGTCTTGGTTATAGAATACGCTGAAGTCGGCCAGCTCGATGGCGATCGTCTTCTTGCTCCCGCGTCCCTTTACGATCGGCTTCACCTCCAAAAACGCGACATCATAGAACCGAACTTGCCCCTTCTCGACCGCTTTCTTGTCGAACACCTCGCGCGGGATCTTGCGGAAGCCGATATCGAGTCCGGCCTTCTTGGCCTCTTCGAAGTCGAGTCCCATCTCGTAATCGAAGCCGAGCACGTCTGCCTTGGTGATGCCCTTCTCTTTGCACTCGGCCACGATCTCGCGTACCAAGCCCGACGTCACCGGCGCGTCCACCGGCCCCACGGCGATGAGTCGGTCGCGCTTCTTGCCGACGAACGTATTGAACGATGCCACCGGCTCCGCCTTGTACGCGGACAGGATCAGGTTCACGAATTCCCGTTCCTTGCGCTCCTTGATCTGACGTTTCTCCTCCTCGCGCAGGTCGCCATCGATATGATCGACATAATATTCCCGTTCGTACCGACCAACGTTGAGGATTTCGAACGCGCGATAGTCTTGCCCTGCCTTCTTGAGTTCACGCTGGACACCTATCATCCGTTTGCGCGACGTATGGATGCCAAAGCGTCCCAAATCCGACCCGATCCACTTCCGCCCCAATTTCTCCGCCACCGCCAAAGTCGTCCCCGACCCACAGAAGAAATCCGCGACCAAATCACCTTCATTAGAAGAGGCGCTTATAATTCTTTCTAGCATCTTGGAAGGCTTCTGGGTTGGATATCCAATATTTTCGTTGCCTTTTAGGTGCGGAATTTCCCAAACAGTATCAGCTAACTTACTGTCTGATTTCAAATAATTAGCGGCATTATTATTAAATCCCGCAGCATATTTACTTCTTTCAAGAGTACCCGCTTTATACTTTTCTCTCACTTTCTCATCGTTAGCATTAAAACAATATTTTGAAGATTTTGAATAAAACATTATTACATCATGTTTCCTAGGAAAAAATCTTGAGGTATTTGACATGCTCGGATAATGCCAAACAATTTCGTCAATAAAATTATCCTTCCCAAAAACATCATCCAAGACAAGACGCATATACCCACTCAGCCGCCAATCACAATGCACATAGATACTCCCGTCATCGGCAAGGAGGTCGTGCATCAGGCGGAGGCGCTCATAGATCATTGCGATGAAACTGTCCGCACCCTTGCCCCAGATATCACGATAGGCTACTTCCTCGATGACGGAGGGTTGTTTGGTAAACGACTCGTCACCGATCTCGATATTCATGGAAAAGTCCGCGCCCACGTCGAACGGCGGATCGATATAGATAAGCTTGAGTCCGCCCGCCGCCTCGATTGCCTTGCGCAAGGGGCCGTTCTTGAGACTTGAAAGGATGAGTTTATTGTCGCCCCAGATGAGTTTGTTCGTCCACCCGGAAATTTGTCGGCCAGATGTATCAAACAGCGAAAGCTTTCGTTCTATCTTCTCTTCGCTTCGCGGCTCGTCGATATGCTCGATGGTCTGAAACGGCAGTACGGTACTTGCCACCTCGTTCGTCTTGCCGTTCCACACAAGCTCCACTTCCCGGTCATCATCAAACAACAAAAAGCGATACCGTTCCGGCAACGGCTTCCCATTCTCGATCATTCTTATCGCGTCACGTTTTTCGTTATCAGAAAGTATCATATGAGTTCGCCAAGCATTCAATATGCCGTCTTGTAATTTTTTTTGTGACTCTCCACGGAAACGTCGGCATTATTCTTACATTTTGGACAGACGCGGGAGGACTCGCTCCAGCCCGGCATCATTCGAATCAGTTTTCTCTCATCATCAAAGCAACAGGAACAGAACGGACCATCGTCTTCTTTCCCTTCCTCGACAATCCAATACGCATTCCGTTCAAACTTCACTTTCCCCTTCAATTCCAACTTTTCCCTCAATTTCTTGTTCTCTGTTTCCAAATCCGAAATACGCTTCTGCTGCTTAAGAAGCTCTTGCTGAACATCAAGAATCAACTGGAATTCAGGAATCTTATCAGCCTTCCGAAGTGCTGATGCTGTATTCTTGAGTCCTTCAATAATATCCATACGGTTCCTTTCCTTCCATTTTCCCACGTATAAACCACTCTGTAAAGCAAATTTTTCGGTTTTATCGTGTGAATGTCTTTTATTTGAGCGGATATCATTGACACCGGCCCGTTCTCTCCCCTATCATGGATTGGTGCATTATTCAGCTTTTTTATAAAAAAATATACATCAAAGGGAGACATATGAACCCGTTTGAACCCCAAAAACGAGCCTTCTACCAAGGAAACTTTTTCTACGAACCATTCATCAATAAGGAGGGTCGGAAAATTTCCAGATTTGCCAGATGCGATATCATGATTCCGGGCGATTACGACTTCGGACTCGCGGAGGAGCCGATGACCATTACCGTCGAAAGCGGCGTACTGATCCATAACGGAATTGCCGATGAAATCGCGTATGATGACACAAGCACGAAACCGTTGAAATTCAAGACGAACCAATTGATCGCATTCCGTTGTGCTAAAACGAACACAAGGATCCGTGTCACGTACGAAGACATGGATGAACTCATCCGGTAAATGAATCACCTCGGGGCAGAGCCCCGAGGTATCAGAGGCTCCGTTCAAGGATTGTCGAAAAGGGTAAGTTGGCTTTTATAAATCTGTCTGTACTTTCTCCCCTGATTTTTTACGTAGTTCTGGATT
>Ga0194037_1000979_pt1 | contig 21419 bp, 20 predicted proteins | sample JunL306m_MetaG_FD_148653 | JGI IMG/M metagenome (GOLD analysis project Ga0194037, IMG submission 148653) | Anoxic zone freshwater microbial communities from boreal shield lake in IISD Experimental Lakes Area, Ontario, Canada - Jun2016-L304-6m | ecosystem: Environmental > Aquatic > Freshwater >...
AAGCTTGATTTTGTAGCTTTTAGGCTTTGAGAAATGAGTGAATTCTTTTGCAAAAAAAGGAGATTTTCTAAATAAATCTTTTCTCCAGCATAGGCCATCCATCGACACATATTAACTCCATTAATCTATTTTTATAATATTCCAAAGTGGAAAAACTACCCTCAGGTGGTTTTGATACTTCTTGGTGACCTAGGGCCAAATCGAATTACCGACACGATGATTTATCTAGTAAATGTCATCAAATTGAAATATATATATTTTAATGTGATTTGAATCCATAGTTTTTTTTCACTTAATTTCATGAAAGCCCTTATGAATCATTTGAAGAATTTTTCTTATATAACTGCCCTCTTAGCAATGGCTACTATATCAGGCTGCGGTGGTGGAGATTCAACGACTAGCACTGCCTCCCCTACTACTCTCGCACTGATTGGTGATTCCCCATATGGAGCCAGCCCAACAGACACGGCTGAATTTGCAAAATATCCTTCCTATATCGCAGCAATCAATAGCGATAAAGATGTGTCCATGGTGCTCCATACTGGAGATATCCATTCTGGCAAACAATACTGCACACAAGATTACAACCAGTCTATTTTTAATCAGTTCCTTTCATTTGCAACCCCACTTATCTTCACCCCTGGCGACAACGAATGGATTGACTGTCAAAAGGCCAAGGAAGGCGGTGGAACATCCAATAGCTATTTTTTAGGCGATCCGTATAAAAATCTAGATCTAGTTCGCTCAATATTCTTTCCTCAACCCGGAACGACTTTAGGCAAGACCACAATGAGTGTTCAAACCCAAGCTACTGGATACGATCCAAATTACCCCTCAGACAAAGCATATGTAGAAAATGTATGGTTCGAAAAATCAAACGTATTAATTGCTACCATTAACTTACCTGGCGGCTCAAACAATGGTGCCAGTTATCTCACCACAGGAGTTAGCGGCTTTAGCGCTCTCTCAATTTCAGACCAAATTCGGCAGCAGGAAATTGATAACCGTACAGGTGCAGCATTGCGCTGGATGGATACTATTTTTGCCAAAGCTAAAGCCAATAACGACAGTGCCATATTAATTATGGTTCAGGGAGATATGTGGGATCTAGACAGTAATAAAATGTCAGACAAAACACTCACTGAGTGGAAGCAATACATTGATAGACTTGCTGTGCTCACAAAAGACTTTGGTAAACCTGTACTTTGGACACATAACGACTCTCATTTCTACCGCTCTGATAATCCATTAGTTTTAGGTGCTGATTGCACAATTGAAGTTCCATCAACCCCAATTGGTACTTTTTCGACAGCAACAGAATCCTGCCTGTCAAGCGTCAAGGCTGGAGCTTTAAAACCCATTATTCCAGATGGCGCTACCTATGCTGATGCCTATAGAATTGTGCAAGATAAAACAAATGCAAATTATGTACCAAGCTATAACGTACCCAATTTTCATCGCTTGGTCGTACATGGAAATGCCACTCCTGCTGCAACTGATATGGAGTACATCAAACTCACTATTGACCCTAGCAAGACTGACATCACGGCAACCGAAAAAAATGGTGTCGGTTCATTTGGCCCCTTTAGCTGGAAGCGCGTACAGGTACAGACCAAACCCTAATAGAGCCACTTCAAACCAAAAAGCCCCGGAAGACGGGGCTTTTTTATTCCAACTGACTATAGCTAATTAAGTAGGCTATTGTATTTCTTCGTAGCCAAAGGCGAAATCGAATAGAGCTGAAGATGCTTTATGCTATCCGCTTGCTTACTTGAAAATAAATCGTGAAAAAGCTCTTCCTTGCTCTTGCATTTGTCTTTTCTCATTCATTTGCTCAACCAACAGCTCAATCTATTGAGTTGGCTAATACGATTCCCATAGCCGATGTACACATGCATGTTTACAATACATCGGACAGCACAGGTCCTATTTACTTCAAGCATCAAATGGAAAAGAATAACGTGCAATGGGCAGGTGGCGTTGGTGATTACCAAGCTTACCTAGCCAATGCTCTAGGTAATAGATATATCTCCGCAATTGGACAGGAAGAATTTATCAATACTCGCAGTGAAAGCGCCCTAGTAGATCCTGAGCACTTTAAGAACATGTTTGCTCAAGCTGAAGAAATGTTTAATGCAGGCACATTAAAAGGCTTTGGAGAAATTCACAGCGATAATCACCGAAGCGGTTCACCGGATATTAGCCGTCAGATCAGAATCCGTACTCCAGCAATTGAAAAGATGTATGAAATCGCAAACAAGTACGCAGCCTATGTTCAAGTCCACGCAGAATACGATACTCAATTTGTTGAGGACTTGTATTACATGTCAAAAACTTATCCACGTACTCTTACGGTACTGGCACATTGTTTGCCAAGAAGCAATCCAAAAATTATGGACCAGTTTTTTACTGATTTACCTAATGTGGTTTGTGAAATATCAGGCAAGAATGGGCCAGTTCATGCAGGACCTTTTGAATCCGGAAGGATGTTTGACAAGGATGGAGTTAAGCCGGCCTGGCTCGATGTGATCAAAAAGCATCCAGATCGTGTTATGTTGGGTACTGACCCTTGCTGTAGGTTAGAAACACGTTATAGCGAAATGATTAACGATATGCGTACTATGTTTTTACCTTACTTTGAACCAGAAGTAGTTGAAAAAATTGCTCACAAAAATGCAGTGCGATTATTTAAATTGGATGGACCAAAACAATAAATTTAAATCATTACCTAGATAATTATTTGGATAAGACCCAGGAATCGCTAAATACAGGTGATCATATTTTAAGTTTTTAAAGAAGTACTCGTGATCACTGGCAGAATATTTTTATCACATAAATCCGTTTATGGATGAGTTCAAGAGGGCTTGAACCTTTTATGCTTAATCCTATAATGACTTAAAATATTTGCAAGAAGCCAACTAGGAAAGTGGTTGAAATGAGCCTAAAGAAACCATCGACATTAAAAACACACCAATATTTACTGCTCACCATTAAAGAGGAGCTACTAGCAATTAAAGAGGTTGTTCTAGAGCAAAAACTGTTAGTAATAATATTACTTGCAGGACTAATAACCCTCTTTTATTTATTAGGCCATATTTCTACGAAAGAAATTATCTTAGTAGCAGACCAAAAAGACTCGAGCTGGTATCAAATTGCGGAGAATGCCAGAAAATATGTAGAAGCCAAGGGATTTAAATACTCCATACGCACCTCAAATGGAACAGTTGAAAATGCGATGCTTCTTAAAGATTCTAATAGCGGTGTAAATGTTGCTTTTTTAATTCCTGGGGCCCTTAACTCGGAACTTAATAAGTCTTTTTATTCTTTAGGGAGCTTTGATTACGAACCAATTTGGATTTTTTACAGGAAAGGGCTTGGTCAACTATCTAGCCTTCGAGACCTAGCAAAGTATAGGGTTGGAGTTGGACCAATCCTTAGTGGGCGATATGTTGTAACGGAGAAAATATTTTCACTTAATAAAGTTGAAATTAGAAATAATCCTAATTTCATACCCAATACGCTAGTCAAGCAACTCGAGGATTTCGATAGCGGGAAGTTGGATGTTTTGATATTTATAGGTCAAGCCTATGATCCTAATGTGCGTAAATTGGCTAATAATCCTATTCTCGAGCTATACGACTTTAGTGAGGCTGATGCTTATACGAAAAACATCCCTTTCTTACAGAAAGTAGTTGTTCCAGCAGGATCTTTTGACATCGCCGAACGCATTCCAAATAAAACTACTTCTCTAATTGCAATTACGACTAATTTGGCGGTCAGAAAAGATGCTGATCCTAATGTTCAATTAGCCATCCTAATGGCTATAAAGGAAGCTGAAAGGGGAACTGAAAAAATCTTTTTTGCTAAAAGAAATGAATTCCCAAGCTATATCGACCCATTAATAGAGATTAGTCCTGTAGCGCAACGCTTCTATGATTATGGACCTCCATTTTTGCTTAATTATTTTCCCTTTTGGGCAGCTACATTAATTGATCGTTTTTCTGTGTTTTTACTCGCTATTCTTGCTATCCTATTTCCTATTAGAGAGTTAGCTGGGAATCTAATGAAAATTAGATTGGCCATATATGAAAATGACCATTATGCTGAATTAATTGCGATTAACCGACAAGTAACAAGTTCAGATTTATCAATTGAAGCCCTAGAAAATATTTTAGAAAGACTTAAGCATATTAATGAAAAGAGGGCAAATCAAACAATTAAGGCTGGTAAAGAAGCTCGATATTTTTCTTTCGCGGAAACTATTGGAAATCTACAAAGTAAAATAGAGAAGCTATTAATGGAAAAGAAAAAAATCATTTGAAGATTATTATTCTAGTTGACCAAAGCAGCTCCCCTCATAAGCGTTACTCAAAGTAACGCTCAGAAAAATACCAACCCTAGAGTTGGCATAGTGATTCATAGTGAGCCCAAGAGGCTCATCCTTAGCTACTTATCTTAATATTACAGCCGGTGATGGTGGAACGCTTCCTGGAACTTTGGCTAAAGTTTGAAATTGAGTCAACATATCGATCATTATTGACGAATACCCATTATTTGCCCTTGGGATCGTATAAGCATTTCCATCTAGGGCCTCATATGAAGCAAAGGGATTTTTTGATTCAATATTTTTATTTATCACTAATAAAGCATATTGATTACTCTCCCCGTCTTTGCCATTAAAAGTAGATGGAGTTGGGGGAAGTGTAACTAAGTAAGGGTTTTTTTCTCTTAACTGCGCAGTAGCAACCTGACCTAGAAAATAATATATATTCCTAGTTGATCTGATATGAATATTTAATTTAGGAGATGGTGATGAAGTAACGGTTTTGATATTATTTGATGACCTAGCTTCGCAAAAAAAATCAGCTCCATAACTACTTTCAGCTTCTTTATTATTCGCTCCTCTTGGAATACATAGGCGAAAGTTTTTAGATGTCTTATATCTTTGATAAAGCTTTATTGGTTTATTGCTGACCATTTTTATTTCAATTCTTTCGCCCTCTGGAGAAACTGTTGCATTTGTTGAATAAAATGAGGCCAGCTGTAACTCTGACATAGGTCCACCTACTTCAATAAGGGTTTCATTTGGCGCTATAGTTAGTCCTAAATTCAATAATTTATAAAGCTCTGCCTGAAAAATAGGATATTCAGGGCGTAATGGATTATTAATAAAGCTCTTAGTAGTTCCATCGGGATATTGAATTTGAATTTCATCGATTGCTAGGCTAAATGCTACCTCTCTTGGAATATGATTGTGCAAAAAATATCGAACGCTCTCAATTCCTATTTCCGCCTCCATACCCTTCCAAAAAGTTGCGTTATCAAGAGAGGACTGAGTAAATGTAAAAGAATTACCAAAGGACATAATCCAATTAGTTGCTACAGATCCTAATTTTCCTACAATGCTAGGCGTCGCAAAAACGCTATTTACCGATGGAGAATTAGTAATCGTTCCAGAGCCATTAACGTTTGGCATATCTAAGAAACTTAGCGGCTCCTGAAATGATGCCCGCATGATATTGGTGAACATCATATTAATTTGATAAGTTTCTAATAAGTTGGCATATTTAGTAGACATCTCCATAAAATCAGGTGTAATTGGACCAGTACACCCAGCATTAACTAGGGCTGCCAAATAAAAATAGCGAACCAAAACCTTTTTTACTTTTACAAAAATATGCATACTTAAAAAAATGAAAAAAGTTTTATTTAGGCTCGCTCATAACTAAGTGCTCTTACGTAAAATACTCTTTGGCACCATACATGACACATCATAGAGTCCTGATTTTGGACGGCCAATACGACAGTCCATCACAAATGTTGCTAGTCTATAAGCACGATCCTCTGAAATTGAAAGATTTTTAGACATTTTTACAATTGATTTCATTGAGGCAGCCTTCATTGCGGCCATCAAATCTGATGGATCACTGGCATAGGACACCCAAAACTTAGCGTTATCTTCTTTAGGTATATCTGCGGCTCTGCTTGTATTTACTTTCTTTGGAATCATGCAGTAGGTGCCCAGCACATCATTCACAACTTCTGAAATTGGGCAATCCCAATGATTCATCATAATCTTTTCAGCCTCAGATTTCGATACTTTTCTAGAGGCTTGTATAAAGCGTGTGGTTTCAATTTTGAGATTTTCTAGTGCCTGATTTAGATTTAAATCATATCCAATAGTTATCCATGACTTAGGCGTCTCAATAATTGGCCAAACACCAAATTCTTTACGCTCATCCTTTTTAATCAAAGTTACAGTTACATTTAATTCAGAAAAAGCAGTTTCTAAAGCATCTAGATCTATTTCACCATTACCTTGTGCAGCATGAGAATCACCCGTCCAGATATAGGCGCCATCAACGAATACAGGTAGGTAGGTAGTTGTCCCCACCGTCATCTCGCGAAGATCTAAGTTTCCTCCATATGCACCCGGTTGTTTTGAGTCGCAACCTATTGTCCCTGCCAATGAGCCAGACATCTTTACACACCAGCCAGAATTTCTAGGCGAAGGTGGATTTTTTTCGTTAAATGAGTCGACCTTTGTATAAGGCAGTAACTGTTCTTCTTTAGATCGTGCCACAGCTAGAATTCCGGGAAATGGCGCAAGAGGTACGACAATATTATGCTCAAATTGCATTTCCATCTTATCGTTATCAAGATAGTAACTGTCCACTCTAGCCTCAAACTTATCATAGAAAAGCCCTGCTTTTGCGGCACTATTATTAGTGGCATAACTTCGCATGCGAATTTTATTAATATGCACTGCTACCACATCACCTATTTTTGCACCAGCCACTGCAATTGGTCCCGTAAGAGTGTGGGGACCACGCCCTGGAAACATTGGATCATTATTAATAGAATCGATTTGTGCTTCAGTAATGCCTGGGGCAACCTGCCCACCACCTGCTGGCAGAGTTTCAATAATTACAGTATCGCCAGATTTAATTGTTAAGGCTGGAGGTGCTCCAGCATCAAAATATCCCCAGTTTGTAGTTGAAGGTGTGGCGGGAAGTATGTAGGTACTATTTTTACCTTTAGATAATTGCCTAATAAGCATATTAGCTTGGTCAGGAGGGCCCTGAATAAAAATTGGTGCGGGTGTAATGGGTTTATATGGCCTTGCATAACCATCATTTGGAAATGTTTGGGAAATACTATTAATAGAAAATAACAGTGGGGTTAATAACGCCAACTTAGATAGTCTCATGGTGCTTAATCCTATTAATTATTAGAAAGATAATATTTATGACTATATATTATGAATAGCCTATTTTTTCAATCTTAGCGGCTTATGGTTTACCCTAAAGGGAATTTCCTATTAAGGCTACACCCCACCCAAGCGTTACTTAAAGTAACGCTAAAATGACAAAACCCCCACTATCACTAGTGAGGGTTTTTATATTGGTGGGCCCACCAGGACTTGAACCTGGCTTCTAGGAGACTTGATTGTAAGGTTTACTCCGACTGCCGGGCACAATTAATGGGCTCTAGGACGACTAATTCCATTAATACTCTTTCTTCAATTGCATAAAGCGCAAGCTGCAGCTCCGGTTAAGTCTGCAACTCTTAACCAAGGGCTGCCATATAACCAATTTCACATTTAACCCCATTAAGGTGTAATGTTCTTCATTATTAGAGCTATTTGAAAATTGGAGCCTTATAAAAGGCTAAGAATATGAAAAGTAATAGACAATGCCCTTTATAACCCCTTATTTTTATCGTCCCCACTGAAGATTTCAGACTGTAACTAAAAGGCTTGTATTGAAGTAGTTTTGATTCGACTTATTTCTATTGATATAAGAAAGTATAAGGATGAAACAGTGGTTAAAAATGGATTTGATTATTTCAAGCTCATTGTTCAGGATGAGTATTTAGCCCTAAAGGAAACGCTATTTGAAGGGCGATGGGTTTTAATTTTCATTGCCGCTATTTTCGTAGCGGTCATCTTACTGCTTAAACCCTTTCCCCCGCACACGGTAACTTTAACCAAAAGTCTTATTACCGAGTCAGCCTATAACAGGATGGAGCAAACCTTTAAAGACGCCTTAGAAAAAAATGGGATGAAAACTAAATTAGTAGGCTCAAGTGGGCCTATAGACAGTGCGAATCTTTTAGAAAATTCTAAGGATGGTGTCAATGTTGCCTTCATACAAGGTGGCGCATTAAGTCCTGAACAAGCGAGTAAATTTTATTCTTTAGGCAGCATAGGTTATGAGGCCGTCTGGATTTTTTATAGAAAAGATTTACCCCGAATACCTCAGAATTTAAAGGATCTTATTCGGTTAAATTTAAAAATTGGCTTGGGACCTGCTGAAGGGGGATCTAGCCGAATGGCTAAAAATCTATTTCAGGCTAACGGGATCGATATTTCTACTTTAAAAAATTTTAGGAATACACCGGTTGACCAGGAATTTGATGATCTACTGAACTCTAAGATTGACTGTGTCATTAGAGTTGCACCATATTACGATCACTTAATTCAGACTATTCTGCGCAACCCGAAAATTGCATTAATGGGGATAGAAGATGCCAAGGCATACCAGATGTCCCTCCATTACTTGGAAAAATTGGTTTTACCTGCACACTCTGTAGATATTATTCAGGGTATACCTGAAATAGACATACCCTTAATTGCGACCACCACAACGATGGCTGTTAGTAAAGATTTAAACGAAGACGTTCAAACTCTATTGTTGGTTACTGCCCACGAGAAATTATTAGACTCTACTAATTTATTTTTTGCGTACCGGGGAGAGTTTCCAAAATACATGGACCCATCAACACCTATTAGCCCAGTTGCTCGATCATATTATAGCAATGGGCAGCCCCCTTTTTTTAATTATCTTCCTTTTTGGTTAGCAGGATTTATCAATAGATTATGGGTTTTTATTCTTACTGGATTTGCATTAGCATACCCCTTAATGAAGTTGAATATGAAATTGCGTACTACTAAATATGAAATCAAACGACACCCATACTATGATGAATTATTTGCACTTGAGAGAAAGCTAACCAATTCGACCTTAAGCAAGAAAGAAGCTATATTTGCTCTTCATCAATTAGATAAAATTAATCAGAGAGTGCTGGCAGAAAGAGTGCCTATTGGTATGGAGCAATCATATTTTGATTTTCTTAATTCCATACAATTAGTAAAGAATAAAATTCTATTTAGTAATGAATGGCGGACGGCTGACAATACTTAAATCTGAACTACCAAAAAGATTGTATAACTATCTTTTCTTAAAAAGGTCTGGATCAATAAGTTACTTAAAGTAACGCTTAAAAGACAAAACCCCCACTATGGCTAGTGAGGGTTTTTTATGGTGGGCCCACCAGGACTTGAACCTGGGTAAGATCAAGTTTGGTGGATTTAAGTCTACCTACCCATTAATTCATTAATTCAGGCTTTTCTTAAGGTCTTAAAGACTTTTTTAAACTGCGTCTACCGAACCAAGGGTATACCAGTGTATCTTAAGCTAGGTATATAGATATAGTTCTTATAACCAGTTTTTTCCCTTCGGCTTAATGTTCATTAAGCGCCTTGTCTGAGATTGAGAATACTTTTTACACTTGCTTCAAACTAGGAGGGCATTGTGAAATTATTGAGACATTATTTTATTAGCAATAACTTAGACGACCTAGAGTTATTCGAAGAACAACTAGAAAAAGAAAACATTACCACCGCACAAATTCACGTGCTGAGTAATGACGTTGAAGGCGTTCGACAACACCCTCACCTTCATGAAGTCCAATCATTTATGAAAATGGATATTATTCATTCTGGATTAATTGGCGCTGCAGTTGGTGCTTCCGTTTTTTCAGCTGTACTAATGCTTGCCCATTATTTAGATTGGCATAAGTCCGGCGCGGGATGGATGCCGTTTATCTTCCTTGCATTAATTTTATTTTGGTTTTGCATTTGGGAGGGTGGTTTAATTGGTATCCATAGGCCCAATCATCTTTTTGTACAGTTTAAAAAAGCATTAAAAGATGGCCTGCATATTTTCTATGTAGACCTATTTCCCACTCAGGAGGCAGTATTAGAGCGGATTTTGAAATTGCATCCTCAGGTAAGTTTAGCGGGAACTGGGAAAGCTGAACCACATTGGTTAATCCTGTTGCAACAAAAATTAGGAATGATTCGTCACTGCTAAATCATCCTGATCTTTAAATGAGGCATGCGCCATTTAAATTCAGCCTGATCGTTGGTTTAGTACTTGCACTCACATTCTTAGCTGGGGGATTTTTATGGCTATTTAGCCAAGGGGATGATTCTTATCCTAGGCTCATTCCAGATCAGGCAATGACTGTATTTGTGGAGCCTAAACCACTTAAAGAATTTATCCTTATGGATCAAAATAGTGATGCATTTGATCTTTCCCACCTAAAAGGTAAATGGTCGTTTCTTTTCTTCGGCTTTACTCACTGCCCGGATATCTGCCCAAGCACCTTAGTAAGTCTATCTAAGCTACGAGCACAAATAACTAAAGGTATCAATGGCACTGAAAACGTTCAGTTTGTCTTTATTTCTGTAGATCCCAAGCGCGATACAGCCATGACACTCAAGCAATATACGGGATATTTTGACCTATCCATCATTGGTGCAACAGGTACGGATTTAGCACTACGTAATTTAACCCAGCAACTTGATGCCCAATTCGAATTTGAACCCATGATAAACAAAAATAGTTATCAGGTTTATCACACGTCAACAATATTTTTAATTAATCCACAAGGTCAATACGCAGCCTTATTAACACCACCCTTCGATATCAGCACCATAAGTAGACGTTTTATTGTTCTTAAAAAGATAGAAACACTAAAATCAATACCCTAAAGGTAGCATTGTGAAATTATCTATACCAATGATTTCGGCTTTAATACTAAGCTTAAGTTCAGCGCAGATGAACGCAGCTGAATCTAAAATAAATATTAGTCATGCTTGGGTACAAGAGGCGCCTCCAAGCGCAGAAGTGCTTGCCGGATATATGGACCTGCAAAATCAATCGCCACAGTCTCAGATCCTTATAGGAGCTCGTAGCACAGACTTTAAATCAATCATATTGCATCAAACAGTCACTAAGGGAGGTATGACGCATATGAACCACTCCCCCCAAATTGAAATAAAGGCGGGTTCTACTCTGCAATTTTCCCCTGGCGGATATCATCTCATGCTCATGAACCCAAATAAATCCTTACGCCAGGGAGATCAGGTGCAAATCACACTTGAATTTCAGGGTGGATTGGTATTCCCAGTCATATTTAAGATAAGTAAAGATCGCCCTAAGTAACTAGTTCTTATAACGCAAGCTTGATTTTACCGACAGGCTTGATAAGCTCAGCTGCAGTCTTGCCTACACTCAATAGATTATTACGATCCTGATATATTTTATTGGGGATAGTTTCATTATGAAAAACTAAAATAAAAGTAAATAATATTAATCCTATGGATACCCCGAAAAGGACCCATACATTATTAGAGAAATATTTCTTATTCATTGATAGTCCTCAGGGTCAAAGGTTATGCTGTATACATTAACTGCCAAAAAAAACATTGCGCGTAAAAAAAGTATAGTCACCCTCGAGTACACCAATGCCAATCAGAGTTAAAAGCAAGAGTGGCGGAACAAGAACGGCATAAATTAGGGCTACACGCTCCCAAACCATATGCATGAAGAATGCAACAATTAAGCCCGCTTTTAACATCATGAAAATGATAATCAAAGACCATCTCAAGTAGCCTTCAAAATGAAAATAATCGACAGAGTAAGACAGGCCACTCAAAATAAATAGTAGTGCCCATATCTTCAGATAAATTCCAATGGGGTGTTGTTTAGGATATTCCATCATTCCCTCTACCAAAGATAGAAAAAAGCAAAAATGAAGACCCATACTAGGTCCACAAAGTGCCAATACAGGCCCATAATTTCAACTATCTCGTAATTACCCTTTCTTCCAGTCATGAATCCCGGGCGATTATGTTCTAAATCACCCCGGTACACTTTTGCCGCAACAATTAAAAGAAAGATCACTCCAATACTGACGTGGGTACCATGAAATCCAGTAATCATAAAGAAAACAGATCCGAATTGATGTGCACCCATCGGGTTAGTCCATGGTCGTACACCCTCTTCAAGAATTAATTTACTCCACTCGAAAGCCTGCATTCCAACGAATGACGCACCCAAAATAGCAGTGACGATTAATAGGATGAAAGTAACTTTTCGGTTTTTACGATATCCAAAGTTCACTGCCATAGCCATAGTTCCGCTACTACTAATTAATATAAAAGTCATGATCGCAATCAGTACGAGCGGTATCTTTTTGCCAAATAAAGTTAGCGCAAAAACTTCGCTAGGATTTGGCCATGGGTCTACAGCCGAAATCCGCACTGTCATATACGAGATTAAAAAGGCACTAAAAATGAAGGTGTCACTAACAAGGAAGATCCACATCATGACCTTACCCCAAGGAACATTCTTAAACGCTGTTTGATCAGATGACCAATCCGCTACAAAACTTTCTGGTCCTGTATAGGGTGGGGGAATTTCTTCTAAGTGTGCTGAATGGGCTTCTGACATTTTTAGATCCTATCTACCGAATTCCACAGAGTTTTAGGACAAGGTCCAGGTTATCGCCTGCAAACAATAGTCCAAAAAGAACTAGCCAAACTAGTAATAAAAAATGCCAGTACGTAGTACAAAGCTCAATACTGTTTTGCACTTTAGCCATATCTACTTTGCTCCAAACCTTAGGTGCAGTTCGACTCCAGGCAATTAAACCGACCACCATATGTAAGCAATGCACGCCGGTAATCATATAAAAAAATCCGATTGCTGGAATGGTGATATCGAAATAAACCATGCTACTTAATTGCCGCCACGCAAGAATCTGTCCGAATAAAAAAACTAGGGTTAAGGCACCACCTAAAAGTAGGCCGATTCGCATTGCATCTATTTTTCTATGGCGTACTGAGTATTGAGCCCATTGCATCGATAAACTACTTAATGCCAATACACCCGTATTAATCCACAATAATTGCAATTGCGGTACTGGACGCCAATCTTCATAAGCCATGCGGCCGGCATAGGCAATTAGCATCAATGTAAATAAGACTGCAACTACCCCTAAAAATACGCGTAAGGCAATTTTTTTAGCGTAGGCAGTAGAACTTCGCCCCGCATAAAGGTTATCTAATTTAACTTGTTCAGCCGACCAAGGCTGGGCCCTTAATGTTTGAAAGATTCCCATTAAATAGAATCCCTCTCTGCCTGCGTTGCATTCGCATCCATTACTACATCACTAGGTGGTACATTTTGAGGAATGAAATCTTTTTCGACTCCTGGAACACTGTAGTCATAGGCCCAACGATAAACAACCGGTAACTGAGGACCAAAATTACCATGTACAGGAGGTGTTGCGGAAGTCTGCCACTCTAGAGTGGTCGCCTTCCAAGGGTTACCATCAGCTACCTTGCCTTTGGTATAGCTACGGATGAGGTTGTAAATGAATATAAACTGAAAGGCACCAACCACTATAGCGGCAACAGTGATGCCTGCATTTAATCCCTGGGCTGACTGCGGAATGAAATCAGTCCCACCAACAGCGTAATAACGACGCGGTACCCCAAGGAAACCAAGATAGTGCATGGGTAAATAGATTGCATATGTTCCTAAGAAAGTAGCCCAGAAATGGATTTTTCCAAGCCTCTCATTTAGCATGCGTCCAGTAATTTTTGGGTACCAATGATAAATAGCTCCGAATACAACCATCACTGGTGCAACTGCCATCACCATATGAAAGTGCGCTACTACAAACATCGTGTCAGACAAAGGCACGCTAACCGTGACATTGCCGAGGAATAACCCAGTAAGACCCCCATGAATGAATGAAAAGATAAATCCAATCGCAAAAAGCATTGGTACACTGAGGTGGATATTGCCATGCCAAAGAGTCAACACCCAGTTATATACTTTGAGCGCTGTTGGTATAGCAATAATTAAGGTGGTAGTGGCAAAGAAAAAACCAAAATAAGGATTCATTCCACTGACATACATATGGTGAGCCCACACCATAAAACTAAGCGCCCCAATTGCAACAATTGCCCATACCATCATGCGATAACCAAAAATATTTTTCCTAGCATGCACACTTATCAGATCAGAAACTATTCCAAATGCTGGCAAGGCAACGATATAAACTTCAGGGTGTCCAAAAAACCAAAAAAGATGCTGGAACAGCAATGGACTGCCACCAGCGTGTTCACCTTGTTGGCCCATTGAAACTAAAGCAGGCATGAAAAAACTTGTGCCTAAAGTGAGATCTAGTAGCATCATGATCGCACTTACAAATAGGGCTGGAAAAGCAAAGAGTGCCAATATGGTGGCCATAAAAATGCCCCAGACTGTTAAAGGCAAGCGCATCATGGTCATTCCACGGGTTCGTGCTTGCAGCACTGTAACTACATAGTTCAAGCCGCCCATCGTAAAGCCAATGATAAAAAAGGCTAGAGAAATGAGCATCAAAATAATGCCCCAAGTAGCACCAGGTGTGCCGGGTAGTATGGCTTGGGGCGGATACAGAGTCCAGCCAGAACCAGTTGGTCCACCAGTTACAAAAAAGCTAGCAACTAAAAGCAGTACTGCAAATAAATAGATCCAAAAGCTAAGCATGTTGGCGTATGGAAAGACCATATCGCGTGCACCAACCATTAGTGGGATAAGGTAGTTACCAAATGCCCCCAAGAACAAGGCAGTCAACAGATACACGACCATAATCATGCCATGCATGGTGACAAACTGAAGATAATTGCTGGGGTTAATAAAGGAGAATGTGTCTGGAAAGCCTAACTGTAAGCGCATTAACCATGACATCACCAAAGCCACAAAACCAATTGACAACGCAGTAATGCCATACTGAATCGCAATTACCTTGGCATCCTGACTCCAGATATATTTTCCTAGGAATGTTTTAGGATGGTAAAGCTCCATCTCTTTGACTTCCACCGGTGGCGCAAAATTTGATGCGTCATGCGCAACATGCTCCATCAAAATCTCCTCAAGAATAATTCGATCATTTCAAGGTCCCAATATATGCAACAAGATCATTAATGGTTTGTTCTTGCGTTAAAAATGAGGCAACAGATGACATCTGCTGTCCATATAAATCTTTCGGATGTGTTCCACGAACGCCAGTTCTAAAATTATTTAATTGAGTAACTAAATACCAGTCGCTCATATTCTGGAGCCTTGGTGCTTTAGTTGACTCAACCCCCGCTCCATTTGGGCCATGACATGCAGCGCAGGTACTGTCGTATAAATTTTTTCCTTTGCTAGTATTTCCAGCAATAGTATTTTTAATGGGAGTATCGGGGAGCGTGAGGATGTAGGCGCTAACATCAGCAACTGCACTAGCGGTGCCTAGGGTAGCCACCATTGGCGCCATCAATTTACCATTGATATCTTGATCTTTGACACCACGCGCACCCTGCTTAAAGTTCATTAGCTGCCGACTCAAATACCACTCCGCTTGACCGCTCAGCTTAGGGGCATTTAACGCTTTATTACCTTCTCCTTGCGCACCATGGCAAGCAGAGCAAACAGCATAAAGTGGCTGTCCAGCAGCAGCATCACCATTTTTTTGTGTTTGGGTTTGGACAAATGTAGGATAGTTACTTAGCCAAGCTTGATAGGCCTCGTCACTTTCAATGACCACTTTGCCACGCATGACATAGTGCCCTACTCCACACAGTTCATTACAGAGAAGGTCAAATTTCCCAACGCGTGTTGGTATAAACCAGATAAAAGTTACCATTCCTGGTACAAGATCCATCTTGGCGCGAAATTGCGGCACCGCAAAGTTATGCAATACATCAACAGACCTTAGCAAGGCTTTAACTGGTTTATTTAGGGGAAGATGAACCTCTTGGCTAGCCACCAAAATATCGTCTTGCCCATTCTCATCTTCTGGATCGATGCCAAAAGGATTTTTTTCGGAGATAAACTTAGTGTCGACCAGACCCATCTTGCCATCTTTTCCTGGAAACCGATAGCTCCAGTTCCATTGCTTTCCAACGGCTTCAAAGAGCGCAGCATTAGATGGAACGTGGACAAAGTCAGCCCAAACGAATAATCCTGGTGCCAACATGGAGGCAATACCAATAGTGGTAATGCCAATTAGCCACCATTCTAGTTTCTTATTTTCTGGCTCATATTCAGCTTTACTGCCTTTGCGCTGACGAAAACGGATGATGCAGTAAACAACAAATAGATTAACTATGACAAAGACAGCACCAGTAATCCAGAATGTCAAGCCGATAGTATCGTCAATTGCTACCCAATTCGACGCAATTGGCGTGAAGTACCAGGGGCTCAAGAATTGAAAAAGGACCGAGCCAATGACGAGTAATGCAATTACGATTGCAAGAGCCATAACGCCTTTCGCTCCTAGAGCACATTCGCTCTTTAGGATTTAAGCTATATCAACGCCATGAACTCTGGAATATCTCTATCTAAAAATGAAACCTCTCATCAAAATAAAGTTCTTATAATATTTATTAAAGATATAGTAAATATCTTGAAATAAACTATGATTTAGGTGTTAACACCTACCATTCTTGCAAACTATTTGTCTTTTTCCTGCGAAATAGAAAATACTGCAGTATTCACCGATCGAAAACTGTAACAAATATTGGACATATTAGGAAAAAAATTATGAGGAATGGAATAACTGCCCACATAATCTCGATATAAACACTTTTATGAAAATGCTCTTTTTTTGTGCCTAGCCCTCTGCGGTGTTCTACAATTAAATAAATTGTTATGCCAAAAGTGATCAAAAAAATAACGGCGCAAAGCAAGAATATAGGCTGATGTACAGGGGCGAGGTTGCCTAATGTAAATTCTAGGTACTCAAAAAAGCTATCATTCATTCTAATTTGAGTTGCTAGCATCGTATGCTATTACCCACAAGAATTGGCTTTAGGCCTGTTTGACACAAGAAGGCTAATGCTTCTATTTTCCACATGCATTTAGTAAGCCAGCTTTAAAGCAATTAAGCAATAAAAATAAAAATATAGATATATTTTTTATAATTAGTTTTTTTCTTCTGATTAGTAGTCATTAGACAAAAAAATACCAACCCTAGAGTTGGTATTTGGATTATTGGTGGGCCCACCAGGACTTGAACCTGGGAACAAGGGACATCACTATAAGCCATTTTTTCGCATAAAATTTATTCAAAACAATATTTTTTAACCAGTAATTACTGCACGGCTCACAATAAATGCTATAAATAACAAAAATATTTATCAATTAAAAACAAATTAATTGAAAGGGAATATGTTAGAACAGCTTACATTTGCTACTTATGGTCCATTACTGCCAATAAGTATTTTGATCTTATTAATTGGTGTATTTAGCTATTATTTTGTTTTTATTTCTTCAATCTTTGAGCCCTTAGTAACTCAACCTATTTCTGGCCCATTTGTTGCCTTACCAGCATTAGCCTTCTTTTTTATGGTCAGCTTTATTTCTTTAAATGAATTTAGCAAACAAGAGGCTGCTAAAGAAATTTTAAGCGTTGAGCAAACTTCAATATTGCATTTTCTCCAAATGCCCAAAATTAAAAGTGTTCAACAAGATAAAATACCCCCACTAATCAAGCAATATCTCGATCAATCACTGCAAGATGAGTGGATTAATACCAAGAATAGATTTGCATCAAATGAGGTAAATCAAACTATTAAAAGTCTTTATGACATCATTTTTGCACCAAACTTTACTTGTCATACCAACGCTATTTCTCAGGTAAATTGTGTGCCCCTTCTGATGGGGAAAAGTTATGCGGAAAATTTATTAAACTTAACAACGGCACGAAATAGAAGAATACAAATAGGGCAGCTAGAAAGAAGTCATGTTTATTGGTTTCTTTGCTTTGGTTTAGTTTTAGTTGCTGCAATCACCGTCACTGCTGTGCATCGTGATAAAAAGAGAACTGCTTTAACTAGCCTTGCTTTTTTCTTAACTTCTGCATGGTTAGCTATCTCAATCATTGCTCTAAATTACTCCCCCTATAGAGGACCTAATTCAATTGAACCAACGTCTTTACTGATAATTCAAAATTTAATGCAATAAATTAATCTCTGCTTTCAAGCGGACTAGTCTCCGTTACTTAAGGTAACGCTCAAAAGACAAAACCCCCACCTTTTCTGATGAGGATTTTTTATGGTGGGCCCACCAGGACTTGAACCTGAGTGCTTGTGCTCAAAGTGATTCTTTTAAATTTCAGCTATCTCTAGACTACGGTCACTGCTTGCATCATTCCCATATCTTCATGCACCAGCATATGACAGTGCATAACGTAAGGCCCCGTAAAATCAATGAAACGCATTCTAAAGGTGATTGACCCTGGAGCTTCTGCCGATCCGCTAGGTAGCGCAATAGTGTCGGCCCAATATGGCGTGATCGCAACCCCATTTACTTTAGTTACCCACATTGGATTTATGTGAATATGGAAAGGATGAAAAATGTTATTCATATTCCAAATCGTCCACTCTTCTGTACTATTTAATGGAACAGTTTGGGTAGGGGCTCCTGTTGCCTGAAATGGAAAATAAGTGCTTGGGTTAGTCATTTGGCCTGGCTTACCCGTGGCCTGAGCTGCAGAACCAATAGTAAATGCGGTGTTTTGCATCGTAGTCGCATCTGTGTTGTATACCCACTCGCTCACATCGAATACCGCGGGTGGTGAATTGTTTGGATTTGGTAAGAGAGTGCCTGCATTACCTGCCGAGGTTGTTAAGGTAGTTTTTGTTGTTCCTCCAGAAGACGTAGGGGGAAATACATTAGCTACCAAGCGAAAAACAATATTGCGCTGCACCCCACCCCCTGCTGCAAGCTGTGCATCCGTAATGGGGTCAAGAAAATTGGTCACCGGAAATGGTGCGCTTGGCAATGCCATTGCAACTGTCGATGGTTGCACAATGATAGTAGCCAAAATATCTTCAGGTTGACTTCCGCGAGATGCCTGTTGAGTACTTAGATTACGCAGATAATATGTTCCTGGTGCGCCAGCCTTAAGCGTCACAGAGGAGCGATTAGCTGCTCCTAAGACGATACCTTGGGGTAAGGTTGGAGTTGGATAGGTAGGTGCAAAAATTGGGGTTGTATAGGTATGACTGCCATAGGCATCAGAGGTATATTGATTTAAGGTATGACCATCCAGACTTAAATTAAGAAAATTAAATACTTGAGCATTAATAAAACGCCACCGCTGCACTTCGCCACTTTGCATCACGATTGTTGGGCGCCGAACACCATTAATTAGTACTGGAGCAATATTGGGGCCCGCTGGATCATTCATCTGTGAAAAGCTCTCTAGTAATCCATTAGCCACTCCAAATGAAGAGTCTGGACTGGTTGTCTTAGCGTAATAGGGAGCTTGAAATAAAAAGATTAACTCTTTCGCATCTGCCATCTCTGGTATAGCATCTACCGGGCCTCTAATCATGATGGCGCCTGCCATAAAACTTCCTAACTGCATTGCACTAGACCCATGAAAATGGGGGTGATACCAAAATGGTCCAGCTGGATGATCGGAGCGAATATCGTATTGGTACTGACGATCTGGGCCTCCTGGTGTAACACCTTCACCTGTGTGATCCATCACATAATCACCATAGAGTGGAATAGCTGCATCAAGAATGCCAGGCCAAACATGAAAGCCATGCGTATGCATATTTGTATTATTCGGGTAACCTAAAAAAACTGGGTTGCTAGCGATGGGAGTTGGGTTAGCAGGTAAGCGATTGACCAGCTTGATGCGCAGTCGATCGCCCACATTTAATATGAGTGTCGGCCCACAAATAGTCGCTGCACTATTGCCCACAGCAAAGGCTCGTAAATTGACATTAGCAGTTGAACTCGGGGTGCTGATTGCCGAACCGTTAGCAGTACTTCCCACCAAGGTATTGAGATACTGCGCAGTTAGCGTAATGTCTAGAACCCCACCAACCGATTGTATAACTTGGGGCTGAACAAAAGTCTCCAAACTACTGCTATTGCTACTACCATCACTACAATTCGTGAGTAATGGTGGAACCGCAATACCTGTTGCGATAGTAGCGCCCACACGCAAGAATTCACGGCGTGAGTAAATCCCTTCTTTATCTTGGCTCATAGTCATGATCTTTTAGGCAATCGTCAGAAAAGAGAATGGTTTTTGTTGCTTTGCTTGCGCCAAACCAATTTGACCCGCCCCATTCATCCCCCAACCAAATAGGTTACCCGGCGCTGCAGCAACCGCGTGCATCTGCCCTGCTGCAATTGCACGAACCCCAGATAACCCGGGAATGCGGGTTGGCTGATGGCGATCAATTAAATCATTTAAACCTAGTTGGCCCAAGCCATTCCAGCCCCAAGAGTAGACATTGCCCGTTCGCGATAGTGCTAATGAAAAATGCATTCCTGTTGCTACAGCCTTCATCGGTTCGGGCATCGTAAGCGCAACAGGAGTGACAGAGTACATTTTTTTGCTAATTCCAAGTTGTCCTTTGTTATTACTACCCCAACCGTAGACTTTGCCTTGATTAGAGATCGCCAAAGCATGTGTTGCACCCGCTGATACTTTTTCTATCCGCATTGGTAAGGAAATAGGTACTGGTGTATCCACAGTATTTAGATGCCCTAAGCCTAGTTGCCCAGCAGTATTGCCTCCCCAAGAATAGAGTCTGCCATCACGCGTCAGAGCCAACATAAAACCTTGCCCAAGATCAATGTGTTTAATGGGAGGCAATGCAATGACAGGACCCGGTATAGAATTTAGAGTCTCGCTTACCCGCCCAAGCGTCCCGGTAGTATTTAAACCCCAGGAATGGATAGCACCATGCTGATCAATGGCAGCAAAATGAAATTCTCCTGCCACTATTTCATGTGCCGAAGGTAGTCCTACAACCCTTTGTGGTCTTGATACTGCAACGGCATCCAGTTGACCACCAACACCAGTTGCGCATGAACCCCAAACCACCACCTCATGCTTATCTGTTAAGCCGAGACTAACGCTATGTCCAGCAGCAATTGACAAAAATTGAGATTGAGCGCTCACCTCACCAGGGTGTGTGGGAGGCACTATTGTGCTACATACATCAAACGCTGTATTTAACTGCCTACCGCTCCCGTCGCCACCCCAGCCCATTACCTTGCCTGAACTCAGTAAGGCCAGAGTATGATCTCGCCCACAACTGATACTAGTGACGTCATACGCATTACTGTTTATATCTTTAGACATTTATTACCCCATCAATAAAATACGAAGATCTATTAACGCGGTTTATCTAGCCGTCAAAGACTCAGGCCAGATGCTCAATGGCTATTAAGCCGAAGGAAAAAACTGGTTAGAGTAACTATACTATATATACC